>CESW01023609.1_pt1 | contig 11498 bp, 6 predicted proteins | sample 531171 | NCBI WGS metagenome assembly CESW01 (sample SAMEA2621859, study PRJEB7988) | marine metagenome | biome: marine biome (ENVO:00000447); feature: surface water layer (ENVO:00002042); material: "saline water (ENVO:00002010), including plankton (ENVO:xxxxxxxx)" | depth 5 m
AAAATTGAAATTGAAGTTGACAATGACGTTGAAATCTTCACGATGGACGAGATCGATATCTTGCAAGAAGGTAAACAAAATTCCAATACCATATCCAATCGCAAAATAAGTATTGATCTTGATTGCACGTTAACCCCTGAGCTCAAGCGTGCAGGTTACGCTCGTGAATTTGTCAATCGAATTCAAAGATTAAGGAAAGATAGAGATTTTGAAGTGAGTGATCGAATTACATTAACTTATAAAGCAGAAGAGGTATTGTCTGCAGCAATTGAAGAGCATCTTGATTACATCATGAATGAAACTTTGAGTAAGAGTGTTAAATTTGAAAAAAATTTCAATGGTGTTGTAACAGAAATTGATGATTTAGCGCTCGAATTTGATATTAAACAGTTAAACAGTTAAAAAAGTTGTAGTTGTAAATAAACTAATTTTTTATAAAAATCTATGGGAATTAGCAAAGCGGCAAAAAGTGTATTAGAAAGAGCTAGCTTTCCTCTCGTGCCCAGAACTTTCGATTTTTTGAATGACATCAGAATTCAAGCACGAAAAACAATTGAATCCTCTGTTGAGTCGGTTATCAATAATTCCTCAGTGATGATTACTCAAGAAATAATTTCAGGAGTAAGTTGTACTTGTATAAATCCAGAAATTTTTTTAACTAAAACAAAAATTTTGTATGGTTTTGGTGGTGGATTTGTGTCTGGAAGTGCTTATGAAGATTTCACTATCGCAGTCCCGATTTCTGAAAAGCTTGGAGCAACAGTTATCATCCCAAATTATAAACTTTCGCCTGAGTTTCCGTGGCCTAATGCTTTGAACGAAGCATTTGACGTTTATAGTTCAATTTGTGAAAAACCATTTATGATGCTAGGCGAGTCTGCGGGTGGAAATTTAATGCTTGCTTTAGCACAGAAGGCGCAATATGAGGGATTAGTAATGCCTAGAGCAATTGCATTGATATCTCCATGGATTGATCTTTCGAATAAAGGTGATAGTTTAGAGTTTAATGATGGACTTGATCCCATGTTGTCGAATCAACATCTTGATTTTGCGGCTAAAACTTATGCGCCGACGGACAAATTTTCTGACCCTTTTGTTTCCCCTATTCATGGTATTTTTACATCCGATTTTCCACCAACATTCATTAGCACAGGTGAAAAAGATCTTTTGCGCAGTCAATCAGAACGCTTGAACGAAATTCTTGTTGCATCAAATGTTAATGTTGAATTAAAAATCTGGGGAGGTATGTGGCATGTTTTTGAATGGTTCCCAGAACTTCCAGAGTCGAATGAGTCCCTTAATTTGATATCAAAATTTATGAAAAAATGTGACTGTGATGATTAAAAACAACTAAATTCTGTCAATTTATGTGTATTGTTTTTATCTCTAAATAGTCCTCCAGCCCCATTTCTCCGCCCTCTCTTCCATTACCAGATTGCTTATAACCTCCAAATGGGGAACCGTAGTTATATGCACCTCCATTAATATGCACGGCACCGGCGCGAAGACGTGAGGCAACACGTCTAGATTTCTGCTCATCATCTGTTTGAATATAAGCCGCGAGTCCATAAGGTGAGTCATTTGCGATTTTAATTGCATCTTCCTCTGAATCAAAAGGAATCATAACCAGTACAGGCCCAAATATTTCTTGTTGCGCAATTTGCATATCATTGGAAACATCCGAGAAGACGGTAGGTTTAACAAACCAGCCCTCATTCATGTTATCAGGTTTGCCTAAACCCCCTGTTAGGAGAGTAGCGCCCTCATTAATTCCAATTTCTATCATTTTCTGAACTCGGTCGAATTGGATCTTGTCAAAAAGTGGTCCTATATGAGCACCTTCATTGAGAGGATTATCGACTAACACTTTTTCTGAGGCTTGTTTCGCAATTTCTACAGCCATTTCATAGCAATTACGTTCAACAAGCATTCGGGTTGGAGCATCACAAGATTGGCCAGTATTAAACATACACTCGTCGACGGATTCGGTGACGCGAGTCAATAAGTCACAATCAGAAAAAACAATATTTGGTGATTTACCTCCCAATTCTAAAGTCACTCGTTTTACAGTCTCTGCTGAGTCACAAGTGACGTCTCTTCCCGCTCTTGTTGATCCTGTAAATGACATCATTTGGATATCTTGATGACACGACAGTGCAGACCCGACCTCAGGACCATCGCCATGCACGAGATTAAAGACACCTTTTGGATATCCTGCTTCGTGAATTATTTCCGCGTAAATCATAGCGGATACTGGAGTATGCTCTGATGGCTTTAAAATGCAGGTACATCCGGTTGCAAGTGATGGGATGACTTTTAATGCAATCTGGTTAATTGGCCAATTCCACGGAGTAATCAGTCCGCATACGCCAATTGGCTCAAAGACAATTTCATCGCCATTTTCCAGTTTTTTATGCTCTTGATGTTTTTCTAAAGCATTGATAAACCCATCCAGATGTCCAATTGCGGCATCAGCTTGAGCTTCTTTAGACATCGTAATTGGGGCACCCATTTCTAATGTCATTGCATAGGCCAATTCATCAAATCTTTTTTCAGTCACTTTTCTCAAACTCTTCAATAGTGATAGCCTTTCTTGTTTGGAATACATAGAAAAGGTAGAAAACGCATCTTTTGCAGCTTGGACAGCTCGGTCAACGTCTTTTGAATTGCCCAGGAAAATGTTACCTATGATCGTTTCAGTAGCTGGATTTTGAACATTAAATTGATTATTAGAGATCGCCGATACCCACTCTCCATTAACGTAATGATTGGGCAAATTCTCTAAGTTTATTTTATATGACATTTACCTTGCCTTTACTATGACTGTGTTTATTATATTTTCTAGCTGTTCGAGAGATATTGATTTTGGATTTGTTTGCGCTGCACTATCCTGCATCGCTTTTTTCGCTATCCTATGCGCACAGTTTTTAGGTACATTTATCTCAGCTAGTGACTTCGGTATTTTAAAGTCATCGAGCATTTTTTCTGTATGTTCGATAAAGCTCTCCATGCTCGTTGTTTTTAGATCAATTGCCTTTGCCATTTTTTCTGTAGATTTTGGCATATCTGGGAGATTATATTTTAGGATACTTGGGAGGATTATGGCATTTGTTAAACCATGCTGAGTATCAAACTCCGCGCCTACCATGTGAGAGATAGCGTGCACTAGTCCCAATCCTTTGAGAAAGGCGATACCTGCAAGACACGATCCAACCAACATACCTCCTCGCGCAAAAATATTTTTTGGCTCTTGAACAGCAACTGGCAACCAAGTGTTTACTAGCGTTAGGCCTTCGAGAGCTGCTCCATCACAAAGAGGGTGAAAATCAGGAACCAAATAGGCTTCGATTGCATGGACCATTGCGTCGACGCCAGTCCATGCCGTATAAGTTTCGGGTAGCCCAATCGTTAATTCAGGATCCAGTAAGGCTAATTCTGGTTTAAGATCTTTATGCCAAACACAGAATTTCATTGCTTTGGACGTATCAGTGACCATAGCTGTGCTCTCAGTCTCAGCGCCAGTGCCTGCGGTAGTCGGTATTGTTATTAATTTTGGAAATGTTTCACTTGCCGAAATCATTGGAGATGGTTTTTCGAATTCAAAATCCCAAAGATCATGACTATTTTTTGCAGTCATGCAGATTCCCTTTCCTCCATCCATTGCGCTACCGCCACCAATTGCGATTACAGCATCATGATTTCCGTCTAAAAAAAGCTGTTTACCAGCCGCAATATCAGTATCTAACGGATTTGGTGAGATTTTTTTAAATGAAGCAAATGAAATGTTTGATTTAGATAAATAAGTTTCTAGCTTTTCTATGAAAGGAAGATCTGCGCTGCCCTTGTCAGTAACAATCAATGGATTTTTTATTCCAAGAAGGGAGCATTTCTCTCCAATTTCAATAAGTCTCCCAGGTCCATAAGCAATTGGCACAGGAAATGTCCAATCTTGATGTGTAGTAAAAAAACTTTTTGGTTTATCAATCAATATGCTCATAAATTCTTCTTATATTAAGTTTTTTAGGTTTCTTAATTTCGTTACAGGTGGTATCTCTTTTTCGATTCCTCTCACGATAAGACGGGCTGGATCAATAAAAGGAATGTCAACCACGGTTGCCTCATGCTTTGTTCCATCAGGATGATAAAGTTGAACCTTTTTTTCAAGCCAGTCATCATGATGATCAAAGACTACATAGCCAATACCCAGATCTAATGTCAGCGAGGGCGTCCCAGCTGTAATAAAACCAACTTCCTGTCCTTCTAGTATTATTTTAGCTCCTGAGGCGGGTATTTTTGTTTTACATGTTAAACCAAAAAGCCTACATCTTTTTTCACGATTTAAGAGAGCCTCCTTACCAATAAATTGATCCTTACTCAGATCTATAAAGCCCCCAAGTCCTGCATCATAAGGGGACATATCGGGTGTCATATCAGTTAAGTTGCCAAGAATTCCGCCCTCAATTCGCCTCATTGTCATCGCTTTTGTAGATGAGAACTCCATTCCAAATGGTTTCCCAATATCTATCAAGTGGTCCCAGAGAATTAGGTGGTTTGTGTTCACATTAGTGTATATCTCAAAGCCTAACTCGTTTGTGAATCCTGTTCGAGATATATAGACATTCTGGCCTCCAATGTCAAAATATCCCGATTGAAAATATTTAAAAGATTCGTCTATCGCTTTGTTAGAGGCTTCTTTCATGATTTCTAGGGACATCGGCCCTTGTATTTGCAGAACACGACTTTTGGGATCCGAAATTGATACATCAAGGTTTCCTGCATTAGCAGATAGCCAAGTCTCGAAAGGACCATCTGCTTGGACGTACCAAAACTTATTTTCCTCCAGTCTAAAAAGAACACCGTCCATAATTATGCCGCCACTATGATCACAAGCTATTCCGTAATAGCCTCGGCCAATATTCATTCTAATGACATCTCGAGTGAAAATATTATTAAGGAGCGTAACGGCCTCAGGTCCTGATATTTCTATTGGTTTTTCTGGAACATCAAAAAGCAATGCTTTTTGACGCAGTTTCCAATAAGCCTCTATGCGATCTTCACCAATTGATACGGGGAAGAAACGACCTGCATAAATACCTCTCACCATTTCTGGCGTGTTTGTTCTTTCAATAAAAGGTGACTCTTCAAATCTCCTACCGCTAATTTTAACGGTTGAGTTTAAATCTGTTGCTTCTTGAAAATTGCCCATTAATGACTACTCAGATTAAATAGAAAATTTAGATTATTTCGGGTGGCGAGAAGGCTTTTAATTCTTCAGGCGAGTTTTGATATCGTTCAATCTCAATAAGGCAAGAATGAGCTGAAGGTCCTTGGCCTAAATTTGAAGTGCCTTTATCAATTGTCAATACATTTGGATTCCCATGCACACACATTGTTTCCTCACCAGTTTTTCTCGATCGATCATACCAAGCACCAGTGCTTATTTGAACGACACCAGTGCGAATATTTTTATCAATAATTGCGCCGGCCAGGCAAGACCCACGCTTGTTAAATAATCTCACGATTTCTCCATTTTTGATACCTCTTTTTCGAGCATCAGTTGGATTAATTTTCACTGGTTCTCGACCATTTATTTTATGTGCCCGACTATGACTTCCATGATCAAGTTGTGAGTGTAGCTTCGTTTTTGGTTGATTAGATATTAAATGAAGAGGGAATGACTTTTTATCTCCTCCCAACCATTCCACTGGCTCCATCCAAGTCGGATGACCCGGGCAATCCTCGTAACGAAAATTGGCCACGGTTGATGAGAAGATTTCAATTTTTCCACTGGGTGTTTGCAATGGGTTTTTTTTGGGATCTTCTCGGAATGATTCCAACATGATTGTGCGTTTTTTGGGGGAAGGTAATTTAAACCATTTTTTTGATCGAAATACTTCGTAAGATGGGATTTTTATTCCAGCACTTCCAGCTTTTTCTTTTGTTTGCTTGTAAAGCCATTTTTGCCATTCAAGCTCGGATCTATTGCCTGTAAATTTAGATTTTAAACCTAACTTTTCTGCGATTTTTGTAAATATTTCAAAATCATTCAAACTATCTTTAAAGGGTTCTTTTGCTTTAGCCATAGAAATTACATATGGATCTCTGGGCGTCATTCCAATATCCTCTCTCTCGAGCGGGGTAGTGCAAGGAAGAACAATATCAGAATATTTCGCCAGTGAGTTCCAGCACCACTCGTGCGAAATTATAGTATCTAGGCGTTCCCAACCTTTGAGAAGACGATTCAAATCTTGATGATGATGAAATGGATTACCTCCTGCCCAGTACATGAGTTTAATTTCAGGATAGTTATATTTTTTTCCATTGAAATGAAATTCTTTATTGGGCTTTAAAAGCATTTCCGAGATTCTAGCAACAGGGATAAAGCTTTTTACTGAATTTTCTCCCTGAGGTAATGATTGGCAAGGCAAAACAGTGAAATCTCCGCCAATATAATTTGTTGCGCTGTAGCCGAATCCAAAGCCACCGCCGGATAAACCTATTTGACCTAACATGCAAGCAAGCATAATTCCTGCCCATATGGGCTGCTCTCCATGGTCTTGTCTTGTAAGAGACCAACTTAATGAAATCATCGTTCGGTTTTCCGACATTTTTTTAGCAAGCAAAATAATTGATTGCGCATCAATATCGGTAATTTGTGAAGCCCATTGTGCTGATTTTACTATTCCGTCGTTCTTGCCTAGTAAGTAGGGTAAAAAACTATCAAATCCGGTTGTATATTTTTTAATAAAATTTTTATCAAATAAATCTTCTGAATATAATGTGTGAGCTAGCGCTAGCATTAATGCAGTATCTGTATTTGGTCTTATGGAAATCCATTGAACTGATGAATGATCACTAAGATCTGACCGAATAGGACTTATGTTTACAAATTTAATACCTTCATTAATGGATTTATTAAGATTTGATTTTTGATAGTGATTGCCTGTTCCCCCTTGTGATATTTGACCGTTCTTTAAAGGGATTCCCCCAAAGCATACGAACAGTTTTGTGTCTCTTCTTATTGACGACCAGCTGGTGCAAGTATCTAGAAAATCTCTGAAACTTCCTAAGATATGAGGAACTATTGCTTCAGCTGCCGCAAAGCTATAAGTATGTTTTGAACTTGTATAACCTCCAATGCAATTCAAGAATCTATGAAGTTGACTCTGTGCATGATGGAAACGTCCTGCGCTTGCCCATCCGTAAGAGCCGCCATAAATGGCTTGATTTCCATAGAAATTCTTAATTCTAGATAGTTCATTACTGACAAGCTCTGATGCTTCATCCCAATCGATTTTTATAAAAGGATCTTTGCCTCTTCGAGCCCTATTTGATTTAAAGCCTTTGTCTAACCAACTTTTTCGAACCATTGGTGATGAAATTCGACAACTATCCTCCTGCGTATCAAGCATTCCCTTTCCAATAGGTGATGGATCACTATCCTCTTCAAAATCGAAAAGATTAGTTATTTTTCCCCCTAATGTCTCGACACGATAAGCACCCCAATGGGAGCTAGTTAACTGAAGTTTTTTCATTTTTTCTTCGAGTTACCTTCAAAATTGAATGATTTTTTATAGAGAGTTTCATAATAATCAGATGAATTTTAGGTACTCTTGTTCTGATATCTGGTTACAACTTCTACAAAAATCCCACCCAAGATCAAAACTAGTCCATAACCTAATGACAAGATAAATTCTCCTGAAGTTAACAGCCTATGTGAGGAACCCATAGCTTCATGATAGGGGATCGCATAAAAGAGAATTAGACTCGATGATGTGACAAAGCCTATGACCACCATGATTTTTGGCCAGACCAAGGTGCGCGCGACTTCTTTCAGGATGAATTCGGGCGCATTTTCATGAAGTTTATTACGATAGTTTGATAATTTATCAGAACCTGACCCTTTTCTGGATAATGAGAGGAGTGTTATTAAGCTTACTATTATTCCAATAAGTATTGGATCTAAATAAACAGGGAGGTCTATGTTTGTGAGGTAGTCAATTAAACTAGCGGTTATATTACTGAAAAATCCTGAAACCATTCCCCAAAAAGCTGCTGACTCAGTGATGTTTTTACTCCAAATACTCATAAATGCAACAGCACCCCATGAAGATGCGAATACTGGGCCTGCAAAGTAGGTAATCCAGAAAATATTACTCGGCAATGTAAGACATAAAGTCACAACAAGAAGACTGACGCATATCATTGTTATTCTTGTTTGCTTCAGTTTAACTTCAGCACTTGAATCTTTGGGCATTATGTCATTAGTTGCGCTAAAGCCTATTAGTGACAAAAAAGTCGAAGCTGATGATAATCCCGCGGCTAGAATTCCACACACAAGGAGAACTCCAAGTAAAGTTGGCATCACATTTACTGCTATCCAAATAATCACGCTTTCAGGAGGGGTTATGTCCGGATTTATTAGATTTGCAGCGGCAGCGCTGTAGTTATTTATAAGGTATAGAAGAAACATTGCAATGCAAGCTCCGCATGCAGATCTAATCACAATATGTTCATCCTTCGCCATTAAATATCGGCTTGTTTGCCAGGGACTAACAGCGACAACAAGTCCCCAGGCCAGTCCTAATATTAGCGCCCATATTAGCCCCTCAATTGGGGTTTTCCATGTCATTTCTGGCCCGACGACGCCATGCCATGAAATGATATTCGGCTTGTCCTCATAAACTGCTAGTTGTTGAATTGTCTCAAACCATCCACCCGAAGAATTTATAATAAAACTTATTCCCACAAGTGCCACTAAACTGAATATGAGAAACATTATTGTATCGGTAAGAATAACCCCTTTTGATCCGGAATATAGAGTAAAGAGGGTATATCCAAGCCAGACAAACACGATCGAAATCGAGTAATTAAGTTGTCCTACTTCAGATACAATCAATGCCACACCCCAGGTAACTGCCAATAAATAACAGGTCAGTCCTACCAAAATTGTTATACCAGCAAATCGCTGGATTCGAGGGCTGTTGAATCTTGCGCCAAAGAATTCAGGTACAGTCAGCGCTCTGCTTCGACGTAAGTATTTACCGAAAAACAGACCACCAACAATATATCCGAGACAATTTCCCGCAGTCATAATTACGATAAGTGGAGCATGTCCTGAATATGACATGCCTAGCTCGCCAATAAACGCGTTAGTGCTCATAAAACTAGCGACTAATGTCCCGATTATGAGAAGGGTTGGTGAGTTTCTTCCAGCTACATAGTAGTCATCGAGGCTCTTAATCTTTCGTCCAACATACCAACCTACGAATAAGTAGACTAGCATGCTCATAGTCAAGAAAAGTAAGAAAATATTCATATTGTTAACAATATTTAAACATAACCATAGTTTAGTTTCGACTCAGGCGTATTTAAAGATTTTTGTTCTATACTTGAGTCAGAAGACCATTTAAAAGTCCGGCTTTATGCTCAAAAAGCTTGATTCTTCGAAAGCGAATATATTCTTATATTGAAGATATTTCGCGTAAAACTTTCTGAAGCGCTTCTGTTTTTTCAGTGTGCTTGATAAATCTGTCAGAGAGTTCGGGAGTATAACTGTTGATTAGTGCTGACGTCTTTCCAGTATTATTTGCATCGCCTTTTTCAAGCATTAATAAACTATTTCTTAGTTCTTTCTCATCTTGTCTTCCAATGTTACCTTCCCTCTCAACTTGATCCAAATATGCCAGTGCAAGAGTTGGTGTAATCGGCCAAGTCATTTCTACCTGTTGTTGAGGATTAAAAATATTAGTCGGCCCATCCTTAGGAAATGCAGTTATTGCGGCAGCTATTTCGTGTTTTGACAGATGATCACTAGGAATTAATTCCAGAATATCAAGCCCTCTTACCATTTCAGTACCAAATATGAATCCCTTGTAATAATAAGTGGACCAAAATCCTCCTGATAAGAGAGTTTCTTCTAACATTGGCCCTCGATCAAAGTATGCTATTTCAAAAGGATTTTCAGAATCCGTAAAGTCCATGATGGATATTCCACCTTGATACCAAGCTTGAACAAATATATCCCTACCCGGAATTGGAATTATTGATCCATTATGTGCCACGCAGTTTTCTGTTTCTAATTGTGGGGCTGGCATCTTGTAATAGCTTTTTGCCTGTAATTTCCCGTTAACAATATCGTAGATAGCATCTGCACCCCAGGTTATAGGATCCCAAGCCCTACATCGAGCTCTTCCGCCTCCACCCCATTCATCAGTGAACAAAACTTTCGTTCCGGCATTATTAAATGTTGCTGAGTGCCAATACGCAAAACCATTGTCTTGCACATCGTGAATGCGCTTGGGTTTCCTTGGATCAGTTATATCAAATAATATTCCATTTCCTGAGCATGCACCCGCTGCAATACCCAGACTTGGAAAGATCGTAATGTCATGACATTGATCTGTCCTCGAAGTTCTTTGAGTATCATCACCATGATCTCCTCCACGCCATAGACCGGCAAGCGAACCTGTTTCAGGATCTGCAAATACAGTAGGGCTATCAATAATTTTTGCTTTCGATGGATCATCGATTGGGATTTCTATAACATCTATTCTGAACAAGGAGGTTTGTGTGTCTCCAGGTGTTGAGTCGACACAGCCATCTAGTTCTTCTTGATCTCGAATCCTCGATGTACCTGAGTTATAAACTAAAATTTTTCCATCATCTGTTGGGCCTGACACAACAGAATGTGTGTGTGATCCTCTACATGTTTGCACTGCACCCACTTGGATTGGGTATTCTAAGTTGGAGATGTCAAAAATTCGTATTCCTCTGAATCGATCTTCGCTTACATCATCGCTCACGCCCTCTCTACCGCAGTCTAACCTTCCTCGCGACTGTTCAACTGACATTATGAGCAGGTGCTCAATAATTGAAACATCTCCTTGTCCTCCCGGACAAACGACAGAAGAAATTAGTCTCGGATTTTTCGCGTTTTCAATATCGTAAATATTAAAACCATGATAGTTGCCAACTACCAATGTGTTTCCATTAAACGCCATATCCGTATTATCAAAGCTAAGCATTGGATATCGACCAGATCTTGACGACTTTGCTACAGACTTGAGTTGTTTTTTTTCTTTTTCTGATACTTCATCAGCCGATTTTTCTGCTTTCAATCCACCTACGTTGTCTGGGTCATAAAAGCCATCTGGTTTTGGGAGAGAGACAATTAAGTTCATATTTTTTGAAGCATACTCGGCATCAAAAAGTCCTCCAGCTAGTCCTGCTCTGGGATCATCAGAGAGTCCAACGAGCATTTGATTCATTCGCTCGATCTCAACTGTTTGATCATTACTTACATCTGATGCGAACTCATTGAGAGAAGAGTCATAGGCTGATCCTGGCTGGTCACGGAGATCTTTAACCATTTCTATTGCACCATCATGATGAGCTATCATAAGTTTTAAGAACATTTGATCGAACTTCGTTGCTTTCGAATTTTTTAGTTCACTCAATTGCTTTTCGGATGCCATTCCATGCATTTTGTCGCGACC
>CESW01149322.1_pt1 | contig 11498 bp, 11 predicted proteins | sample 531171 | NCBI WGS metagenome assembly CESW01 (sample SAMEA2621859, study PRJEB7988) | marine metagenome | biome: marine biome (ENVO:00000447); feature: surface water layer (ENVO:00002042); material: "saline water (ENVO:00002010), including plankton (ENVO:xxxxxxxx)" | depth 5 m
CCCTCGATAGTGATATCGTGCCGGTTCAAGTCCGGCCCCGGGTACCACGATTTGGATAAATGAAATAATTGCAAGTTGCAACTTATAAAATTAACGAGACCAAAAAGCACGAAGAAATCTTTTATTATAAAATTGTAGGAATACGATAAACTTATATTTAATAAATAGGCAATTTCCGTGGAAGAATCAGACAATAACAAACAATCTTATGATATTGACGATGAAATAGATCTTCGAGAACTTTTTTTTCTTTTTATAAAAGAAAGATTGATAATTATTTCTTTTACAGCCCTTTTGTCAATTATTGGAATCATCTATAGTCTTCAAATTCCTAACATTTTCGAGTCTAATACTCTTCTAGCTCCAGTTGAAGAGTCACTTAGTAGTAATCTAGACAATTATAGAGGCTTGGCAGGATTGGCTGGAATAACCCTACCATCTGCCAATTCTGGTAACAATTCTAAAAAAGCATTCGAGATGATGGGCTCTCTTAGCTTTTTTGAAAAGCATATAATGCCAAATATTTTTCTTCCGGATCTTATGGCTGTTGATTATTGGGATCACAAGTCAAATACAATTATTTATGATGAGGATATCTACAATAAGAATTCTAATACCTGGGTTAGAGACACTGATAATCCTAACAAGCTTGTACCAAGCGCTCAACAAAGTTATAAAGTTTTTAAAGGCTCTCACTTTAATATAAGTGAGGAAGATGATAGTGGATATATTACCTTGACTATAAAGCACCAATCTCCATTCATTGCAAAAGAATGGGCTGAAACGATTGTCAAAGAAATTAACAATTTTTATAGAGAAAAAGATAAAGCAGGGTCAGAAAAATCTGTCATTTATTTAAATGAGCAAATGTCAAAGACTGGATTGTCAGAAATCAAACAGGTCACTGCAGAACTTTTGGGACAAGAAATTCAAAAGTTAACTCTAATTGAAGCAAATATTGATTATGTTTTTGAATACATCTATCCACCTTCTGCTATGGAGCAAAAATCAGAACCGAATAGATCTTTTATTGTTATTTTTTTTGCATTATTTGGAGGTATTTTAGGCGTACTGATTATCTTATTCAGGCATTATTTTCTAGCAAAAAAATAAATATTCGAAAACATAGCTAGTTAAGATACGATAAATGCTATTAAATTGATCAAGAAAAAGCAGAATGGTAAAAAAAGCATTAATTAGCGGCGTTACAGGCCAAGATGGATCTTATTTGGCTGAGCTTCTTCTTGAGAAAGGATATGAAGTTCATGGCATAAAACGACGTTCTTCTTTGTTTAATACTCAGAGAATAGATCACATTTATGAAGATCCGCACGTTGAACATCAAAGGTTTAAACTTCACTACGGCGATTTGACGGATTCCAGCAGTGTAACTCGTTTATTAAGTGAAATTCAGCCTGATGAGGTTTACAATCTGGGTGCTCAAAGTCATGTAGCAGTTAGTTTTGAGAGTCCAGAATATACTGTTGATGTAGATGGAGTTGGAACTCTCCGAATGTTAGAAGGTATCCGCATTTTAGGTCTTGAGCAGAAAACTAAATTTTATCAAGCATCAACCTCAGAACTCTTTGGACTAGTTCAAGAAGTGCCACAGAAAGAATCTACGCCTTTTTATCCTAGATCACCTTATGCAGTTGCAAAGCTTTATTCATACTGGATTACGGTAAACTATCGCGAGTCATATGGTTTGTTTGCATGTAATGGAATTCTTTTCAATCATGAAAGCCCAAGACGTGGAGAAACTTTCGTAACTAGAAAAATAACGAGGGGCTTAGCAAATATCGCTCTAGGTTTAGAAGATTGTCTTTATATGGGAAATATTAATGCACTTCGTGACTGGGGTCATGCGAAAGATTATGTTCGCATGCAGTGGATGATGTTGCAACAGGACAAACCTCATGATTTTGTAATTGCAACAGGCAAGCAACATTCAGTTAGAGAATTTATAGAATGGTCAGCTAAATTTCTGGGAATCATACTGGAATTTTCAGGAAATGGTTTAAATGAAATTGGGAAAGTATCCAAGATCATTGGTGATAAAGTGCCAAAAATTAAAGTTGGACAAATCATTGTAAGAATAGATAAAAGGTACTTCCGTCCTGCAGAAGTTGATTCATTATTAGGCGATCCTTCAAAAGCAAAAGAAATGCTCGGATGGGAACCTCAAATTACTTTAAAGGAAATATGTAAAGAAATGATTGAAGAAGATTATAAAGCTGCTCTCCGTTATCGCCTATTAAAAGACAGCGGCTTTGAATTACCAATTTCAATTGAAGATTAATGAGTGTTAAAAAAGTTTTTGTAGCAGGCCACAAGGGTATGGTTGGAAGTGCTATATGTAGGTTAATAGAAAATAGTGAACATTATGAATTGTTAACAGCGCCTAGAGACAAATTGGATTTGTTGTCTCAAATCAAAGTCCAAAAATTCTTAAAAAAGGAAAACCCTGATATTGTAATTCAAGCAGCTGCAAAAGTTGGAGGCATTTACGCAAATAATACTTTTCCAGCTCAATTTATATTTGAGAATCTTCAGATTCAAAATAATATTATAAATGGTAGTCATCTTGCTGACATACAGAGTTTATTATTTTTAGGCTCTTCATGTATATATCCAAAGCTTGTCAAACAACCAATGAGCGAAGATATGCTTTTGGCAGGTAAATTAGAGTCTACAAATGAGCCATATGCTATTGCAAAGATTGCAGGCATTAAGTTATGTGAAAGTTATAATCGTCAATATGGCCGAGATTACCGTTCTATAATGCCATCAAATTTATATGGACCCGGCGACAATTTTCATCCAGATAAGAGTCATGTACTTCCAGCATTAATAAGAAGATTTCATCAAGCAAAAAAAAATGAGGATTCTCAAGTTATTGTTTGGGGATCTGGAAAACCAAAAAGGGAATTTTTACATGTAGATGATTTGGCTTCTGCTAGTCTTCATATATTAAATATACCCTTTAATGAATATATTAATTACATATCACCTATGCAATCACATATTAATGTAGGATCTGGACAGGACATATCAATAAGTGAGTTAGCAGAAGCAATTATGAATGTAGTTGGATTTGAGGGACAAATTATTTTTGATACCTCTAAGCCAGATGGAGTTCCACAAAAATTAATGAATATTGATTTATTGAATCGTCTTGGTTGGAACCAAAAAATAAGTCTCAAAAAAGGTCTTGATAGTACTTATCAATGGTTTTTACAAAATCAAAATAATTTAAGAGTGGCATAGAAATCATTTTGTTAAAAAAGATTTATAAAAAGTTAATTTATAGGAGATAAATATTTAACATGAGTAAAAATATTCATATGCTTGATTGCACCTTGCGTGATGGGGGTTACTACAATAATTGGGATTTTGATCAAGATGTTGTTAAAGCATATTTAAACGCAATGGCTGATGCAAAAGTTGATTATGTAGAGCTTGGATTGAGGCAATTTAAAAATCAAAGTTTCTTGGGGGCCCATGCTTACACAACTTCAGAATTCTTGAATCGTTTAGACTTGCCTGATGGCCCAACATACGGTGTTATGATTGATGCAAAGACAATCCTTTCTGAAGAAGGCTCGCATGTAAAAAACCTAGATAAATTATTTTTAGATGCGTCAGATGAAAAGATTGATTTTGTAAGAATTGCAGCTCATCATGCTGAGGTTTTGGATTGCAAATTAATTGTTGAACATCTAAAGAGCAAAGGATACATAGTTGGCTTGAATATTATGCAAATGTCATCTTGCGACGAAGAATTAATAAGAAATTTTGGAAAAGAAATTCAAAATTGGGGATGCTTAGATGTGCTTTATTTTGCAGATTCTCTTGGATCTATGCTCTCAAATGATGTTGCGCATGTTTATAAAAATATTACAAAATATTGGACAGGAGATGTTGGATTTCACTCTCATAATAATCTTGGCCAAGGAATTTCAAACGTTATTGAGGCAAAAAAAATTGGTTGTTCTTGGCTTGATTCTACTGTCACAGGTATGGGACGAGGCGCTGGAAATGCTCAAACAGAATATTTGTTACTTGAACTTAACAAACAAGGAGAAAATAAAAGCTGTAAAAAAGTTTTTGAACTGGTTGCAGATATTTTTGAGCCGTTGAGAAATCATTATAAATGGGGTCCTTCGCTAGACTATTATCTTGCAGCTCTCAAAGGAATTCATCCAACATACATTCAAAATATTAATGCTGATTCATCTATACCTCCACGAATAGCATTAAATATTATTGATGATATTAGTAATCTTGATAATCCTGATAAATTTGAGATGAAAGCTTTGGAAACGGTAAAATCCAATATTGCTTCTGATCAAGGCGTTATAGATGGAGATTCAGCATCAGGCTTGCTTGAAGGTAAGGAGATTTTATTAGTCGCTCAAACTGAAGTATCTGTAAAATATCAAGATGCTGTTATTGATTACATTAATAAATTTTTACCAAAAGTAATGTCAATTAATTATCCTTCCTTAACAAAGAACATTACTTTTGATAATGTTTTTATATCTCATAATCAAAAAGTTAGATTTGAAAAAAATTATTATTCTGCTGGAGGATATAGCTATATTGCTCCAAAAAGACTATTTTTAGATGAGAAAATAAATATAAGCCATGATTACGGTATTTTCGTTAAGGCTGGAGAATTTGAACCAAGGGGAAGTTATGCATGTATACCAAATTATCTTACTCTCGCATATGCGATTTCATTTTGTCTGGATGCAGGTGCTTCAGATATAAAACTTATTGGAGTAAGCGGATTAAATATGGACAATGCTCAGCATAAAGGCATGCAGGAGCTGATAAACATTTTATTGAGGAAAGGGGTATCTATCACATCATTAACACCTTCATCTTTTGCTTTAAAAGAGCAGTCAATTTTTGCAATTTAGTTGAATTATGTTGGTACATCTTTTTGATTGTGATGGTGTTTTATTAGACACAAATAATTTAAAAATCAGTGCATTAAAAAATGCTTTAAAAAAGGTTGGTGCATCTGAGGATTTTATTAAAATAGCTTGTAGAAATTTTAGAAAAAATTTTGGTATTTCGAGACTAGATCATTTTAGAGATTTTGAATTAATTGAAACAGACTCTTTCCTACTAACAAAACATTTATCTTTTCAAGCAATGTCTTTATATAGTGATAATGTAATATCTTTGTATCAAGAATGCCCAATAATTATGGATACTAAAAGTTACATATCGCAACTGCCATCAAGTGAAAAAATATTTGTTGTTTCTGCTTCTGATCAAATAGAACTTAGATCAATCCTCCCTAATCATTTTCCAAAGATTTTACCTTCAAATATATTTGGAGGACCTACTTCAAAAGTAGAAAATATTGCAAACATTCTTAATAACATTTCATATAAAGAAGCAATCCTATATGGCGATTCAACTCATGACGCAAGGGCAGCAAAATTTCATGATATTAAATTTATAGGTTTGTATGAGTATGCAGCAGACGCTGACAGTTTATTCAAATTTTGTAAAACTAACAGCATGACTATTTTAAAAAATTGTAAGCAAATTTCTTAATGACAAATGAACAATAATGGCGTTGTCATAATTCCAGCTCGATACAAATCTAAAAGATTTCCAGGTAAGCCATTAGCAGATATCTGTGGAAAAACCATGATTCAACGCGTACATGAACAATGCTCATCTGCAGTGGGACCACAATGTGTTTATGTTGCAACAGATTCTGATGATATAGAAGCATCTGTGAAGAGTTTTTCAGGAAATGTTATAAAAACTTCAGAAAATTGTCTCACTGGAACAGATCGAATAGCTGAAGCTAATAAAACATTAAATTTTGACTACGTGGTAAACGTTCAAGGAGATGAACCTCTTGTAAAATCCGAGGATATAAAAAAAGTTTTTAATATAATGAAAAAAGATATATCTAATATTCTAAATTGTTATTGTGATTTAGATAAAGATGAAATCCAGATGTCTACTGTTCCGAAGGTTGTTGTTTCCGAAAGCGAAAAGTTAATATATATGTCTAGATCTGGTATTCCGTTTGATAAAAATTTAAAATCAAATGCAATGTATAAGCAAGTTTGCATTTATGGATTTAGTCGATATCATCTTGAAAAATTTGTGGCCCATCCAAATAAGTCATCAAATGAAAGTATTGAAGATATTGAGATCTTAAGATTTTTAGAAATGGATATTCCTGTACAAATGATAAAAGTTAAAAAAGGGAGTATCGCTGTGGATACTCCAGATGATTTGGAGCGCATAAAGAAATATTATCCTGAAGGCAATAGCAGATAATAAGTTTAATTAGTATTAAAAATAGAAATTTATGCATGAAAATTCAATCATTAGAATCAGAAATAAATCAAAAAAAAGAAAGTAGTTATCAAAATTATAACTGTCCTGTTTGTTACAGTAAGAACTATGCAGAATGGCTTGTTTGTGGTGATGGTCAGGTTCTTAAGAAGTGCATAGATTGTGGAACTGGATATCTTGCTCCATATCCTTCTCAATTAGAAGATTTTTACCAAGATTATGGTGAACATATAACAAAACTTCCTCCTAAATATTTTGAAAGTCGTTTAAAAATAGGTTTAAAAAAGTTTGTTATTTTTTCGTTAATAAAAAAAGTACTGGGTAATGAAATTAACTTGCTTGATTATGGAGGTGGGGCTGGATTCTTTATGAGAGCAGCTCAAAAGTCATGTATTCAAAATTCATATTTATTCGAACCATCCGAAAACTTTAGACGAACTGCAATTGAAAAAGTTGGAATTTCTGAAAATTTTGTTACCGATGATCTATCTAAATTTACAGTTAAATTTAATTTTGTTTCTATGCTAGATGTCATAGAGCACTTGCCTCAGGATAAAATTCACTATCTTATAAAAGAATTAAAATCAAAAATGCAAGCAGGAGCATATTTATTTGGAGAAACACCCAACAGACTCTCGATAAATTTAAGAATGTTTGGAACGAAAGACCCTGTTATTTGTCCTCCCTCTCATCTTATGTATTTCACTAAAAAGTCTCTTGATAAACTTTTAAAGGAGCATGGTTTTGAAAAAAAAATCTTGTTCACCATGGGCGTTTCAACAAACAGTTTTTTTAGAAATAGTAAATTTGAACCTTCTTTTGTTGAGCAACCTAAGTCTTTTATTCAAAAATTATTCTCATATTTTTTTAAAATCTTATTTAAATTTTTCAGCTTTTTAGCAGCTCTTACAGGAACTGGTTATCAAATAATTTTTCTTTATCAATTAAATGATAAAAATAGTTAGATATTTAAATAAGATTATTTATTTTTTATAATTAAATGGGAACCATTGATTGTTCAGTAATAGTTGTTTGTAAAGACAATTTACCTGAGGTTAAAAGTACGCTTCTAAGCCTATTAACTCAGAATAAAATTTCAAAAGTTATTGAGGCTATTATCATTGATGATTCACATGACCATGAAATTGAAAAATATGTAAAATCTTTGCACATGGAAAATATTTTCTATTTTCGTGGTGACGGCATAAGTCTTTACAGTGCAATGAACATTGGAATTAAAAACTCACAAGGTAAGTATCTTTGGTTTCTTAATAGCGGAGATCAAAAATCAGATAACTTTAACATTGATCTCCTTGCATCAGAAAATGCAGACATAATTTATGGCAATACAAATTATTGTCTTAATAATAGGATCGTTCGTAAGCAATTACGTCCTGGGTTTAAGTTTTTAGAAACTGATCAATTAAATAATTTTCTGCCATGTCATCAATCAATATTATTCAGAAGACAATTTGTCATTAAAAATAAAGTACAGTACGACGTTAATCTTAAAATTTCTGGAGACTATAAATTTATTGAAACTCTTATAAATTTTGGGGCTACCATTTTATATATACCAATTATAATCAGTGAATTTAAGCTCGGAGGCATCTCAAATAAATACAAAAACCTTAGGCAGGTTATCTCACATGCTAAAGAAATTAAAGATACAAGAAGATTGAGTAAATTTAAATTTCTTGTCCTTGCCATAAAGTTATGTCGCAAACTAAAATTTTAAATTTTTTTATAAAAATAATAATTTTTAAACCGGTTACAGTTATGATCTGTGGTTTGCTTGGCATCCCACATGCTATTGTAAGCGCTTTATCCTCTGTTGCTTTACTTTCAATAATCTTGTTGATTGGAAAGCTGAAGAAAAGTTTAGCGTTTATATTGCTTTTGTCATTTATTATTGTAGGCTTTTTTTTCTTTGCAGCTTTAAGACAAACCGAGTATTTATACAACGTCGTATTTGTAATTAATTTCGCATTAATTCTTATTCTCTTCTCCTTAAGTAGGAATTTTATCCATACACAGAAAAATACCCTTTGGCGTATGGCATTAATATTGACTTTAGCAATATCTTATATGGATGCTTTATTGTTAGACAGCTTAACTAGCTTTGATGGACGAAGTACTCTTGTAGGATATGCTAATCCTTTATGGGCTGCACGTGATCTTGGTATTTTAATATTTTATTATTTTTTAACATCTCAAAAGACTCAAACTATAGAAGTCTTAGCTATTCTCGCAACAATTTTATTTTTCTTAGAAGCAAGAGCTGTTTTTCTAATTTCAATATTTTTATATTTTATTAGGTTTACCCCGATATATTTAGTTTCTGGCTTAGGTCTTTTGACTGCTCTTTCTTTTCTCTTAATAGACATCAATCCTTATAGTGTTTCTAAGAGACTCAACGAATGGTCAAATATTCTTTCAAATGTTGAAAATATTCCATTGTTTGGTTTCGGAGTAATGAATTATTCAGAAATTAGTTTTACTTCTTTAGGGGTTTATTCTCATAATTTTATTTTAGATTTGATTTTGGGATTTGGAATAATCGGATTATTTTTTTCAATTTGGGTAATAATTAATACATACAGGCTTTTATTGCTTAAAGATACCAACAAGCTGCATTTTTTAATGGCTGTACCTATTTTTTATGTATTAGCAGCCTTATCACAAGGATCTCTAATTAGTGGAATGCTTGGCTTATGTCTTATACCGTTTGGATACAAAATTAATAAATATCTTTTGGCTCATCAAACGGGAAAAACTAAGATTTCATGATTAATAATGCTAAGAAACTGTATTTCTGTGTAATGGAAAACACTATTGCAAATAATATACATGTCAGTCAAGTTTACCCAGTAATCAAAAGAACGCCTAATATGAGAGGGCTTTTTTTAAACCCATTTCTGGAGATATCGAAATCACGCATTGGACCAATATATATTGATCAGAAATATGATTCAAATATTCAAATATTTCGATTACCACTTGCAACTTATTTCTTTTTTTCTTCGTGGTTATTGTTTCCAATAATTTTTACGATTCTATCCATTTGCTTATTTACTCATTGCTTATTTAATCGTTACAAAATTTTGCATTGCAGGCATACGTTATCTGGACTGATTGCCATTCCAATTGCAAAAATTTTTAGGTTTAAGGTTATTTCAGATATTCGAGGTTGCTATACAGATGAAGGAGTTCTTCTAGATCGATGGAAAGAAGAAAGTTTATCTTTTAGATTTTATAAGAAAATCGAAAAATTTGTATATAAACATTCAGATGTTGTAACTGGTATCAGTCCTGAAATGTGCAATTACATTAAATCTATCAGTCCCTCATCTAAACCAGTTTATATTCCAGCAGTTGTCGATACGAAAAGAATATTTTTTGATGAAAGAGTTAGATTTGAAGCTAGAAGTGAACTTAATTTATCTGAAGATGATATAAGCTTTATTTATGTAGGATCAATTGGTGCATGGAACTCTGTTGACTCGTTAATTAATCAATTAAAAATAACCGTTAACAAAATAGGCATTGAGAATAAGAAAGTTCATTTAATTGTTTTAACCAAAGATTTAAAATTTATTAAAGTGTTGGACAAACTTCCATATAGAATATTTGCTCGATCAGTGAAGCCTAGCGAAGTAAATTATTATCTAAATGCTGCAGATTATGGACTTTTGCCAGGAAAAGAAATAATTTCTAAATCAGATAGAAACGTCTTTGGAGTCATGATCTCATCAAAAGCTGAAGAATACTTATGTTGTGGACTTACAGTTATTAGTAACAAAGGTATTAAATATTTTCAAAATAAAAATCTATTAAATATATCTGGAATGAATCGGAATAATATTGCTAATAATTTTAAAAATGAATTTTCGTTGGACACTGTTTTATCAAAATATAATGCCCTATATAAGAATTTAACATGAAGTTATCTGTTTTGCTTGCAAGTTATAATGGAGAAAAATTTATCTCAAAACAAATAAAATCTATTCTCGATCAATTGTCTCCCAGCGATGAGCTCATTATTAGTGACGATGGCTCAACTGACAAAACTTTTAAAATAGCAACCTCATTCAATGATACAAGACTATCTGTTATAAAAGGGCCGCAAGAGGGGATAAATGCAAACTTTATTAATGCATACGAAAATGCAACTGGAGAAGCAATTCTTTTTTCTGATCAAGATGATATTTGGCTTCCGGGTCGAGCTCAACTTTATCGAGATAAATTAATAACTCACGATTTTGTTATTTGCGATGCCGAAATAATCGATGAACAAGATAATTTGCTGGCGTCCTCTTACTTTAGAAAGAACTATACCCCCAAAACTTTCATAGGTAGTTTTATTAGATGCAGAACTTTGGGATGCTGCATAGGGTTTCGAAAAGACTCCATTGGTCAACGCCTTGAGATTCACAGTGACTATAATATTTTGCCTTTTGATTACAGTTTGACACTATTGTCACTATTTTACTTTAAAGTCTATTTCTCAAAAGAGGCATATCATCAGTATCGTCGTCATAATACTAATAATAGTAAGGGTGGTGAAAAATCTAAGAACTCGTTAAGGCAAATGTTAATGTTTAGAATTAGAGCCTTAGTATTTGTTCTTAAAGCCAGAAAATGGCTACCAAATAATTAAATATTGATTTCTAATGAGTAAGTACCCAAAAATATCAATAGTTACGGTTTGTCTTAATGCAGCAAAATATATTGGGGATAATATTACCTCAGTTAAAAATCAGGATTATCCAAATATTGAGCATATTTTTATAGATGGGTTATCAAATGATAACACTGTAAGTATCATTAAAAACATGGTCGGAAAAAATCATAAATTAATATCTGAACCTGATTTAGGTATCTATAATGCGATGAATAAAGGCATTGAATTAGCTTCAGGTAAATATTTAATTTTTCTTAATTCAGACGATATGTTTTCTGATCAAAACATTATTACAAAATATGTTGAAGCCATTAATCAAAAATCTGCTGATATCGTATTTTCAGATATATTATTTATTCAACGCAGTAATAAAAATAATATTATAAGAACTTGGAAGGCTGGTAACTTCAACAAACGTAAATTAAAATTTGGTTGGATGCCACCTCATCCAGGCGTGCTTATAAAGTCAGAAATATTC
>CESW01104765.1_pt1 | contig 11478 bp, 15 predicted proteins | sample 531171 | NCBI WGS metagenome assembly CESW01 (sample SAMEA2621859, study PRJEB7988) | marine metagenome | biome: marine biome (ENVO:00000447); feature: surface water layer (ENVO:00002042); material: "saline water (ENVO:00002010), including plankton (ENVO:xxxxxxxx)" | depth 5 m
TTACTTAAAAGTTTATTAAAATCATTTGTTTCAATTGTACACCCACTAGTATTATCTTTAGGATAGAAATAGATGATAATAAATTTTGACTTTACTTTACTTAGTTCTACAGTTTTGCCTGAAGTTGATGATAATTTAAAATTTGGAGCTTTCATTTAGTAACCTTTATTTAATTTTTATAGTAATATATTTTATTTAGTGTAATAAACATTTATGACAATAAAATCAGCATCAACTTTAGTCGCAGAAGCTTTAAAAGAAATTAAAACAATATCACCTGAGGAAGCACTAGAAAAATTAAATAACGATACTTGTAACCTTATCGATATCAGGGATGTTAGAGAATTAGAAAGATTAGGAAGAATAGAAAAATCTTCTCATATTCCAAGAGGAATGTTGGAATTTTGGATGGATCCAGAGAGTCAATATTTTAAAGATGGTAAAATTGATATGAATAAGGAAATGGTTCTTTTTTGCGCTGGTGGTCTTAGATCTGCATTAGCAACAAAAACTTTACAAAATATGGGTTTTGAAAAAATCTCACATATTGATGGTGGATTTTCACAGATGAAAAATAGTGGGTTTAAAATTGTTAAATAGATTTAATCAAACAAAGTAATTCTTTTCGCAAAAAATATTCTTATTATCCAGTATACAAAAATGCCAAGTGGTCCAATAAAATAAGTCACAATTATTGGAAAAAAAACAAGAAATTTTGACATATAAAATCTTTGACTATCTTTTACTATCCACGATCCACAAAACAAATTCATAGCTAAGAAATGAGTCCAAAATAATATTAAAAACTCATTACTTTCAAATAACTCAGCAAGATCATAAAAACCTAAATATAAAACAAAATTTTGATTGAAATTGTAACCTGTAACAAAAAATAAGTATAATAAGTAAACATATACACAAGCTAGTATAAATGTTGGAATTATTGATGTTACAAGTAAACCACAAACTTTTGTTTGGGGAAAGATGATTAGTATCAACCAGAAAGGAATTACACCTAAGTTCAACCACATATAGATCATCTCTATCGTGAAAAAAGTGGATAATTGTTCAATCATAAGCGTTATATTATATTAAATAGAATAATGATTCCCATAAAAAATAAAAAAAAAAATTTAGAAGCAACAATAGATGAAATGCGTAACTTTGCATTAAATTATGTGGAAAAATTTGCACCATCTAAGCAACAGCTTAAAACATATCTTTTAAAGAAATATTTAAGGGCAAAAGTCGACAATGTTAAAAGAAGTAATATTTCAGATTTAATTGAGATAGTTACTGAAGATTTAGAAAAACTTAAGTTTATAAATGATAAATTCTACTCTGAAACTAAAGCTAAAAGTTTAATACAAAGAGGTTCATCAATTAATAAAATCAGAAATTATTTAATTAGTAAAGGAGTGGGTGATAAATATATCAAAAACACAATTCAGCAAATTAATGACAATAATGAAGACCAAGATTTCTTTTCAGCAATAAAAGTTTGTAAAAAAAAAAGAATTGGACCGTCAAGGACAGAAGATAATAGACCACTATTTTATCAAAAAGATATTGGAGTTCTTGCAAGATCTGGTTTTGACTTTGAAGTTTCAAGAAGAGTTATGGATCTTGAAAAAGATGAGTACTTAAAAATTATAAATCTTCTTTAGTATTTTTATTTTTTTCTTCTAAATAATATTTAATTTTATTTTTAATAAAATTCTTTACTATTACAAATACAATTAACCCAAAAATTGAAACAGATATAATTATTATTAAAATGGTTCTTAATTGTTCACTCATTATATCTCTTTGTTCCTCTTAATTATTATACTTGGATTTTTAAAATTTTCTTTACCATATAAAATTTCATCCCCATTAAAATCATAAATTATCCCACCCGCATTCAATAGTATAGCATGTCCTGCAGCAATATCCCATTCACATGCTCTTGGTTCAGCAACATAGCCATCATATTCGTTAGCAGCTATTACACAAAATTTTAAAGAACTTTTCATTCTTTGAAATTCTTCAACATTAATTTTTTTATAAATTTCTTCAATTTCTGGTTTCAATTTATTAGAATATGAAACAAATTTTATTTTTTTATCTTTAGATTTTTTTGAGCAATCTAAATTTATTATTTTTCCGTTAGATCTTTCGAATGAGTTCCCTTTTCCATATGTATAAAATAATCTATTTTTTGCTGGTGCATATATTATTCCAGCTACAGGTCTTCTATTCATAATCAAACCAGCATTTAAAGTAAACTCATCTAGATTATTGATGTAATCATATGTTCCGTCTATTGGATCTACTAGCCAAAAATCTTTTAAATCTTTTCTAGATTTATTCTCATTTGTTTCTTCTGAAACAATTGGTATATCGGCTGTTAACTCTATTAATCTTTTAGTTATTATATCATTTACTTCTAAATCTCCATTGCTTACAGGCGTATTGTCTTCCTTGATTTTTTTTATCAATCCCTTTTTTCGTAAGGATAATGAAGTTTTTCCAGCAAATAAAAATGTATCTATCAAACTCTCAATTATCTTTTTAATGTCATCCGGTGTCATTTTATTCCAATTTTTCTAAATTAATATTTTCAGCGTTAATAACTTTCTTTCCAGCATTTTCAAAATTGACTGTTACTTTTTCTTTTATAATCGACTGGACTTGACCTATGCCCCATTCTTTATTTTTTGGGTTTATAACCCTGTCCCCAGGCTCAAAGTCTAAAATCATTTGAATTTACTTATATTAGAAATAAGTATAAATACCACAAAATGAATTTTAAATTGAATTCAATTGGCATAAACAAAAAACCCTCTGATACAAAAATAATAGTTGCAATGTCTGGAGGCGTAGATTCATCTACTGTCGCAGGTTTGATGAAAATGCAAGGCTACAACGTAACTGGAATAACCTTAAAGCTATACAACGATAGCAAGGAAGTGGTTAATTCTAAAGTGTGCTGTTCAGGGCAAGATGTTATTGATGCTAAAAGAGTTGCACACAAATTGGGAATAAATCATAAAATTTTGTACTACCAAGATAAATTTAAGCAAGGAGTAATAGATAATTTTGTAGAAGGTTACTTGAAGGGTGAAACACCAATTCCATGCATACAATGTAATCAAACTGTAAAATTTAAAGATTTGTATGAGGTATCAAAAGACCTTAATGCCGATGCTTTAGTTACAGGTCATTACGTAAAAAATATAACACATAATAATTCTAATAATATGTACAGAGCTTTAGATGAAAATCGTGATCAAAGTTATTTTTTATTTAATACATCAAGAGAACAGCTCAATTATTTACGTTTTCCATTAGGAGGAATGCTTAAAGATGAAACCAGGGATATTGCAAAAAAACTTGAATTAAATGTAGCAGACAAACCAGATAGCCAGGATATTTGTTTTGTTCCAAATGGTGATTATTCCTCTGTTATAAAAAAATATAAGCCAGAGTCTTTTAAAAAAGGAAATATCAAAAACATTGATGGAAAAGTAATTGGTATCCATGATGGAATTGTTAATTTTACTATTGGACAAAGAAAAGGAATTAAAGTTGCAGATAAAGAAGCTTTATATGTAATTAAAATAGATTCTGAAAATAATGAAATTATTGTTGGTAGCAGAGAACACTTAGGTAAAAAAAATATTATTTTAAAAAATATAAATCTACTATCTGATACACAAGAATTTGATAACAATATTTTAGTTAAAGTAAGATCTACGGGTAGACTATTAGATGCAAAAGTTAACTTGAAAAATAAAATTGATGCAGAAGTAAAATTAAGTATTCCGGAAGATGGAATATCTCCTGGACAAGCTTGTGTTTTTTACAAAAAAGACCAATTTGGACATAAAGTTCTCGGTGGTGGTTGGATTAAAGAATAATTTAAGAATTATTTTTTTTTATTCTTTTTTCTTGCTCTTCTTTTTTTAGAGCCCATTTTTCTTCGGCCTCTATGTTTCTTCGGGTACCCCATATTCTCCTTATTTTTACAATTTTATTGACTTATTTGGTGGATATAGCATTGTCGTAATAACTAATCAATTTTTTTATGGCGAATTCTGTCAAAACATTTTTAAAACAAGCAGGTAAAGATTATCAAAATCAATCAGTTAATCCGCCCCTTATAAGAGCTTCGACAATTATCTTTAAGTCAATGCAAGATATTAAGAAGACACAAAAAAAATATCAAAGAAACCCATTAAGTAAAAATTTTGATTATGGAAGAAAAGGAACATCAACAACTTATGAATTGCAGAAATTGTTAAGAAAAATTGAAAATTGTTATCAAGTATATTTAACACCAACTGGTTTTGGAGCAGTTTTTTTAGCTGTAATAAGTGTTGTTAGACCTGGAGATGAAATTATTATTACAGATTCAGTTTACTCTCCGACAAGATTGTTAACCGAAGATTATTTAAAAAATTTTAACATAAAAACAAAATTTTATGATCCAAAAAATTTAAATGACTTAAAACAAAAAATAACAAAAAAAACCAAATTAATTTTTGTTGAAAATCCAGGAAGTAATACATTTGAGTTTCAAGATTTAAAAAAAATAATAGCAATTGCTAAAAAAAATAAAATTCTCACAGCTTTAGATAATACATGGGGCACGCCATACCTAATTAAGCCAATAGAATTAGGTTTTGACATGTCTATTGTCTCAGCCACAAAATATTACTCTGGACACTCTGATGTAATGGGTGGAACTTTAGCAATCAATAAAAAGGTTTTTAAAAAGGTTGAATTAAGCCAAAAAGTAACTGGTTTAAGATTAAGTCCTGATGACGCTTATTTAATTATGAGAGGAATAAGAACTCTTGATATAAGGTTAGAAAAACACCAGCAAAATGCTTTAAAGATCTCCAGGTTTTTAAGTAAACAAAAAAGTGTGGTCGATATATTTTACCCTTTCAAAAAAAATACTAATCAATACAAGCTTTGGAAAAAATATTATTCTGGTGCCTCAGGGCTGATGGGAATAAAAATTTTATCAAAAAACAAAAACTCTGTAATAAGATTTGTTAATAGGCTAAAGTTATTTGCTCATGGATATAGTTGGGGAGGATTTGAGAGTTTGGCGTTATATCAAGACAAATTGGCACTGGGCAAAAGATCCTTTACAAAGCTACATAATAACGAACACATTATTAGGTTACACATAGGTCTAGAAGACCCAAATGATTTGATTGCCGACATTAAACAGGCTATTAAATCTATTAAATGAGTGACAATAAATTTTTTCCAACAAAAAAAGCTTTAGTAACAATTATCGCCGCTTCTTTGGTCGTCGTAATTGCTCTAGGCATAAGACAAACTTTTGGATTGTTTTATTTCGATTTTGCAACAGACCTAGATATTACAATTACTCAATTCGGATTTACGATGGGTCTGCAACTATTACTATGGGGTATTTTTAGTCCTATGTTTGGAATTATTACTGATAAGTATGGAGGCAATGTTGCAATATTTATAGGATTTTTATTTTATCTGTTAGCTATTTTGCTTTTTTATTCTGGCTTTAATACGGGCTATTATTTTACTGTAACCATAGGAATTTTAGTTGGTGTTGGATTGGGATCTACTGCGATTAGTATACCGGTTTCAGTAGTTGCGAAACATTTTCCTATTTCAACTAGAACTATTGCAACTGGAATTGTAACATCGGCAGGTTCTTTTGGTTATTTTGTATCTCCATTAATTACAAGGTATTCACTTGTTGAATATGGATGGGAAAATACTATTTTATATTTTTGTTTCTTTTTAGGTTTGGGTTTAATTGTTGCTCTATTTGTCTCAACACCAAAAATACCTGTTGGTGCAAATCAAAATAACAATCAGACAGCAAGAGAAGCATTAAGAGAAGCTTTTTCAAATAAAAGTTATGTATATTTAACATTAGGATTTTTTGTATGTGGTTGGCATATTGCTTTGGTAGCAACTCATATTCCTACTTATATGATAGACAAAGGATTACCCGACTGGTGTGCAGCAATGGTTCTGGCATTAATAGGTTTATTTAATATGATCGGAACTTTAATAAGTGGTTTTCTTGCAACAAAGTATAGTCAAAGAATTTTACTAAGTTTAATATATCTGCTAAGAGGCGTATCAATTATTTACTTTATATTTTTGCCTCCAAGTGTTTTTAATTCAGTTATTTTTGGTGTTACTTTTGGAATGTTGTGGCTATCTACTGTACCTCCAACTAATGGAATTATAGGTAAAATATTTGGCACTAAATATATTGGACTGTTATATGGAATAGTTTTTGTAAGCCATCAAATAGGATCATTCTTAGGGGCTTATCTAAGTGGTGTTTTTTATGACTTATATGGTAATTTTGACTATGCTTGGTACATTTCTATCGCATTATCTATTTTTGCTGGCCTGATACATTTACCTATAAAAGAGAAACCAATTGAAAGACCTCAAATCGCATAAACTAAAATTTAATCCATATTTAGAAAAACTTTATCAGTCCAATAAACCGTTGATAATTTATAAGGTTGAAAGTGGTTATGATATTTATACGGATTTTTCAAAAAAAATAATACTTTCTAAAAATAATATAAGTAAATTTTTATCAACTTTTGAAAAAATGAAATACTCTAAAGAAACCGATCAATATGTTGGCTTTTTTGGGTATGAAATTTTAAATCATCTACTAGGAGTAAAACTTAAGAAACAAATTAAAAATGGCTTTTATAAAGGAGTTTTTTATAAACCTGAAACGATAATAAAAATAAGGAATAATATTTCTGTATATACAAATATAAAGAAACAAAAATTCAATAATAACTTTATATCAACTAAAATTTTAAGTCCCTTTAAATTAAATATAAAATATAAAAAGTATAAAAAAATTTTTAGTTTATTTTCAAAAAAAATAAGACAAGGTGTAACATATCAGATAAAAATCTGTACAAAATATCGTAATAACTCATCCATAAATCCTATAAACTTTTTTTGGAGATTAATGAGATCTAATGCTTCACCAGAATCATTCATGATAAGAGATAAACAATACTCAATTGTTAGCTGCTCCCCAGAGACACTTTTGATAAAAAAAGGAGACAAAATAATAACTAAACCTATTGCAGGAACACTGAGAAAAAACAATAAAACTAATAAATCAAGTGCTCTAAAGTATTTTCGTAATAACTCAAAAGAAACTAAAGAACATAATATGATTGTTGATATGGAAAGAAGTGACTTATCTCGAATTTGTAAACCAGGCACTGTTAAAATTGATAAAGAGAAATATGTTGAGGAATACAGACACCTATTTCATTATGTAACAAGTATATCTGGTCGTTTATTTAACAATATATCAGTTAAAAATATTATCAAATCTATGATGCCCGGAGGTTCTGTAATAGGCTGCCCAAAAATAAAAACTTTAGAATTGTTAAATCAACAAGAAAATGAGAGTCGGAATATTTTTACTGGAAGTTTTGGTTATATAAAGTTCAATAAAGATATGAGATTTAATATTATTATTCGATCAATATTAAATTATAAGGGGGTATCAGAAATTTCTGCTGCTTCTGGTGTAGTATTAGATAGCGCACCAAAAAATGAATTTAATGAAAATTTTATTAAAGCAAAATCATTATTAGAATTATTTAAATGATATATATAATAGATCACCAAGACTCATTCACTTGGAATGTTGTTCATCAATTTTCTGAATTTGATAAAGTATATTGTTCTAATTATTTTGAAATTAATAATAATTTGCTTGATAAAGCAGATACGATTGTATTTTCACCAGGACCTGGCGCTCCAAAGGACTATCCTAGCTCATCAAACCTTTACAAAAAATTTAAAAGCAGGAAGAAGATTATTGGTATATGTTTAGGTTACCAGCAGATTTTACATTGTGAGAAAGCAAGAATAGTTCAGCAAAATACAATATTTCATGGATTTCAGTCAGAAATAAAAGTCGTATCAAATAAATCAATTTTTAAAAAAAATTCTAAATTTAAGGTTGGAAGGTATCATTCATTAAAATTAAAGGAGCCTTTTTTCAGTGAAAACTTTGAAATTACAATGAGGTGTACTAAAACTAATATCGCAATGGCTTTTGAAAATAGGAAGGATGATGTATATGGTTTCCAATTTCATCCGGAGTCGTTTTTAACAACAAATGGTAAAATACTTATTAAAAAAATCTTATACTCGAAAAGATCTTAAAGAAATTAACTTCAAAGATCTTTGGGATGATCATGGTGTTTTTACAACCATGTGGATATACGGCAAACCTCAAAAAGTTTTATTTTTTAAAGAGCATATTTCAAATTTAATTAAATCAACTAAGGCTTATAAAATTTATGACCAAAATTTAACAAATCATGTAATAAAAATAATTAAATCTAATATAGATGATAAAAAAAAATATAATCATCTATTGAGAATAGCTGTTAATAAAAACATCATTTCAATTTCCCTGAGAGATAAAATTAAAATAAAAAAAGATTTAGAACTTAAACTTGTAAATTATAATAGAATAAAACCTGAATATAAAAATTTAAAATATAAATTTATCCTCAAAAATTTATCAAAAATGGATCCAACAAAATCTGATATTGCATTATGTTCCAAGGGAAATGTTCTTGAAACTGGAACTTCAAATATTATCTTAGTTAAAAATGGTAAATATTATTCTCCAATTAATAAATATTATAGAGGAGTTAACCTTCGATTTTTTGAAAAAAAATTTAATATTAATAAATTGGATATAAATTTAAAGACAATAGAACAATATGATGAAATATTATTAATAGGCTCTGGAAAGGGTGTAGCTACTGTATCAAGTATCAAGAACAATAAATGGAAAAGAAATAATTACAAATCTTACAAAAAATTTTTTAATATATATAAAGCACAAACATTAAGACAAAAAAGTTTAAGTCACTATTTATGAGAAATCCAAATGATCCGTGCTTATTCTGTCATAATAAAAAAAAAGAATATATTTTTGAAAATGAACTTGCATATGCAACAATCGATACATATCCAGTATCAAAATTTCATTGTTTGATAGTTCCGAAGAGACATGTAAAAAGTTATTTTGAATTAACTGATAATGAAATTTTAGCTTGTAATAAAATTATTCGAAAACTAAAAAAAAATATTGAAATCAAAGATAAATCAGTAAAGGGTTTTAATTTGGGTACAAATTCAGGTCAGGTGGCTGGTCAATCAATTAATCATTGTCATTTGCACTTGATTCCTAGAAGAAAAAATGATGTAAAAAATCCTCAAGGCGGTGTCAGGGCTGTAATATCTTCAAAACAGCATTATATTAGAAAAAAGTAAACTTTATTAACATTTTTAACTTTGCATGAGGTTATTAGTCAGTTGAACTTATAATTTTTATGGATTATGTCATTTAATTAGTATTATATTTAGCGGAGATAATAATATGTTTACGACTAATCCATTTGCTGTACTTTCTTCAACTGTTCCATCTATGGTGCTGCAGGGCTTTGTCTTATTAATGGTTGCACTTATAATCATAGGAACACTTACAGACATAATTCATAAGAAAAATGTTAAATATTTTTTTAATAATGCAAAGAAAGCAAAAAAATCTGCAAGCAAAAAATTAAGCATTGGACAAAAAACGGCAATAATTTCTAAAACAGTTGTTCATGATATTGGCACAACATCTGAATTAGGGTTTGGAAAAAGAAGAGCTGCACATGTTTTAGGAATGTATGGAACTATTTTATTTTGGATAGGTTCAGCTGTTATGATATTTGCTTATTCTTCTCCCAATGTATCTACTCCAATAATATGGCCAGTCATATGGCATGTTGGTGCGATTCTTACTTGCTTAGGCGCTTATTGGTTTTGGTTTTTTTTAAGAGTTGATGTATCCGCAGAAGCTCACTCAGTTTTTAGAATTATTAAAGCAGATTTATTTGTTTTGGCACTAGTTTTGTCTTCAACATTTGGTTTAGCATGGTCATATTTCCAATACACAGGATCAAATAGTCTGAGTGTTTTATTTTTAATCTTATTTGCTGTAGCTAATCTTGTTTTATTTGGTGGAGTTTACTGGTCTAAGTTCGCTCATATGTTCTATAAACCAGGTGCAGCAATTCAAAAAAATTTGGCTGAAGCAGATGGATCAAGAGATAATTTACCTCCACCAGCAGAAGCTCCAGAACAATTTGGGCTTGGTATTAAGCGTGAGGCACCAAAGCACTATTAATATGATTGATAAAATTTCAAAGAAAGGTAATAAATAAACTATGTCAACTTTTGTATATATGACGAGATGTGATGGTTGTGGTCATTGTGTGGATATATGTCCATCAGATATAATGCACATTGATGAAACTATTAGAAGAGCAAAAAATATTGAACCAAATTTTTGCTGGGAATGTTATTCTTGTGTGAAAGCATGTCCTAATCATGCAATAGATGTGAGAGGTTATGCTGATTTTGCTCCAATGGGTCATAGTGTTAGAGTAAGAAGAGAAGAAGAAAAAGGAACTATTTCTTGGAGAATAAAATTTAGAAACGGAACAGAGAAAAACTTTGTATCACCTATTACAACAAAACCTTGGGGAAAATTTATCCCAAAATTAGCGGAAGCAGATACACCAAACCAAGGTGAAATTAATTCACAAATTTTATATAATGAGCCTCATGGTTTAAATACTGAAAAAGAGTTACCTACTTTAGATAAAAATTCATTTAAGCAAGGCGTATATTATTAATGGCCAAGCACAAAACAATAATCGAAGAATGTGATGTATTAGTTGTTGGTGGAGGAATGGCTGGAACAGGTGCAACTTTTGAAGCACGTCATTGGGGTAGAGATTTAAAAATTATATGTGTGGAGAAAGCAAACATTGATAGAAGTGGAGCTGTCGCACAAGGATTATACGCAATTAACTGTTACATGGGTATGCAATGGGGTGAGAACATGCCTGAAGACCATGTTAGATACGCCAGAAATGATTTGATGGGATTAGTTCGAGAAGATTTGGGCTATGATATGGCTCGACACGTAGACTCTACTGTTCACATGTTTGATGAATGGGGACTCCCAATGATGAAAAACAAAGAGACAGGAAGATACCAACGAGAAGGTAAATGGCAGATAATGATTCATGGTGAAAGCTATAAGCCAATAGTTGCTGAAGCAGCGAAAAAATCTGCAGATAAGATTTATAATAGAATTATGATAACTCATCTTTTAAAAGATGAAAAAAATAAAAATAGAATTGCAGGTGCAGTTGGTTTTAATGTCAGAACTGGAAATTTTCATGTATTCAAATCAAAAACGGTAGTTATTTCTGCTGGTGGAGCATCACATATATTTAAGCCAAGAGCTGTAGGAGAAGGCATGGGTAGAACATGGTATGCACCATGGAGTAACGGATCGGCATATGCACTTCCAATTGAAGCAGGAGCTAAGATGACTCAAATGGAAAA
>CESW01011356.1_pt1 | contig 11468 bp, 10 predicted proteins | sample 531171 | NCBI WGS metagenome assembly CESW01 (sample SAMEA2621859, study PRJEB7988) | marine metagenome | biome: marine biome (ENVO:00000447); feature: surface water layer (ENVO:00002042); material: "saline water (ENVO:00002010), including plankton (ENVO:xxxxxxxx)" | depth 5 m
TTCGCTTGTTCAAGCATATAGCGCACGAAGTCGTAATCGTAGGTTAATGGGCATAGGATCGATGCAGTGCCAGCGTAGACGATCAGAGCGACGCGCTCGTTACTGAATTGATCGAGGGCATCGCGGATTCCCTGTTTGGCGACTTCTAGGCGATTGGGAGATACGTCTCGAGCTAGCATGCTTTGGGACACGTCGAGTGCGAAGACAACATCGCGACCTGTTTGTGAGGTCACTTCGTAATAGGGAGCGTATCCAGGCCGAGCTACGGCGAGGGCAATCAGTGCCCATGCAATCAAGCGCAATCCATCCTGTATGGGGCGATGTGTACTGCTTTTAGCTCCCATCAAACGAAGGATGATTTTGCGCTGCTTACGCGCGCGATGCAGTACCCAGCTGATCGGTATCAACAAACAAATAAGCAGTAATGCGCTCGGCCACTGAAATGTGAACATACTCACGGTGCAACGCGAAGCCATGTGGCCTCAAGGATTAAACCTAGGGTTAATGCGGTCAGCCCAATTATGGCGGGCAACCACGTAAAGCTAGCGAGGTGCTCTGCTTGGCGAAGACTGATCTGTGTGCGTTCGAGTTGATCAATCTCTTCATAAACCAGACGCAGGGATTCATAGCCGTAAGCTTTTCGAAAGAGGCCACCCGTCTGAATGCTAATATGCTCAAGGATTTTCTCAGAGGGTGTGAGTGTCTCAAAGGTGCTTGCTTCATTGAGGGTTTGGAAGCTCTCGCCAAAGCTGATACTGTAAATTCGGCAACCCCATGCTTTGGCTAATCCGGCAGATTCGACCGGTAGGTGAGCGCCAGAGTTATTCTCGCCATCGGTGAGGAGGATGATAACGCGGCTCTTGATTGCCTCCAAGTCGACGAGATCTTTGCGGTGCTTGAGTTCTTCAAGGTTCTTTAGCCGTGCTGCAGCTATGGCGAGAGCATCACCATAAGCAGTGCCATCCTCGTTTGGCCGTTCTTGTATCTCTAGATTACGCACGATCTGAATAAGAGCTTCGTGTCCAAAAGTGAGTGGGCTACGCGTGTCTGCATAGCGAGCAAAGGTAATTAGTCCGATCAGATCATGTGGGCGGCCAGCAAGGGTGTCCCCATCACCGCCGACAAATTCCTCAACAATCTCCTTAGCGAGTTCTATTCGGCTAACTTTTTGCCCTGAAGCACTACTCGTGGTCATGTCCATACTGCTGGAGACATCGACCAGTAGTTGAATCGCAATGCCTTCGCTCACCTCTCGATCAAAGGAAGCAGGCGCTTGAGGGCCAGCCAGCGCGATAAGAACCGCAAGGACGGATAGCTTTCTTAAGTATTTAGTAAGCCAGAGGAAACGAGCGCGTCCTGGCTCTAAATTGGTTGCTACTGCGATCGCGTCCACCGTCACTGATGTGCGGGCTTGTTTGCGTCTGAAGATCCAGAGTAAGACTGGGATGAGCGCTAACAACCATGGGTTTTGGAAACTCATACTTGTACCTCCTTATCTAAATGCTCAATTAAGGCGTCGCGGTCGTAGTTTTTTGCATAGAGGGCCTGTTGGAGTGACGTGCGGAGTGCATGCTTGCCCTTAGCATCGTCTGTTTCCAGCCAGCTCTCAATAGTATTAGCGGGGAACTCGCCGCAGCGCAGGCGATGACTTATTTGTTTTAAGGGGTCCTCGATGGTGAGGTCTTGTTGCATAAGTCCCCCCTTTTTTTTGCTCAATATAAATCGATAGAAAGCGAAGCTAATCGGGATCATGACGGTAGCCCAGAACCAGCGAGATATAGGCTGTTGGTCTTCGAGATTTTGGGGCCACGCCTCCGGAGTGGTGCTGTCTTCAGTTTCGGTAAAGCCAGTCACAGCTAGCCGGATAGGCTCCATTTTGATTGATTCAAGGTCGATCAGACCCTCGAGCATGACTACTAGATCTGAAAACAGGAACTCGCCTGAGTGCATTGCTTGTAAGATCCAGTATTCTTTTTGCTCATAGCGCTGGGTCTGGGGGTTGAATACGATCGGAGTTTTCTCGGTTATGACCGAGTGGATGCCCTCTGGGCTTCTGTAGCTTATCGCCATCTGTGTAAATGCTTCCGACTCTAACTTGAAGTTTAGTCGAACGAGATCACCTGGCGCACACTTCTCGGGCGATAGGGTCATGGTGATCTCTTGCGCGAGGAGTGAATAGAGGGGGAGCGTTACCCAAATAAGAATGAAGCGTGAGATCATTTAGCCACCGCTTTCATCGGTTATGCGGCGCTGGCGCTGATGGAAATAAGCGCTTAGGGCATCGACGCAGTCGCTACCGCTTTCAATTTGCATAAGGTTGACGCCTGCCTTGAGCATTTCCTCCTTGAGTTGTGCTTGTTGTGCCGCCTGCTGCGTATATTGATGCGCGGAATCGATGACCTGTTGTTGGCCTGTCTCGGCATCTTCGATGCGGATCAGCGCGCGCATTTGTCTCGCCTTCAAGCATGAGTGGAGAATCTGAATGGCATTCAGATCGTGAATACTAGAAAGCGCTTGGAGCTCTAAGGTATTAGGATCCGTTAAGAAGTCTGATATTAAGAAAACAATGGAGTATTTGCGCGATAGGAGACGGAAGCGCTCAAGCATACTTGCGAGATCAGTTTTTTTGTTCGTTGGTTTGAAATTTATGAGTTCGTCGATGATTCGCATTGCATGTCGGCGGCCTTTCGAGGGCATGATGATTTGCTCGATTTGATCGCTAAACAGAATGAGGCCAACGCGGTCTTGGTTCTTGATGGCGGCGAGGGTGATTAGGGCGCAGAGTTCGGTCAGTGTTTCGCGCTTGTTCCCTGAATTATCGTGGCGCATTGAGGCAGAGACATCTACGAGAAGATAGACGACTTGTTCGCGTTCTTCGATGTAGCGTTTAATGTGCGGTTCGCCTGTGCGCGCGGTGACCTTCCAGTCCATTGCGCGAACATCATCACCGTATTGGTAGGCGCGCACGTCTTCAAACTCGAGTCCACGGCCTCGGAAAATCGACTGATACTCGCCCGCGAGTAGGTGTTCGACGGGACGTCGACACTTAAGCTCAAGAAGGTTGAGGCGATGTGCTATGTGGTCGAGCATGTCCGACAGCGGGCTAGTTTAAACTTCAGTGATCGGCACCTGCTTGAGTAGGGTGTCGAGTAGATCGTCGGAGTTGAGGCCTTCGGCCTCTGCGCGATACGAAATGGCAATACGGTGGCGCAATATATCGTGGGCGACATCTTTCACGTCTTGCGGGGTAGTGTAGTCGCGACCGGACATGAGGGCTTGACCGCGTGCACCCAGTGAAAGGTAAATGCTAGCTCGAGGCGATGCGCCGAACCGAATATAGCGACCAATATCGAGATCGTATTTGGCGGGGTTGCGGGTGGCATCGACAATGCGCAGAATGTGGCGTTCGACCTTTGGATCAATGAAGACCTTGCCTAGTTGCTCGCGAAGCTCCATCAGGGTTTCAATTGCAAGAACAGGATCAACCGTCAGTGTTGGCTTAGGGCGAGCCATGCGCTGCATCACGATGTGCTCCTCGTCCATTGTCGGATAGCCAACTTTTAATTTGAACATAAAGCGATCGACTTGCGCTTCAGGTAGAAGGTAGGTGCCTTCCTGCTCAATCGGGTTCTGCGTGGCGAGAACAAGGAATGGTTGGGGCAAGTCGAAGGTTTCCTTGCCGAGGGTGACTTGTTTCTCCTGCATCGCTTCAAGTAGCGCGCTCTGGACCTTGGCGGGAGCGCGATTAATTTCATCAGCGAGCAAAATATTCGTGAAGACAGGGCCTTTTTCGGGGGTGAAGGTGTGGGCCTTTGGGTCGTAGACAAGTGTTCCGGTCAAGTCGCCTGGAAGTAGGTCTGGCGTGAACTGTATCCTGCTAAATTCTGCATGGATTGCTTGTGCAAGGCTACTGACGGTCAATGTCTTGGCGACACCAGGTACGCCTTCTAGCAATACGTGACCATTGCAGACGAGCGCTAAAAATAGACGGTCAACCAGTGCTTCTTGCCCAACAATAACCTCGGCAATGCTGTCCTTGATTTCTTGAAAGCTGGATAAGGGGGATTGGTGATTACTCATTAATAAGTGAACTATAAATCAATATAACAGAGTCTACGAGGATTTCCAAGCATTCCAGAATTAAAATAGGGAAAAATTCGGAAAGACGATGTAGAGCCAACTGCTAGGGTGATGAATAGATAGAAGGCAGTAAATACAAACACTGGGTATCTATTATTTGAACTTTTCACTCGCAAGGTAGCATGGGTGGCTTATCTCCTGTGCTGTGAATTTTAATAACGTAGCCATTGAATCGATCGCCTATGGGCTTCCGGAGGAGGTTTGGACTTCGGCTGATTTGGAGGCGAAACTGGCTACTGTTTATGAACGCTTGCACTTGCCTGAGGGGCGACTGGAGTTAATGACGGGTATTAAAGAGCGCCGTTTCTATTCTGAAGGCACGCTCGCTTCTGTGGCTTCAGCTCAGGCAGGAGAAGCTGCTTTGGCTAAGTCTTCATTTGAGCGGGAGCAGATCGATTTGTTGATCCACTCAGCGGTTTGCCGCGACCGTCTGGAGCCGGCCACGGCAGCCTATGTTCATGGCTTACTCAAACTCTCTGGTAAGGCACAGATATTCGATCTGTCTAATGCTTGCCTCGGCTTTCTAAATGCGATGGTGGTCGCTGGTAGCATGATTGAGAGCGGTCAGATTGAACGTGCATTAATTTGTTCAGGGGAGAATGGTCGCCCGCTCGTCGAAAATACACTTCATCAATTGCTCAAGCCTGAGCTGACTCGGAAATCAATCAAACCCTATTTCGCAAATCTTACGATCGGTGCAGGCGCGGTATCAGCGGTGCTATGCCGCAAGGATCTCGCGCCAAGTTCGTGTCCCCTGATGACTGCTGCGGTCGTCGAGACGGATAGCTCGCACAATGAACTTTGCCAGGGTGACAGCGCGGGCGACGCTCTAGAGATGCTTACCGACTCGGAGGAGCTCTTGGTCGCTGGTATCGGTGTTGCCACCCGTGCATGGGCGCAGTTTGTTGAGGCAACTGCTTGGACTGTAGATACGCCTGACCGAATCATTACCCACCAAGTTGGCAAAGCACATTCGCGCGAACTTTTCAAAGCGCTAGGCCTCAATCTGACCAAAGACTTTACTACTTTTGAAAAGCTGGGTAATGTAGGTTCAGTGTCGTGCCCGATTACACTGGCGACCGCGATGGAGCAAGGAGCCTTTTGTGAAGGCCAGAAGGCGGCGCTGTTAGGGATTGGCAGTGGTTTGAGCAGTATTATGATGGCAGTGGAGTGGCCCACGGTGTGAGTATCTCACGAGCCAGTGAATTGCCGCCCGATGTGCGGATTGAATATCCTTTTGTTAGTAATACGCTGCCCCTGATCAATGGTGCGACAATGCATTATATCGACGAAGGCACAGGGCCTGTAGTGTTCATGCTGCATGGTAACCCGACGTGGTCTTTTTATTTTCGTAATTTGGTCAGATTTATGACGCAGGCTGGCTTTCGTTGCGTAGTACCTGATCATGTTGGTTGCGGGCTTTCCGATAAACCTCAGGATTATAATTATACCTTGGCTCAGCGGATTGAGGATGTCGAAAGTTTGTTAGACCATCTCGAAATCGACCAATTCAGCTTAGTGGTGCATGACTGGGGCGGAGCGATCGGTTGTGGTTTGGCGGGGCGTCGGCCACATGCCCTGAAGAAACTCGTCTTGCTGAACACGGGAGCTTTCCGTTCGAAACTCATTCCCTTCCGTATTGCTGCGATCAAAGTGCCCCTCATCGGCGAGTTTGTAATCCGAGCAATGAATGGCTTTGCAGGGCCTGCTGTGATCATGTCTGTGAAGACTCCGCTCAAGCCTGTCGTGAGACGGGGTCTGCTCTGGCCATATCGCACATGGGCAGATCGTGTAGCGGTATGGAACTTCGTGAAAGATATCCCACTGCGAAAGTCGCATCGTACTTACCAGACCTTGACTGAAGTTGAAGAGGGGCTTTCTAAGATCGCGGATAAACCAATCCAACTAATCTGGGGTGCCAAAGACTTTTGCTTCAGTATGCGGTTTTATGAGCGATTTAAGGAGTTTTTTCCTCATGCAGAGTCGGTCGTTTACCCGAATCACGGGCACTATATTTTAGAAGATGGTGGCGAGCAGGCTTGCACTAAAATCCGAGGTTTTTTACAGGATTAGGAGCTTTCCAATTTAAAAGCCCATGCTATGAATTCAATGATACTCGGTTAAATTCAGAGTGAGAATGTTATTTGCTTTTTTGGAGAATCCCGCCTTTACTCCACCGACTATGAGTTCCGTCCTCCAATTGCTCCTTGAAGGTGAGCGTCTCGATACTGCCCAAATGGCGCAGATTCTCGACCTGCCCGAGTCTGAGATCGACGCTGAATTGACCCGTCTGAAAGCCGAAGAAATACTCCTCGGTTGGCGCCCCGTACTCAATCCTGAGCGAGCACAAGAAGCTCTTGTTCGCGCGGTCATTGAGGTTAAGATCAGCCCTGAGCGCGATGGAGGCTTTGATCGCTTGGCTAGTCGAATTGCACGTTTTGACGCGGTCGAGTCCTGCTACCTTATGTCAGGTGCTTACGATCTGCTCGTATTTGCTGTGGGTAAGGATCTGCGCGAAGTCGCCACTTTTGTTTCCGAGCGCCTTGCTAGCGTCGAGGGCGTGCTTTCTACAGCAACTCATTTCATGCTGCGTGCTTACAAAGAGCAAGGGCACCTACTCCTTTCGCCTGTCGATGGCGAAGACAAACCCGCTGTCAGTCCCTAATGAGTGAGAACGGTCAACATTTTGTGGCAGACCATGTAGCGGGTCTGCCTCGTTCTGGCATTCGCGATTTCTTTGCGATAGTCGCGGCTATGCCACAGGCAATTTCGCTCGGTATCGGTGAGCCGGACTTCGTCACGCCTTGGCACATACGCGAGGCCGCTATTTTTGCTCTCGAAAGGGGCAAAACTAGTTACACCGACAATCTCGGATTGATTCGTCTGCGCCGCGAGATCAGCACCTATGTAGAAAACAACTTTGGTATCGGCTACCACCCTGAGACGGATGTGCTCGTTGCGGTCGGTGTCTCTGAAGCTTTGGACATCGCACTTCGGGCCGTACTCAATCCTGGCGACAAAGTACTCTACCACGAACCTTGCTATGTCTCCTACAGCCCGAGCATTGTGCTTGCGCACGCTCAACCCATCGCCGTGGATACCTCGGCTGAAGATCAATTTGGTATTGATCCGGAACGTGTCGAAGCCGCTTGGGAACCTGGCTGCAAAGTTCTCATGCTCAACTTCCCCACTAATCCGACAGGTGGTGTGACTGAACGCGCTAGGCTCGAGCGCCTCGCTAAATTTGCGATCGAGAAAGACCTGCTAGTCATCAGTGACGAGATCTACTCCGAGCTCATTTTTGAGGGCGAGCACACCAGCATTGCATCGCTTCCTGGCATGCGAGAGCGTACAATCTTTCTCCACGGCTTCTCTAAAGCCTATGCCATGACAGGCTTCCGCATCGGCTATGCCTGCGGTCCTCAGTCACTGATCGAAGCCATGATGAAGGTGCACCAGTATAGCATGCTCTGTGCGCCCATACTCTCACAAGAGGCCGCTATTGAAGCGCTCAAAAACGGTGCACCAGCTATCGCCGAAATGAAAGATGCCTATCATAAACGTCGCGATCTCATTGTGCGTCGTTTCAATGAAGCCGGCCTCGATTGCCACTCGCCTAAAGGTTCCTTCTACGCATTCCCATCAATCCAGTCCACTGGTCTCGACTCTCTTAGCTTTTGCAAAGGACTCCTCAATCAAGAGGAAGTCGCCGTCGTTCCAGGTACTGCTTTTGGTCCTAGCGGCGCAGGCTTCGTCCGCGCTAGCTTCTCTACTAGCTACGAACGTATTCTTGAAGCCACCGACCGTATTGAGCGTTACGTGAACTCAAATCAAAATTAGAGCCTAGACCTGTATCACCGGTCGAGAACAAGTGCTGAGTCTGTGCGGTCTTTACAGGTAAAGCCCCCTCCCACCAAATATGATCCTACAGGAGTTTCATGGCTACCGACTTTTAAATTCTTTTGAAAATGATCGATTCATCTAGAACCGTTGCCCTTGTCGGGCGCCCTAATGTCGGGAAAAGTCGTCTCTTTAATCGGCTTTGTGGAAAGCGCATGTCCATCGTCCATGATATGCCCGGAGTCACCCGTGACCTAATTTCCACCGAAGTGCGCGACGACTACGTGCTGCTCGATACCGGCGGTATCGGCATGGAGATCGAGATGACCTCTAAGAAGATCTCCGTCGCTGCTGAGGAGCAGGTCGAATTTGCTATCCAGGCAGCTAGCGTTATCCTTTTCGTCGTCGATGCCCGCGAGGGTATTACCAATCTGGACGAGATCGTCGCGGAAAAGCTTCGCCGCTATGGCAAAGATGTGCTCTTAGTAACTAACAAGGTCGACCTTGAAGAGAACGAAGAACTAGCCGATGAATTTATTCGCCTCGGCCTTGGTCAACCCTTGAGCGTTTCCGCTGAGCATGGTCGTGGTATCACTGATCTCGAAGCCGTCATCGACGAAAAGTTAGGTCCAAAGCCCCAAGGCAGCGAGGCCGATAAGATGGATCGCATCCGGATATCTCTTCTTGGGCGTCCCAATGTCGGTAAATCGTCTATTGGTAATCGCCTGCTAAAATCCACTCGTCTCATCGTCAGTGACGTGCCAGGGACCACCCGCGACTCGGTAGAGCTCGATCTCGACTACCAGCATAAAGATGACGAGCTACTTAAGTTCCGCCTCGCCGACACCGCGGGTCTGCGCATGAAGCGCAAGGTCGACAACCCCGTAGAATATTTCTCCACAGTGCGCACTCAAGCCGCCCTTGAACGCTCGGATGTCGCCATCCTAGTGATCGATGCGGTTGATGGTGTGACCAAGCAAGACCAAGCCCTCGCTGGCGACATTCTTGATGCTGGACGCGCCCTCGTCATCGTGGTCAACAAGTGGGACTTAATTATAGATCGTTGGACGCATGATCCCATCGATGGCTTTAAAAACCTAAAACATTTCCTCAAAAGCTACGAAGAGTCGCTGCGTAAAGAGATGTTTTTTTTGCCGAATCCGCCTGTGCTCTTCGTCTCCGCAGTGACTGGATTCGAAATCGAGTCGATGCTGAACGCCGCTGCGAGTATCCAAGCCACCCTCGACATGAGGCTGCCCACTGGTAAGCTAAATAATCTCATTGAAAAACTTTTTGAAGCCCGCTCGCCCAAGATTGTCGGCACAAAGCGGTTTAAGGTTTTCTACGCTGTGCAGACAGGATCTCGTCCGCTACGCATCCGTTTCTTTTGTAACCGAGTCGAGCGTCTCGACCCCAGCTATCGCCGTTATTTGGAAAAAGCCATCATCCATGAGTTCCGTCTGAGCGGTTGTCCTGTCAGGTTTGACCTCGTCGGCAAAGCACGCCGCTACGAGGAGGGCGAAGGTGAAAATGTACCGCGTCAAAACGACAGCATTCAAAACAAAGCCCGCATAAGGAAGATGGGTCCTGATGCCGCTAAAATGGATACCAAACACCCCGAACGCCGTAAACGCATTATCCAAGTCAAGGCCGCCCACAATAAGAGCGGTAAAAAGCGCTAGGTAAGGGTAGATTTCCGAATTTATTCAGTCTGCATATTCTCAAACCGCAAACTTGATTCTCATTGTTAGATTTTCTTGCCAGTTTGGGTTCTTTCACCAAATTAGATTCATCGATGTGGGTGTAGCTCAGCTGGATAGAGCATCGGTTTTCTAAACCGACGGTCGGGGGTTCAAGTCCCTCCGCCCATGCCATTTCGCAGAAGTCTAATTCCGCTGGTGTATTGGTCTGTGGATTATTGTTAGGCAGTTCGCCAAAAGTGCTCTTAGCTCACCTTTCTCGCATCCTTCCTTTCTGAGCTCGTGGTGCTAGATATTTCGACTTCCCTTATCTAGGGTATGTATGGCATAAGCTTAGTCAGTTTTATCAAATCGAATTTTTATATTATGATACGCACGCTTGGACGCTCGGCAATGAGAGTGGTTTTTGAGCTAGGGGAGATTTCTCTTTTTGGCTGGGGGGCTTTGCGTGGCTTCTTTACGCAGCGCGGTCGCTTGGCTAAGTTGACCCTGGGAATCCACGAGATTGGGGTAAGATGTTTACCAATCATTGCTACGGTGGGGCTCTTTACGGGCCTAGTTATGGGGCTGCAGCTCTATTACACGCTGGTCAAATTTGGCGCTGAGTCGGCCTTGGGCACTGCGGTCGCGCTGTCGATCATTCGTGAACTAGGGCCTGTACTCACGGCGCTGATGGTCGTGGGGCAAGCTGGTTCGGCTATGGCTTCGGAGCTAGGTATCCAGCGCAATGATGAGCAAATTGATGCTTTGCAGACTATGAGTATTAATCCACTCGGATTTCTGGTAGGACCGCGACTGGTGGCGACCTTGATTTGTTTCCCTATTTTGACGGCGATTTTTGATTTGATCGGTATCTTTGGCGGTTATTTGACTGGCTCGGTGCTGCTCAATGTGGATTCGGGCGTTTATTGGAACCGTGTCTTTGAGAGTGTGACTTGGGCAGACGTGCAGGGTGGTTATATCAAGGCTCTCGTCTTTGGACTACTCACGATTTCGATCTGTGCGTATCGCGGTTACAATACCCATCGGAAGGCGTCCTTCCCTGGGGTGCGCGGGGTGAGCGAATCGGCTACGCGGGCTGTCGTCTGGTCGAGTGTCACGGTGTTAGCGGCGGACTATTTAATCACTTCTTTTCTTCTGTAGTATGGATAGCTTTTTAAAGATTCGTGGATTGAAAAAGCATTTTGGTGACAAGCGCGTGCTTGACGGCATCGACCTCGATGTGGCGGCGGCCTCAGTGACAACGATCATTGGCAAGAGCGGTATCGGTAAGTCGGTTCTCTTGAAGTGCATCGCCAATCTGCTGCAGTCAGACGCGGGCACCATCAAACTGGACGGCCAAGCGATTTCACGAAGCCGCCGTACTGCGCAAAGCGATTGCGGCGTATCTTTTAGTTATATGTTTCAGAATAATGCACTCTTCGATTCGTTGACGGCATTTGAAAATGTAGCGCTACCGCTACGCGAGGCGTCGAAGCTAAACAAAGCAGAGATCCAAGTACGCGTAGACGAAATGCTGGCACATTTGGAACTGAGCGATTCTGCCGATAGCTACCCAGGCGAACTTTCTGGAGGGATGAAGAAGCGAGTGGCCCTAGGGCGTGCGCTGATTACGAAGCCGCAAGTTGTGCTCTTTGACGAGCCGACCACAGGGCTTGACCCCGAACGTAAGTTTAGTGTGTTTGAAATGATAGCCGACTATCGGGAGCGCTTTAGATTTACAGCCCTACTGGTTAGTCACGATATACCAGAGGTCTTTGAGATCAGCGATCGGGTGGCTTGGTTGGA
>CESW01148839.1_pt1 | contig 11460 bp, 12 predicted proteins | sample 531171 | NCBI WGS metagenome assembly CESW01 (sample SAMEA2621859, study PRJEB7988) | marine metagenome | biome: marine biome (ENVO:00000447); feature: surface water layer (ENVO:00002042); material: "saline water (ENVO:00002010), including plankton (ENVO:xxxxxxxx)" | depth 5 m
CATATCAATAAAACTATATTTTTCTGTCAAAAAGTTTATGATAGTTTTTAATTTTAGACCTGAAAAAAATTTAAAGAAAAATTCTTCAGAATCATTCGGATACTTTAACAAAAATTCACAGAAGATCTGATCCAAAATAGTACTGACTAATTTCTTTTCTAAATAAATATCTTTCCCTTCTAATATACAATCTACAATTTGTTTACTATTTATAAATGCTTTTTGAAATCCGTAACCTGTTGAAATCTTTAACCAGTTATTTGACATTCCAATGGGTACAACCTTTTTAGAACGAACTATTGTATTTGAATACATTGGCAGAACACCTTTTTCACAAAAACATATTTCAAAATCTTGATTTGGAAAATTTTTCTTTAGATAATTTCGAATATCTTTTTTATAGGTTAATGCACTACATAAAGAACTTGAGAAGTATGTAGTTTCAACAAGAGCTTTGTATTCAGTATAAGGTAATAAATAAAAAAAATGAACTGTATTTTTCTTGCCTTGGAAATCCATTAAAATAATTTTACTTTTATCAAAAATTGGTTTTTTAGATTTGACTTCTATTCCAAAAAAGTGTTGTTTTAATCGATTTCTTGAGATTTCATTGGGTACTGAATTAAATAATATTTTACAATAAAATGTCCCTTTTTTAGATACAACTTTTACTTTGTCATTTAATTCATTAATACTATCAATATGTTGTCCTAAAATTAATCGAGCTTTTTTACTTTTATTAATAATTCTGAGTCCCTCATCATAAAACTTTTTTGATGATATTCTTAGATATGAACGATTACTCGCTTTTTTTATCAACTGTTCACCTTTAGCTTTTACAACTATTTCATCCCATTTATTATCAAATAAATCTGAGAAATGATTTTTGGGTTCATTCCAGAAACACCAGTTTTTATCTTTTTTCAATTTAACTTTTTTTTCTACTATCAGTAATGATTTTTCTGTTCTTGAAATTAATTCAATTGCTAAAGCAATTCCAGATAAACCTGCACCAATAATAATAACATCAAAATTATGATTCATAATCCACATTAAATTGTTCTAATAAGTATCCAACTTGAATCTTTTCTTTTTTATTTACTTTCTTTGTACGAAATAAGCTTAATATGGTTTGTAAAAAAATTATTATCTTTCTTTTTTTAGATACAAATACTCTTCTATTCCAAATAGCTAATGGTTCTTTAATTATCTCTCTGCCAATTTCTCTGTACAAATTAGCAGCTAAAAGTATTACAAATTTAAATTTTAATGGTAAAAGCCTTATTCCTTTTACTGACTGATCATATAAAGTTTCAGAATGACTGACTAACTCTTTAATATTAATTGAAATCTGTTTTTGAAGCTTTTTATCTCTAATAATTCGTTTATAATCTTTAATACATGAGCCACGAATGTAAGTCGGTATGTAAATTCTATTTGCCTCTAAATCCTCCTTTACATCCCTTACTATATTAGTAATTTGCATCGCAATCCCTAATTCTATTGCGTGTTCTAAAAGTTTTTTATCTTTTACATTCATTAAATAGCACATCATTAATCCTACTGTACCTGCTACCTTATAGCTATAGTCTAATAATTGTTCATGTGTTTTGATATTAACTTTATCCAGATCACTGATTACTCCTTCAACCAGTTGAATTGGTATTCTGGTTTTAATATTATATTTTTTCATTAATTTTAAAAATTCGAAAACAAAAAAACTACTTGATTCTTTTTTGTTAAGGTTATCAATTATACTTGAAAGTTTTTGTTTAGATTTTTTTTTATCCTCCTCTTGATCTCCAATATCATCAACATATCTACAAAAATTATATAAGGTTTCAACCTCTTTTTGCTTTGTATTTTGAAAGAAAAAAGACGCAAAGTAGAATGTTTTTGCATTTTTTTTAAAAATATTTATTTTGCTTTGCTTCATTTCTTTTAAGAACATTTTCTAGCACTTTTGCGGAACTCAATACCCCCGGTACTCCAGCTCCAGGATGGGTTCCGGCTCCAACAAAAAATAGATTTTTAAAATCCTCAGCTTCATTACTAAATCTAAACCAAGCAGATTGCGTAAATATCGGAGAAATTGAAAATCCCGATCCATTATAAGCTAGGTAATCTTTTTCAAAGTCATTTGGTGTCATAAAGAAACAAGTTTTCAAGTTTCTAGTTAAACCTGGTAACATGGTTTTTTCTAATGCTTTTAAAATTCTATTTTTATAATCTTCCCCTTCTTTTTCCCAACAAATTTCAGATTTTAGATTTGGGACAGGTGATAGTACGTAGAAACTGTCACATCCTTCAGGTGCCGTTGTTTTATCGGTTGCTGTTGGTCTGTGTAAATACAAACTAAAATCACTAGGAAGTTTACTCCCAGAGAAAATTTCATTCAATAGTCCTCTAAATCTCTTTCCCATCCAGATAGTATGATGCTCCACATTTTTATAAATTTTTCTTGTACCAAAGAAAATTACAAAAAGACCCATTGACAATTCTAATTTTTCAATTTTATTTCTTTTCCACCTCTTTATTTTTGACTGCGGAATCATATTTAAATAGGCATGACTAGGATCACCATTAAAAACTACTATATCAGAATATATCTTTTTATTATTTGACAATTGAATACCAATGGCTTTTTTATTTTCAAATAAAATTCTTTTTACCTCTGTATTTGTTTGAATTTTTATTTTTTCCTCTACCATCAATTTTTTCAGTGCTTTTACAATAGCTCCAGTTCCACCTAATGCATAGTGAACCTTCCATTTTCTCTCCAAAAAATGAATTAAATTGTATATTGATGTAGTAGAAACAGGATTTCCGCCAAGTAGAAGAGGTTGTATGCTTAGCGCCTTTTTGAGATATGGATCTTTAATATATTTCGAAACAAGTTGATAAACTGTTAAATAGCTTTTTAGTCTAATAAGTTTTGGGATTTGTTTAATCATAAATAAAAAACTGTCAAACGGTACATGTGATAATTCTGTAAATCCCACATTAAAAATTTCTTCTGACATTTTTACCAATCTTCTGTAACCTTTGACATCTTCGAAATTAAATTTTTTAATTTCCTCCTCAGTATCTTTTATTGTACCTCCATAATTAAAAAAACGTCCATCATCAAAATAAAATTGATACCATGGATCAAGTTCAACAAATGACACATAGTTTTTTCTTTGCTTCCCAAATAGCTCAAAAATTTCATCAAATAGAAATGGTGCTGTTATTACTGTTGGACCAGCGTCAAATGTAAAACCATCTTTTTTAAAAACACGGGCTCTTCCTCCGAGTTGACTTAGTTTTTCATATAAGTTTACCTTATATCCGATTGCCCTAAGACGAAGTGATGCAGCCAGACCACCAAATCCAGAACCTATGACTATAGCGGATTTATTAAAATTCTGCATTTTTTTCTACAAAATTTTCTTTGATATTCTTTTTAAAATATTTTTAATGACGAACTTTGTTATGTTATGAAATTCAGGACCTGTATTTTTAGAGATTAATACAGATCTGCGAACTACCTTATTTAAATGCACTAACGTTTTCTCAATTATATTTTTCTCTTTAATTTTGGTTATCCATAAAAGAATTTCTTCCTCGGAAATTGATTCAAAACGTCTTTTGAGAAATAAATTTAGTAAATACTTTTCAGATACACTTGCTTCATTTAAATAGTGCATAATTAAAATATTCATTTTTCCCTCTTTTAAGTCTCTTCCGGGCAATCCTCTTTCCTTAATACCTATAAAGTCTGAAAGATCATCCTGAATTTGATAAGCTAAGCCAGACTCGTATATAGATTTTAATGAGTTAGCTTTGTTTAGTTTGCCAGACAAAATAAGGATTAATTTTACAGGCAGACTTAATAAACTTCCAGTTTTTGCTTTAGCAGTTGATTCGTAATCCTTCATTTGTAGTTCTATATTTGCTCTTGTTTGTATTTCTCTAGTTTGTCCAGCGACCGCTTGCTTTATTGCTTTACTTAGTTCACTTATCGCAATACACTTCATATCTGAATTTGTTGGAGCACTTGAGAGTATTTGGAATGCGTTAGAAATAAAATGATCACCTAAGTTAATAGCCGAAGCGTCCCCGAATCTTGACCATATTGTTGGCTTTCCTCTTCTTAGTAAATCTCTGTCTTGCAAATCATCATGTATTAGAGAAGCGTTATGAATTAATTCGCACGAAGCCGCAACATAATTACTAATTTTTTCGTCAAAACCAAGTATTTCTGCAGATATAAGGGCTAATGATGCCCTAAATCTTCTTCCTCCAGTTTGTAAATGATATTTTGCACATTCACCCATCCATGAATTGTCACATGTATATTCATATATTAACTTTTCTATTTTGCTTAATTTTGATGGTAAACAAGATTTAGAGACAAAATTGAGATTCTTTTTGTTAAAATTTATGAGATTGGCCCAGTTGCTGCTTCTTAAAACAGCCTGGATGTTCTCTCTAGATATATTTCTCAGCAAATCAGTCATAAAAAAAAAAGGGGATATAATATATTTTATCTATCCCCTTGATTTTTCATTTTTCAATTATGATTTAGCGTGCGATTCTGAACTAGCAGCAGCCCAGATTACCAAACCAAATGCAATTTTGTTGACAAAGTCAGCTAAGTTATAGACAGCGTTGACTGTTGCAACATCAGTACCTCCACCTAGGTAGCCAAGGAAATAACCAATTGGATAAATTGACCATCCAACTGAAACTATCCATTTCATTGCATTAAAAGCAGATTTTTGCGCTTCAGAGTTACTTGATGTGTTTGCCTGAGCAGCTTCACCTGCGAATACTTCGTACAAGATATAAATCCATCCTGCCATACCAACTACGAAACCTACGGTAGAGTTAATGTAGCCAGCTTCTCCAAGGAAACCACCAATTAACATAATTAGTGTTCCAATTAAGAGTCTCCAGAAGATTCCACTAGTGGCAGCACCAACAGCAGCTAAGATTAAATAAAACTCAATCATTTGCAGTGGAACTGTAAGTAACCAGTCAATATATCTTAGAACAGTTGGACTGTCACCAGACCCCACCCAAACTGCTCTCATGTAATAATAGTGTACAGCAGCAATCAGGGTAACTAATCCAGCCACCACAACAGAAGTTCTCCAATGAGAAGTCATATTTCCTGCTTCAACAAAAAAGAATGCAGTTGATGCAACCATCGCGACTGAAATAATCCAGAAAGATACACCAACAAAATCATTCGGTTCTAGCATTACCATTGTAATATCCTTTCAAAAGTTAAAAATTACATGCACTTGGGCATGAATGGTATGTATGAAGTAGTAAATAACTCAATATTTACCTCCCCATAAATAAGCTAATCTAATTTGACTAAATTATTAAAATCTTTCAAGAGAATTAATTAAATTCTTTCTAAGCTACTGTATTCACTGCATTAATAATTTACTAATTAAATAAAAAATGAATAAGTAGCCAAAATAGTAACTATAAATCGTAAATAAATATATTTTTTAGATAAGAATTTACCTTGAAAACCAACTTCGGTTAAAAGTGCTAAACATAAGGCTAGAATAACAATAAACTTTAATTCTATCTCAAAATTGATTATTATAACCATCAATGTTATGGCCAACACTGGCATTATTTTTTCATAAAATACTCTATTGCCCTCCAATGCCCTAACCCATTGCATACCAAATAAAAAACCACTTATCATAAATCCATAGTAAATATCAAAATTCTTTATCAAAAATTCCTCTGAGATAAATTCAACGCGACATAAAAAAAAGGGTATCAAACCCATAATTGAAATATATGATATAAATTTCATAAAAATTATTATAATATAAATTTTAAGTTAATGACGAGTAGAAATTATGGATTCCTATGAAATAAAGCAAATTCAGCAATATTTAAATAAAAAATTTTTTACAGAATACTATGAGATTAAAGAAGATAATAATAATTCTAATTCCGTGGAAGTTTATTTTAAAAAAGAGTTTATTGGATTAATTTATAAAGATGAAGAAGATGGAGAATTAGCTTATCAATTTCATATGACAATATTAGATGAAGATTTACTTAACAGTTAATTTTTTTATTCTGTTTCTGTTAACAAGCATCTCCTATGCTCATCACAAAATTTATTCTCCTAGGGTTGAGGAGGGAAGACAGTCGGCTGAATGGAGAGGACATTTTGATCTTGATGACCGATCCTCAAAAAATTTAGCTCATCATCATGTTCTTGAAACTGAATATTCATGGTCAAATTTTTGGCAAACAGAATTAGAGTTTCACATATCCGATTTAGAAGGAACACCGATGGACTGGGAAAAAACAGAATTCCAAAATCAAGTCCAATTAGTTGATAGTTTTTCTTTCGCTGCAGCTTTATATTTTTCTTATAATTTTGTTACAAAAGGTGAGGGCATTGATGAAATTGAATATAAATATTTAAATGAACTAAACAACAATAATTTCAAATTAATAACAAACATTATTTTCGAAAAAAAGGTTGGAAAACGTTCGTCAGGATCGACCGAATTCACGATTTCTAATTATTTTTTATATCAAAATCCAATATTTAACGATTATTACTTTTCAATTCTAGGATTCTCAGAATTTGGAAAATTATCTAATTTTTCTACCTATCATGGTCAAGAACATCAGTACGGATTTCAAATAGAAAAGGAACTCAAATTCAATGCTGTAGATTATGAATTTGCAATAGGATATCTGAGAAGTCTCACTGATTCTTCACCTGATAATACTCTAATATGGAATTTTGAATATGAATTTTAATTAATTAAGTCGTTTACTCTTTGATTAAATTCTTCCTTACTAATTAATCCTCTTGACCTTAAGATCTTCAATTCTTCTATCTTAAAGTTGTAGTTATTAGTTTCTACTCTTCTATAGTTAGGATTATAGGATCTTTGATTGCTATAACCATAATTAGGGTTTGGGTTCCTGTACATTGGATATGATTGTTGATTTGGTAAGCTTCTACTGTAATAATCATAATTTTGATAATATTGATTAGGTGTTTGTGTTCTTCTAATTTGATTAAGTTGACCTCTTAGTTTTTGTATTTCTGACCTAAGATTTTGGTATTCCACTCTTGAACTTGCTGCAATTTTTTTTTGTTCATTGTTTAACCTACCTCTCGGTTGTAGACCTTTACTAGTAAATAATAGCCAATCTGACCTATTCTTGGCAATTCTTGGCCTGTAAACACCGCTATTTGGTAGGGTGGTAAGAAAAAAAGGGTTCTTAACAGACTTATAACGAGATCCTGGCATATAAGGATTTTTAACTAAATCAGGATTTTTACCTGCTCTAACCATTGGGTCTGTTTCATTCATATTTCCTTTTCTTAGTATTGAACCAAATATAACATTCAGTCCTGACTTATTATAAAAAACTCTTCCAGAAGTAACTCTATTTTCTTTTAAATATTTTCTCTTATACCAATCCTCTAAAGTAAACACTACATCTTCATTTGAATTTGCATCTTCTAATGCTTCACTAATAGCAAGAGCAAATTTATAAACCTTATTGTCACTAAAAAGTGGTTCTGCTGTTTTACCAAACTTTACAAGTACTAGATTCAGTGCTCCCTCGATATTTTCAGGGTTTATCCTAACAGGATGTAAATTCTTTACTCTTTTGCCTTCAGACTCAATTTGTACCCTTTCATATCCACTTTTAAAGTAAAATTTGTTTCCAGTGAAGAAATTAAAATCATCAACTAATGAACAACTCGAGACAAATAATAATAGAAAAGTTGTTAATATTTTTTTTGAAATCATATACGAATATAACAAAAAAAAAGGAGAGTAATCAACTCTCCTTTTTAAATAGTTACGTTAGCGAATTCTACCAGAAGAAGAATGCACCAACTCCACCGAATGTATCTTCGTTTGCACCGCCCATGTGGAAGGCTTGACGAACGTAACCACCTTCAGCAATAAGTCTGAAACTATCGTTTACATTATGCCAAACCATGACTGAATGCATATCATTAAAGTTAACTTCTGCGACAGCCGTGCTTGAAATTTCATTTCCGGTTTGTAGTTTGTAGTTACCACCATATGAGTACCCTACATTTGTACCACCACCTAAGTCAGCAGTACCTTGGAGATATCCTCCATATGATTGAAAAGGTTTACCTACAGCATCTAGAGCACCCTCAGAGTGCTGGCCACGCATACCCATACCAGAACCGTACCATCCAGATGCAACAATTGAAAAATTGCCGATTGATAGCTTAGTTCCGGCAGCTACACCAGCGGAATCAACATCATCGCAATTTGAGTTAACTGGTGAACCAGCTTGTGCACCTGTTGTTGGAATAGCATTACAGGTTGATGCTGCTGCAGCAGTGAATTCAGTATTCTGGTAAGAACCTTCTACCCAAAAGTTAGCCGCCACTCCCGATACTTCAGTAGCAAATGTGGCCTGTGCCTCAACTCTTGGTGTAACATTCTCAGTTGCATCAGCAGCTGAATTTACTGAGATAACGTCATTTGGATCAAAAAGACCAACTTTAAAGCCTATTGGTCCAAAACCAGGTGTTGTCCAACTGATTTGTGGTTGGAAATCTGTGTATAAATAACCAAGACCAATTCTACCTAGTGTTGTATTACTATTGTCTGCAGTTGCTGCAGCACCAACACCAAATAGAAGCATGTCGTTTAAGATACCGGAACTGGAGTAAATTCCTAAGCTTCTTCCTACTAGGATTGTTCCAAAACTACCTGAAACAGAAAAGTTAGTTTCACGAAGGTTGATTTGACCATTGCCTAGAGCATTATTTCCACCATTCATGTGTGTATACAAACCTAGTCTAGCTTGCATATCTAAACCATTGTTTGTTGGTGCCTTTAATGTCATACCCCAAACGTTAGGTAAAAGACCTGTGACTACACCAGTTGAGTCAGTACCAGCACCCATCACTGCACCATTTGTTTCAAAAGTTGTTACTCCGTTTGCACCATCTCCACCACCACTGCTGTTTCCTGCAGCCGCAACAGTAGAGGCGTCTGAGCTTTGATGCATAACGAAAGCATTTGCAGCACCATCAAAAGAGACTTCCCAACCTTCTTGACTCATTAGAAGAAGTTTGGATTTTGACTCATCTGGGGCTGACAAAGCCATTGCTGCTGGGATAGCGGCAATTGCTAGTTTTCTAGAAAATTTCATGAATTTTCTCCTTCCCTTAATTAAAGTAAGTTATTAGTTTTTATATATTACTTTAATTAACTTCAATAATCATGCAATTTTTATAACGATGTAATATTTTTTAGAATTTTGTTGTTTTTGTACAACTTAATTTCCTAATCTGTAATTTAAATTAATTTCAAATCTAAATTTATCTTCCTTTAAAAATAGATGTTTTGGAGGTGGTTCAAAATTTTTAAATTTTTCAATAAGTTCTGCAGCAGCTTTTACTAATCTTTTAGGGCGTTTTGTCAAGGTTACAAAGCTAATAAGATTTCCGTTTCTACCAAGAATTATTCTTACAACTATTGTTCCTTCTTCTCTTCTTCTTTGTGACTGAATTGGATATGAGTTTAATGCTTGAATATTAAGATTTTCTGAAACTTTTAATAAGTATGCACGCAATTGAGAATCCTGGGTTTTTTTAAGATTTGGATCACTTTGAAAAACATTTTTTCTTTGATTAATTAAATCCTCATTAATTACTTTTTGTAATTTATTTTTTACTTTGTTTACCTCTACTTCATTATCTTTATTAATAATCTCTTCTTCGAGAATCTTTTCAATAGGTTTTGAAGTTACTTTTCTTTCAGGTTGATTTTGCTCTGATTGCGGTTTCGCTAAATCCTTTTTAATTTTTTCCTTTTTTTTTTCTTTAGGTACCTTATTTTCCTCAATCACTTTCTCTTCAGTTTGTCTATTTTGTGTTGTAGCAAATTTCTTTTTTCTTTCTGGCTTGTAAACCTGTCTATATTCTCCAAGATTTACAACGCTTATCTTTTCTAAAACATTGTCATTTTTAGATTTAAGAAAAGGTAAGAAAATAAAAAAATGAAAAATGATTGAGCAGACTAATGAAAACAAAACCCAACCACTTCTAATATCTGTCATTGTTTTACTTTTGTATTGATAAAAACTTTATTTACATTAACATTTTTTAGAGCTAGTAAAATTTGATCAAAAGTTTTCACACTTACATTTTTATCTATATCTAAGTATATCTTTTTTTTAAATGATCCTTGATCGTTACTGTTAATAATATTTTCTAAATTTTTCAAATTAATTTCATTGCTTTTAAAAAAAATTTTACCATTCGGTAATACAGAAAACGTTAAAAATTCAATATTTTTTACTTCATTTGCATTTTTTGAGGATGGCCTATCAATCAAGATTGTTTCTTTTTTACTGATAACTCCGGACAACATGAAAAAGATCATTAATAAAAAAATAATATTGATCATTGGAATTAAATTTGGTTCTTTTTTATTCATTTTTAACGTGGGTAAAGAAAATATCTTTAATATTTTGCTCTTTAATAATATCCATAATTGAAATTAAATTTTGAAGGTTAACAATTTCATTACATAAAACTAGAACTTCATCAAATTTTTCATTGAAAAAAACCTTTTTAATATTTGAACTTATTAATTCGGGATTTTCTAGACTTAACACATTATTCCTAATTAATACTTCTGAATTATTTTTAATAAAAATCTCTAGTGTTTTTTTATCACTTTGTTCACTATTACCTGAAGTAGCCTTAAGAGAAAAATCTATATTTTCTTTTATTCTAAAGTTTGTCGCAAGCATAAAAAAAATTAGAAGTATAAAAATAATATCTATTAAGGGAATAATATTAATTTTTTTTTTGGCTGAATTTTTAAAGCTTTTAATCATTTTTTGAGGAATTAAAGATCACATAAAAGTTATTCATAGACTCTTCAAATTCAAAAAGTTTCTTTTCAAAAAAATGATGTGAGATTAAAGCGGGAATTGCAACAACTAAGCCTACTGCAGTTGTTAATAATGCTGTCCAAATTCCACCAGCCAAAAGTGATGGATCAACCAAACTTCCTCCAAGTTCCAATTTATTGAAGGAATTTATCATTCCAATAACAGTACCTAACAAACCCATGAGAGGACTAACATTAGATATAATCTCCAAAGTTGGTAGTAAATGACCAAAATTTCTAATATGATTATCAATTTTTACTTTTAAGATTTCTCTTTTCTCTAATTCATTTAGGGTTCTGTCATTGCTTAAACTCGCCAAATTAAGTATTATCGAACTAAAAAAGTTTGTTGAGCTACTTTCTTTCAAACTGTTTATGATATTTTTTTTCGAAGAACCAATTAGGATCTGTTCTTCAATATCTGAAAATTTTTTTTTTCTTATATGCAAGAACACACGCACCTTATAAATGATTATCGTTATGGATAATATTGATAAGAGAGACAAAA
>CESW01143068.1_pt1 | contig 11425 bp, 5 predicted proteins | sample 531171 | NCBI WGS metagenome assembly CESW01 (sample SAMEA2621859, study PRJEB7988) | marine metagenome | biome: marine biome (ENVO:00000447); feature: surface water layer (ENVO:00002042); material: "saline water (ENVO:00002010), including plankton (ENVO:xxxxxxxx)" | depth 5 m
ATAGCTGAAGAATTAGTTAATCTATCAGTTAAAGATGTTAGTGAACTTGCAAACATTTTAAAAGATGAATATGGTATTGAACCAGCAGCAGCAGCAGTTGCAGTTGCAGGAGTTTCAGGAGGTGCTGAAGCAGGTGCTGATGCAGCTGAAGAAAAAACCAGTTTTAATATTACCCTTAAGTCAGCAGGTGCTTCCAAACTAGCTATAGTAAAGTTGGTAAAGGAAATAACTGGTCTTGGTTTAAAAGATGCAAAAGATATGGTTGATGGTGCACCAAAAGCAATTAAAGAAGGTGTTCCTAAAGAAGAAGCTGAGTCAGCTAAGAAACAACTAGAAGAAGCAGGAGCTGAGGTTGAATTGAACTAAATTTTAAATCATTCTTGAATTGTTTTCGTACATAATATTTCAAGGTGAATAATTTTTTAAATATTTAATTAATTGAAAGATATATCAAAAAGAATTAATTTTTCTAAACTAAATAATCTGATTGAATATCCTGATTTTTTGGATGTTCAATTACAGTCATATAAAGACTTTTTTCAGCTAGAGACTCCTCCAGAAAAAAGAGATAATGAAGGCCTTTTTAAGGTTTTTATAGAGAATTTCCCAATATCTGATTCCCGAGAAAATTTTGTATTAGAATTTATTGATTATACAGTTGATCCTCCAAAATATTCAGTCAGTGAATGTATCGATCGAGGATTAACCTACTCTTTACCACTGAAAGCTAAATTAAGATTGATTTGCAACGATGAAGATAATGATGACTTCGAAACATTAGAACAAGAAGTTTTTCTTGGAAACATCCCCTACATGACAGGCAAAGGTTCTTTTGTGATTAATGGTGCAGAAAGGGTCATTGTTTCCCAATTACATAGATCACCCGGGGTATTCTTTGCACAAAGTAAACATACAAACGGCACTCCACTCTATTCTGCAAGAATAATCCCATTTAGAGGCTCTTGGATAGAGTTTGCTACAGATGTTAATAATGTGATGTATGCTTATATCGACAGAAAGAAAAAATTTCCAATTACAACCTTGTTGAGAGCAATAGGTTTTGGCTCTGATAAAGATGTTCTCGATATTTTTGAACTTTCTGAAGAGGTTACTTCAACAAAGTCAAACTTGAAAAAAGTTATAGGCAGAAAACTTGCTGCAAGAGTATTGAAAACCTGGGTTGAGGATTTTGTAGATGAGGATACAGGAGAAGTCATTTCTGTTGATAGAAATGAACTAATTTTAGATAGAGACCATATAATATCCGATGAAGATATTCAAGTAATATTAGACTCTGAGGCTCCTGGTGTTACTCTACACAGAGAAGATATAAATTCTGGTGAATATCAAATTATATACAATACCTTAAAAAAAGATGTTTCTAATTCTGAAAAAGAAGCTCTTGAAGAAATATATAGACAATTAAGAAATACAGAAGCACCGGACGAACAAACAGCTAGAGAAATTATCCAAAATCTTTTTTTCAGTGATAAGAGATATGATTTAGGTGAGGTTGGTAGATATAGAATCAACAAGAAATTAAATATTGAAACTGATCATGATGTTAGAGTTTTAACAAATGAAGATATTATACTTATTGTTAAATACCTTATAACATTGATTAACGCCAAAACTGTTGTAGATGATATTGACCATCTAAGTAATAGAAGGGTAAGAACCGTTGGTGAACAACTATATTCTCAATTTGGAGTTGGATTAGCTAGAATGGCTAGAACAATTAAAGAAAGAATGAATGTGAGAGATAATGAAGATTTTAAACCAGTGGATTTAATTAATGCAAGAACCTTAACATCTGTTATCAATTCATTTTTTGGAACAAATCAGCTTTCTCAGTTTATGGACCAAACAAATCCTCTTGCTGAAATAACTCATAAAAGAAGAATGTCTGCATTAGGACCTGGCGGTTTATCAAGAGAAAGAGCTGGTTTTGAAGTAAGGGATGTCCATTATACTCATTATGGTAGATTATGTACCATTGAAACCCCTGAAGGTCCAAACATTGGACTTATATCTTCACTCTGTGTTCATGCAAAAGTAAATAATATGGGTTTTATTGAGACACCATATAGAAAAGTTGAAAATGGAAAAGTTGATCTTTCTGGTGATATTAAATATTTAACTGCTGAGGATGAAGATCAATCTTTTATAGCTCAAGCAAATGTTGCCCTTAAAAATAATGGTTCATTTGTTGATAATACAATTAAAGCAAGGTATGAAGGAGATTTTCCACTAACAAAAAATGGTGATCTTAAATATATGGATGTTGCTCCAAATCAAATTGTCTCTGTTGCCGCCTCATTAATTCCTTTTCTTGAGCATGATGATGCTAACAGAGCACTTATGGGTTCAAATATGATGAGACAAGCCGTACCACTAATGAAACCAGAAGCGCCAATTGTTGGTACAGGCATGGAGTATAGAGTTGCAAAAGATTCTAGATCGACAATTGTAGCTGAAGGAAAAGGCACTATATCATATGTTGACTCCAATAGAATTGAGATTAATTATGATCTTGATAAAAATGAAAAGGTTGTTTCATTTGATGAAAAATCAAAATCATACGATCTAATTAAATTTAGAAGAACGAATCAAGACACCTGTATTAATCTGATTCCAACTGTTAAAGTTGGTGATAAAGTGAAGAAAGGTGAAGTTATTTGTGAAGGATTTGCAACAGAAAACGGTGAACTTGCTTTGGGTAGAAATTTGAAAGTAGCATTTATGCCGTGGAAGGGATACAATTTTGAGGATGCAATTGTTATTTCTGAAAAAGTTGTAAAAGAGGACATATTCACATCATTGCACATTGAAGAGTTTAAATTAGAAGTTAGAGATACAAAAAGAGGCGAAGAAGAATTCACGAATGAAATTCCTAATGTTAGTGACGAAGCAATTAAAGATTTAGATGAAAATGGATTAGTTAGAGTTGGAGCTAAAGTTAAAGAAGGAGATATATTAATAGGTAAGATTACCCCTAAAGGAGAGAGCGACCCAACACCTGAAGAGAGATTATTGCGTGCTATATTTGGTGATAAAGCTGGTGACGTTAAAGATGCATCTTTAAAAGCCCCCCCTTCATTGAACGGTGTCGTTGTAGATACAAAACTTTTTACAAGACAAAAAAAGGATAAAGAGTCAAAAAAAATAGCAAAAAAACAGATTGATATATTAAAATCTGACTACGGTAAGTCATTAGACGATTTGAAAAATAAACTAATTGATAAGTTTGATAAGCTATTAAAAAATAAAAAAACGAATGGTATAAATCATAAATATGGAGATGAATTGGTAAAGGCTGGTATAAAGCTCAATAAGAAAATTATCCAAGAAAAGCTGTTTCCCATCAAAAATAAGTATTATGATATAAATAGTCTTAATGTTCCAGAAGAGTCAAGCTTGATTCAAGATGTTGTGTTAGAAGAGTGGACAGATGATTCAAAGATCAATAGATTAGTCTCAAAAGCAGTTAAAAATTATATAGTTAAAAGAAATGATCTTGCGTCTAGTTTTAAGAAGGAGAAATTTTCACTTGAAGTAGGTGACGAATTAGCACCTGGAATAGTCCAAATGGCCAAGATTTATGTTGCAAAAAAAAGAAAGCTTAAAGTTGGAGATAAGATGGCGGGAAGACATGGCAATAAAGGGGTTGTGGCTAAAATTGTTAAAGAAGAAGATATGCCATTTTTAGAAGATGGATCATCTGTTGATATTGTGTTAAATCCTTTAGGTGTGCCATCTAGAATGAATGTAGGTCAACTATATGAAACAGCATTAGGATGGGCTGGATTAATTTTGAATAAAAAATATAGAACACCAATATTCGATGGAGCAACCGCAGATGAGGTTAGTAAAGAGTTAAAAGATGCAAAATTACCTCATTTCGGTAGAACTGACTTGTTCGATGGTTCAACTGGTAAAAAATTTGATCAACAAGTTACCGTTGGTGTAATTTATATGTTAAAATTAGGTCATTTAGTTGATGACAAGATGCACTCAAGATCAATTGGCCCGTATTCATTAATAACTCAACAACCGCTTGGAGGGAAAGCCCAGTTTGGTGGTCAAAGATTTGGAGAGATGGAGGTTTGGGCTTTAGAAGCTTTTGGTGCTTCACATATATTACAAGAGATTCTAACAATAAAATCTGATGATATTATTGGTAGAGCAAAAGCCTATGAGGCTATTGTTAAGGGCGATAATATGCAACGACCTGGAATTCCTGAATCCTTTAATGTTTTAGTTCATGAATTGAGAGGTCTTGCTCTAGAGATAACTATGAAATAAAAAGAAGATATGATATCAAATAAATTAAATAAATCAAGTGATTTTTCAAAGATTATAGTAAGCTTGGCTTCGCCGGAGTCTATCCTTGAAAATTCATTCGGTGAAGTAACAGCACCGGAAACCATAAATTATAGAACCTTTAAGCCTGAGATGGGGGGTTTATTTTGTGAGAGAATTTTTGGTCCTGTTAAGGATTGGGAGTGTCATTGTGGAAAATATAAAAGAATAAGATATAAAGGTATTATTTGTGATAGGTGTGGTGTTGAAGTAACTGAGAAGAAAGTCAGAAGAGAAAGAATGGGTCATATAGAACTTGTTGTTCCAGTCGCACATATTTGGTATTTTAGGACACTTCCTAACAAGATAGGTTACATGTTAGGTATACCGGCAAAAAAATTAAATCAAATAATATATTATGAAAGATATGTCGTTATCAATCCTGGTATAAAAGAAGATGAAGGCTGTATGAAAATGGACCTTTTAACTGAGGAGGAGTATCTTAATATTTACGACTCTTTACCAAAAGACAATCATATCTTACCAAATGATGACCCAAAAAAGTTTATTGCAAAAATGGGTGCAGAAGCAATTAGTGAATTATTATCACACATAGATTTAGATTCCTTATCTGTTGATTTAAGATATAAAGCTGCAAATGAGACATCTCAACAAAGAAAAGCAGAAGCACTTAAAAGGCTACGAGTAATTGAATCATTTAGAGATTCAAGAGAAAATATTGAAAATAATCCAGAATGGATGGTTGTTAAAATGATACCAGTTATCCCTCCTGAGCTAAGGCCTCTTGTACCTCTAGATGGTGGTAGATTTGCGACTTCTGATCTTAATGATTTATATAGAAGAGTAATAATAAGAAACAATAGGTTGAAAAGGTTATTAGAAATAAGAGCTCCTGAAGTCATATTAAGAAACGAAAAAAGAATGCTACAAGAAGCTGTAGATTCTTTATTTGATAATTCGAGAAGAATAAATGCTGTTAGGTCTGACGGCAATAGATCTTTGAAGTCCTTGACAGATATGTTAAAAGGAAAACAGGGAAGATTTAGACAAAACCTTTTAGGGAAAAGAGTTGATTATTCAGGAAGATCTGTAATTGTTGTTGGTCCTAAGCTTAAAATGCACGAATGTGGATTGCCCAAAGACATGGCTGCTGAACTATTTAAACCATTTATAATACGAAAATTAATAGAACGTGGAATAGTAAAAACTGTTAAGTCAGCAAAAAAACTCGTTGATAGAAAAGAACCAGTAATTTGGGATATTTTAGAAAACGTATTAGTCGGACATCCGGTTCTTCTAAACAGAGCACCTACTTTACACAGATTAGGGATTCAAGCCTTTCAACCTAAATTAATTGAAGGCAAAGCAATTGAATTACACCCACTTTCATGCACAGCATTTAATGCTGATTTTGATGGAGATCAAATGGCTGTCCATGTTCCATTAGGACATGAAGCAATTATTGAAGCTTCACTCTTAATGTTGGGATCAAATAATATTTTAAACCCTGCTAATGGTGCTCCAATAACTGTTCCTTCACAAGATATGGTTTTGGGGTTATATTACGTTTCAAAAGGTAGAAAATCAACAGATAAAAATCCAATTTTAGGAGAAGGTTCAATTTTTTCAAATATTATAGAAGTTATAATTTCTTTAAATGAAGGAAAAGTTGAGAAAAATGCTATCATAAAACTTAGAGCTAATATCAGAATGCCAGATGGCAAGTTTGAAACTAAGATTATAGATACTGTTGCTGGAAGAGTTCTTTTTAATTCTTTAATACCAGAAGAGGTTGGATATATAGATGAGCTTCTGACTAAAAAGAAACTACAACAAGTCATATCAACTGTTTACAAAATATGTGGTATATCTAGAACAGCACAATTTCTTGATGACATTAAGGAACTTGGTTTTAGTATGGCTTATGAAGGTGGTTTGTCAATGGGTCTTGGTGATATCCAAGTTCCATCAGCAAAAAAATCAATGGTTGAATCAGCAAAAAAAGAAGTAAATTCTGTGTGGGATAATTATTATATGGGCCTTATAACTGATAATGAGAGATATAATCAAGTAATTGATATTTGGACAAGAGCAAATACAAAGCTCACGACAACCTTGATGAATCAATTGGAAGATGATAGACAGGGATTTAATCCTATTTATATGATGATGGATTCAGGTGCAAGAGGGTCTAGGGAGCAAATTAGGCAACTTGGTGGTATGAGAGGTTTAATGGCTAAGCCACAAAAAAACCTTTCAGGTTCTGTTGGTGAAATTATTGAAAATCCAATTCTATCTAATTTTAAAGAGGGTTTAGATGTAATTGAATATTTTATTTCAACTCACGGAGCTAGAAAAGGATTAGCTGACACTGCTCTTAAAACAGCTGATGCAGGATACTTAACTAGGCGGCTTGTAGACGTTGCACAAGATGTTATTATTAATGAACAAGACTGTGGAACATTGAGAGGTGTTACTGTTAGTGCTCTAAAAGATAATGAAGATATTGTTGAACCATTATCTGAAAGAATTTTAGGTAGAGTGACTGTACATGATGTATATGACCCCATAACAAATGATTTAATAATTGAATCAGGACAAGAAATTAATGAAGAAATTGCTAGTAAAATTGATAATACAAGTATAGATGAAATTGAAATTAGATCTGTTTTGACGTGCGAAACAAAAAGGGGTGCGTGTGCCAAATGTTATGGGCGTAACCTAGCTAGTGGTAATATGGTAAACGTTGGTGAGGCAGTAGGTGTTATTGCAGCTCAATCAATTGGTGAACCAGGAACTCAGCTTACTCTTCGAACTTTTCATGTGGGAGGTACTGCTTCAAATATAGCCGTTGATGCTACCATAAAGGCTAAATTTGATGGTAAAATTGAGTTTGACGGTATAAGGTATGTGCCAACTAAAGACGGTGAAGGTAATAAAGCAACAGTAGTTATGGCTAGGAGCGGTGAAGTAAAAGTAGTTGATAATAAAGGTGCTACATTAATTTCCAATATTGTTCCTTATGGTTCTTACTTAAAAGTAAAAGATGGTCAGAAGGTATTGAAAGGAGATACTATTTGTAATTGGGATCCCTATAATGCTGTAATTTTATCTGAGATAAAAGGTAAAATTAATTTTGAATCAATAGAGGAAGGCATTACATACAAAGAAGAATTCGACGAACAAACAGGACACAAAGAAAAAGTGATTGTTGAATGTAGAGATAAAACTAAAAATCCTGCAATAATTGTTAAATCATCTAATGATGAAAAATCCTATAACATACCTGTAGGAGCTCATTTATCTGTTAATAGTGGAGATAGCGTTAACCCTGGAACCATATTATCCAAAATTCCAAGAATGATTGGTCAATCAAGAGATATTACAGGAGGTCTACCTCGAGTCACCGAATTATTTGAGGCAAGAAATCCGTCAAATCCAGCTGTTGTCAGTGAAATTGATGGCGTTGTTTCATACGGAGGTATTAAGAGAGGTAATAGAGAGATATTTATCGAATCGAAAGATGGTACAAAGAAGAAATATCTTGTTTCTTTATCTAAGCATATTTTGGTACAAGATAATGATTATGTAAAAGCTGGTACAGCTCTTTCAGATGGAGCTATTACACCAGCTGACATTTTATCAATTAAAGGACCTACAAAAGTACAAGATTACCTAGTTAACGAAATTCAGGAGGTTTATAGGCTTCAGGGAGTGAAAATCAATGATAAACATATTGAGGTTATAGTTAGGCAGATGATGCAAAAAGTTATAATTATTGATCCAGGAGATACTAGTTTTCTTCAAGATGAAAAAGTTGATAAGCTTGTTTTTAACAATACTAATGATAATATTTTCGAGAAAAAGGTAATTACAGATCCTGGTGATTCATCAAAGTTTAAAATCGGTCAGCTTATTAATTCTAGGGAGTTAAGAGATGAGAATTCGTCTTTGAGAAGAAACGATAAAAATATTTTGAAAGTCAGAAACGCTGACGCAGCTGTTTCTCGCCCTTCATTGCAGGGTATTACTAGAGCTTCTCTTGGTACTGAGAGCTTTATATCTGCAGCATCTTTTCAAGAAACGACAAAAGTTTTAAGTGAGGCTTCAATTAGAGGTAAAATTGATGATCTAAGAGGATTAAAAGAAAATGTAATAGTTGGTCATTTGATTCCTGCTGGTACTGGTACTAGAGAATATAGTGATTTGATAGTTGGATCTGATAAAGAATATAATGATTTAATGAATAAATCACATGAAGATATGATGGATGATGGTATTGAAATTGATAATAAAGAGCAAGACAAAGTAGACCAAAAATGAGTCAAAAACAGAATCAGATAAATATCGAGTTAACCGATGAAATATCAAAAGGTAAGTACGCAAATCTTGCAATGATAGCTCACTCTAGTAGTGAATTTGTAATTGACTTTATTCAGCTTATGCCTGGTGTACCTAAAGCTAAAGTAAACTCCAGAATAATTATTACTCCCGAGCATGCAAAAAAGTTTTCATTAGCATTAAGTGATAATATTTCTAAGTATGAAAAGAAATACAGTCTAATAAATGACTTTAATGAAATACCTAAGTTTCCTTTTGATATCAAAGGTAAATAGTAAATGAAACGTGTCTTTTATTATAATTTTTTTAAAATCTTTGTTATATAAGAATGGTTTTCTATTTTTGCGTCTCATTAATTTAATATGAATTTATGCCAACAATACAACAGTTAGTTAGAAAAGGTAGAAAAAAGCTCAATTCTAAGTCTAAATCTCCTGCTTTAGATTCTTGTCCACAAAAAAGAGGTGTATGTACTAGAGTTTATACAACTACTCCTAAAAAGCCAAATTCAGCAATGAGGAAAGTTGCTAGGGTAAGACTATCACATGGTAAAGAAGTTAATGCTTACATTCCTGGTGAGGGTCACAACCTACAAGAACATTCTATTGTTTTAATTAGAGGAGGAAGAGTAAAAGATTTACCAGGTGTAAGATATCATGTCATAAGAGGTACTTTGGATACTGGGGGAGTAGATGACAGAACGCAAAGGAGATCAAAATATGGTGCTAAAAAACCTAAGTCTAAAAAGTAAAAATGAGAAAGTCCAAGCCCAAGAAAAGGTATTTTTTGCCTGACCCAATATTCAATAACACATTAGTAACTCAATTTGTTAATAATCTTATGGTTGATGGTAAAAAAAGTATATCATATTCAATCTTTTATAATTCACTTAAGATTGTTGAAGAAAAAACTAAAGAAAAAGGAATTGATGTTTGGAAAAAGGCTTTAGATAACGTAATGCCTTCGGTTGAGGTTAAAAGTAGAAGAGTAGGCGGAGCTAATTTTCAAGTTCCTATTGAAGTAAGGCCATTAAGAAAAATAACCTTAAGCCAAAAATGGTTGATACAGTATGCTAGGGCACGCGGTGAAAAATCCATGAAGGAAAGATTAGCTAATGAAATTATTGCTGCATCAAAAGGGGAAGGTAATGCTGTTAAGAAGAAAGAAGATACGCATAGAATGGCAGAGGCAAATAAAGCATTCTCACATTTTAGATTTTAAAAAAAAATGGCTTCAATTAAAGACTTAAGTTATCTCAGAAATATTGGTATTATGGCCCATATTGATGCCGGTAAAACCACAACAACAGAAAGAGTTCTTTATTACACTGGTATTAGTCACAAAATTGGTGAAGTTCATGATGGTGCGGCAACAATGGATTGGATGGAGCAGGAGCAAGAAAGAGGAATTACAATTACATCAGCTGCAACGACCACGTTTTGGAAATATCCCACTCAACAGGGTAAGACTGTTGATAATACTGACGATTTTAGAATTAATATAATTGATACTCCTGGACACGTCGACTTTACTGTTGAGGTTGAAAGATCATTAAGAGTTTTAGATGGTGCTGTTGCTCTATTTTGTGCTGTATCTGGAGTTGAACCTCAGTCTGAAACTGTTTGGAGACAAGCAGATAAGTACAAAGTACCTAGGATATGTTTTGTAAATAAGATGGACAGAGCAGGTGCAGATTTTTTGAATGTTGTGAAAGAAATTAAGGAAAAGCTCAATGCTAAGCCAGTTCCTCTTCAAATACCAATAGGTGCAGAAGAAGGTTTTAAAGGTGTTGTTGATTTGATCTCAAAAGAGGCAATAGTCTGGAATGAAGATGATCAGGGTATGACATATGAGGTTATTGATATTCCAGATGATCTTAAAGAAACTGTTGATGAATGGAGACAAAATTTAGTAGAAAATGTTGCTGAATACGATGATAATTTATTAGAAAAGTTTTTTGATGATCCTGATTCTATTTCAAAAGAGGAAATGATGTCTGCTATCAGAAAAGCTGTTATTGATATGTCTTTCTCACCTGTTATGTGTGGTTCAGCATTTAAAAATAAAGGAGTACAAGCTCTTTTAGATGCAGTATGCGCCTATTTGCCATCTCCCCTAGATTTACCTCCAATTACTGGTTCTGACCCAGATAGTGAAAATGATGTGACAAGAAAGCCATCTAATGACGAACCTTTTGCTGCACTTGCCTTCAAGATTGCTACAGACCCGTTTGTAGGTAGATTATGTTTCTTTAGAGTTTATTCTGGAAAATTAAATTCAGGATCATATGTTTTCAATAACAGGAATGAAAAAAAAGAAAGGATATCTAGATTAATGCAGATGCATTCTAATAAGCAAAACCCAATTAATGCTGTTGAAGCTGGTGATATTTGTGCTGGTGTTGGGTTTAAAGATATCAAAACAGGTGACACTTTATCTGATGAGAAATCAAAAATTATACTTGAGTCTATAAGCTTTCCTGATCCTGTGATTGGTTATGCAATAGAGCCTAAGCAACAAGCTGATGTTGATAAACTAGGTATGGCTGTAAGTAAACTAGTAGAAGAAGACCCAACACTAAGAGTACAGACCGATGAAGAGACTGGGCAAACTGTATTAAGGGGAATGGGAGAGCTGCACTTAGAAATAATTATTGACAGGCTTAAAAGAGAATTTAAGGTTGAAATAAATCAAGGTGCACCTCAAGTTGCTTACAAAGAATCTATTCAGAACTCAACAACTCACCAGGAAGTATATAAAA
>CESW01036882.1_pt1 | contig 11407 bp, 19 predicted proteins | sample 531171 | NCBI WGS metagenome assembly CESW01 (sample SAMEA2621859, study PRJEB7988) | marine metagenome | biome: marine biome (ENVO:00000447); feature: surface water layer (ENVO:00002042); material: "saline water (ENVO:00002010), including plankton (ENVO:xxxxxxxx)" | depth 5 m
GTCAGAACTAAATATAGAAAAGCATTTAAAGGTAGAATTCATGGAAAAGCTGCTAGAGCAGTGAAACTTAATTACGGTCAATTTGGCTTAAAAGCAGTTCAACCCGAAAGAATTATAGGTAAACAAATAGAGGCGGCAAGGGTTGCTTTAACAAGATATATGAAGAGAACTGGTAAAGTGTGGACAAGAATTTTTCCAAATATTCCAGTATCAAAAAAACCAACAGAAGTAAGAATGGGAAAAGGCAAAGGGTCCCCGGAGTATTATGCGTGTAGAGTTAAGCCAGGTAGAATTATATTTGAGATAGACGGAGTTAGTGAAGATGTTGCTAAAGAGGCTTTATATAAAGCATCAGCTAAGTTACCAATAAAAACAAAATTTATAAAAAGATAATGAAAAATAAAAAAGAAGATAAAAAATTGACCAAAGACCAAGCTGAGAAAAAAATCTTAACGCTCAAAAAAGATTTATTTAATATAAGGTTTAAAAAAGTAAATAATCAAGTTAACAACCCTGCGCAATATAACTTGATAAAAAAAAATATTGCAAGATTATACACAACAATTAAAAATTCAAAATGACAAAAAAAATACTAAAAGGAACAGTAACGAGCGCCAAAAACAACAAGACAATAGTTGTTGAAGTAACTAGAAAATTTAAACACCCATTTTATGAAAAGGTTATAAAAAGATCTAAAAAATATCATGCTCATGATGAAAAAAACAAATTTAAAGAGGGTGAAAAAGTTTCAATAATTGAATGCAAACCTTACTCAAAAAAGAAAACCTGGCAGGTAACAGAATAATGATACAAATACAAACAGAGCTCACAGTTGCAGACAATACAGGTGCTAAAAGGGTTGAGTGTATAAAGGTTTTGGGTGGTTCAAAAAGAAGATATGCGTCAGTCGGAGATATTATTGTGATTAGTGTAAAAGACGCAATTCCTAAGGGTAAAGTTAAAAAAGGAGCTGTTCATAAAGCTGTTGTAGTAAGAACAAGAAAAGAAATTTATAGAGATGATGGATCAAAAGTTCAATTTGATAAAAATGCTGTAGTGCTTACAGATGACAAAGGTGAACCAATTGGAACCAGAATATTTGGTCCTGTAACAAGAGAATTACGAACAAGGGGACATACAAAAATTATTTCTCTTGCTCCGGAGGTACTTTAAAATGAATTTAAAAAAAGGAATACAAGTAAAAGTAATATCTGGTAAAGACAAAGGGAAAACTGGTGAAATATTAGAAATAAATAGAAAATTAGGAAAGATTAAAGTCAAATCAATTAATATGATTAAAAGACACACAAAACCTACAAAAGAAAATAAAGGTGGAATTATATCAAAAGAAAGTTTTATCCACCAATCCAACATTAAAAATATCGATATTAAAAAAAAAGAGAAGAAAGTTAAATTGAAAAAATAATGACAAGATTAAAAGATACATATGATAAAGAAATAGTTGGCAAATTAATGAGTAAATTGTCTCTAAAGAACAAACATGACGTTCCAAGAATTGACAAAATAATTCTAAACATGGGTCTTGGAGAAGACGCGTCCGATAGTAAAAAACTGAAGGCTTGTGCAGATGATATGGCATTAATTTCAGGACAAAAAGCTGTAATTACAAAGTTTAAAAAATCTATCTCAAACTTTAAAACAAGAAAAGGATCAAATGCTGGTATTAAAGTTACATTAAGATCTAGCAAAATGTATGAATTTATTGATCGATTAGTAAATATAGCTTTACCAAGAATTAAAGATTTTAGAGGTCTTTCATCAAGTGGAATAGATAAGTCAAATAACTATTCTTTTGGTATTAAAGAGCATATTGTTTTTCCAGAGGTGAATTTCGACAAAGTTGATAAAATAAGAGGACTAGATGTTACTATCGTTACATTTAGTAAAAGCAAGCAAGGGACTTTAGAATTGTTAAAAGAATTTAACTTCCCCTTAAATGAAAAGAAAAATTAAGGATAGATATGGCTAAAATAAGTGCAATACAAAAAAATTTAAAAAGAATAAAACTAGTAAAAAAATATGAAAAAAAAAGGGCTGCTTTAAAAAAAATTATTAATAATAAAAAATTAGAATTAGCAGAAAGATTTGAAGCTCAATTAAAACTTAATAAGCTTCCAAAAAATTCTGCAAAGATTAGAATTAGAAATAGATGTGAGGTTTCAGGCAGACCTCATGGGGTTTATAGAAAATTAAGAATTTCTAGAATTGCACTTAGAGACATGGCGTCGGCTGGTAAAATTCCTGGAATAACAAAGGCAAGCTGGTAGGAGAAAATGACATTTACAGATCCAATTGGTGATATGTTTTCAAGAATAAGAAATGGTCAAATGAGATCACTTAATTCTATTGAAATACCCTCATCAAATTTTAGAAAAAATATTTTAGAAATACTTAAAAATGAGGGATACATAAGAGATTATTTTATTGAAAAAACCGAGAATAATAAAACAAGTCTTAAGATATCTCTTAAATACTACGAGGGCAATCCAGTTATTAAAGAAATCAAAAGAGTCTCCAAACCTGGAAGAAGAGTTTATTCGAGGGCAACAAGCATTCCTAAAGTAATGAATGGATTAGGATTAGCAATTTTATCTACACCAAAAGGCGTAATGAGCGATGTTGATGCAAGAAAAAATAATATTGGTGGAGAAATAATTTGTAGGGTATTTTAATGTCAAAAATAGGTAAGAAAAATATTTTAATTCCAAAAGACTCCTCTATTAAAATTGAAGGAGCGGATTTAACTATTACTGGGCCGAAAGGAACAAAAAAATTAACTATAAATGATAAAATTTTTTCATCTAAATTAAACGACAGTGAATTTCAGATTTTGCCCTTAGAAAAAAAAGTTGATAAGAAAATATCAATTTTGTGGGGAACTTATAGAAGCTTGATAAATAACGCAGTTACCGGTGTATCTAAAGGTCATGAAAAAATATTAGAACTAAATGGTGTAGGTTTTAGAGCTAATTTAAAAGGGGAAGTACTAAATTTACAAGTTGGTTTTAGTCATGATGTAAATTTTAATATACCAAAGGAAATCAAGATCACAGTTGAAAAACAGACTGTAATTAAAATTAATGGGGTCGATAAAGAATTGGTTTCAAAAGTTGCAGCAGACATTAAAAATTTTAAACCTATCGAACCTTATAAAGCAAAAGGAATCAAAGAAAGAGGTCAATTTATATTAAGAAAAGAAGGTAAAAAGAAATAATGAAAAAAATTAGTAATAAAACTAAAAGAAAATTAAGAAATAGAAAGAAAATTAAATCTGTAAATGCTACCAGATACAGAATTTCTGTATCTAAATCTTTAAATAACTTGTCTGCGCAAATAATAGACGATAAACAAAAAAAAACTTTGGTATCAGCTTCATCTACGGAAAAAGATATTAAATCAAAAAAAGTTAAAAAAATTGAAAAATCAAGTCTAATTGGTGAAATTTTAGCAAAAAGAGCTAAAGAAAAAAATATTAATGAAGTCTACTTTGATAGAGGAGCACATAAATATCATGGCAGAGTAAAGATATTTGCTGAAACACTAAGAAAAAATGGATTAAAATTTTAAAATGGCTGAAAATAGAAAAATTGAAAATGATATAAAGGAAAAGCTAGTCGCTATAAATAGAATAACTAAAGTTGTAAAAGGTGGAAGAAGATTTGGTTTTGCGGCTTTAGTTGTTGTGGGAAATCAAAAAGGTTCAGTTGGCATAGGTCAGGGTAAGTCCAAACAAGTTCCTGATGCTATAAAAAAAGCGACAGAAGTTGCAAAGAGAAATTTAATAAAAATACCTCTTAAGGAGGGAAGAACACTACACCATGATGTGAATGGAAAAAATGGTTCTGGAAAAGTTTTTCTAAGGGCAGCACCTGCTGGTACTGGAATAATTGCAGGGGGTGCTATTCGATCTGTTTGTGAAGTTCTAGGAATTCAAGACGTTGTAGCTAAATCCCTTGGATCAGCAAATCCTCATAATGTTTTAAAAGCTTGTGTTAATGGTTTAAAATCTCAAAATTCGCCAAAAATTTTATCATTAATAAGAGGAAAAAATATATCTGATATAGTTCAAAAAAGAGAGACTAAATAATGCAATTGAATAATTTAATTAAAAATAACAAAAAGAAAATAAGAGTTGGGAGAGGAATAGGTTCTGGTAGAGGAAAAACGTCGTCACGTGGTCATAAAGGGCAAAAATCTAGGTCTGGGGTAGCAATTAAAAGTTTTGAGGGTGGTCAAATGCCTTTATATAGAAGACTTCCTAAAAGAGGGTTTAAATCTTTAAATAAAAAAAATACTATAATTTTAAATCTTTCTAGAATACAAAAAATAATAGACAAACCTAAAAATGAAATAAAAAATAATCTAGATTTAAAAATTTTGAAAGAAAAAAATTTAGTGAACAAAAAATTTTTAAAATTAAAAATTTTAGGAACCGGGGAAATTAAAAAAAATTTGGAAATTTCAGCACATTTTGCTTCAAAACAGGCTTTATCAAAAATAGAAAAAGCAGGTGGTAAAATAAACATAATTAAAAAATAATAAATTATGTCTAGTGAATCTATCAATACAGCAGGAGCCTTTAGCCAAGCAAAAGATCTAAGAAATAGAATATTATTTACAATTTTATTATTAATTGTTTACCGTTTAGGTACTTACGTTCCATTATCAGGTATTGACCCTATGGCCTTAAAAGAAATTATGGCTTCAAGTCAAAAAGGATTATTAGGAATGTTTAATATGTTTTCGGGCGGAGCTGTCACTAGAATGGCAATATTTGCACTGGGTATCATGCCGTATATTTCATCTTCCATTATTGTCCAATTACTCACAGGGGTTTCCGATTATTTCAAAAATCTAAAAGAACAAGGAGAGGTTGGAAGAAAGCAAATTACTCAAATAACTCGTTACGGCACAGTTTTAATAGCATGTCTTCAAGGTTATGGTGTTTCCGTAGGATTAGAGAACGCAGGAAATTTAGTAATAGATCCTGGTACATCATTTAGAGTTATAACAACTATTTCCCTTGTAGCTGGAACTACTTTTTTAATGTGGTTGGGTGAACAAATAACATTGAGAGGAGTTGGAAATGGAATTTCACTTATAATTTTTTCTGGAATCGTAGCTGAAATTCCCAGAGCTTTAGCTTCAACTTTTGAACTTGGAAGAACTGGGGCTTTATCTGCAATAATGATAGTAGGAATATTTGTTCTAGTTATTTTAACTGTTTTATTCATTGTATTTTTTGAGAGAGCAATGAGAAAAATACTGATTAATTATCCTAAAAGACAAGTAGGTAATAAGATGTATGGAGGAGAGTCATCTCATCTTCCTTTAAAAATAAATACCGCTGGTGTAATTCCAGCAATTTTTGCATCAGCGTTACTTCTGTTACCTATCACTATTTCCAACTTTGGGTTTGCAGAGTCTGATACTTTCATAAAGATATCTTCGATGTTTACCCAAGGTCAACCTCTTTACATGATGCTTTATGCATCTGGAATAATTTTTTTTTCATTCTTCTATACTTCAATTGTTTTCAATCCTAAGGAAACAGCTGAAAATTTAAGAAAGTATGGTGGATATATACCAGGAATCAGACCAGGTGAAAGAACTGCAGAATATATCGACACAATATTGACAAGGCTTACTACTGTTGGAGCATTATATTTAACCTTTGTTTGTTTAATGCCAGAATTTTTAATAGCAAAATACCCTATACCATTTTATTTAGGTGGAACATCAATACTGATTGTTGTTGTAGTTGCTATGGATACCGTTACTCAAGTACAAACAAGATTAATGAGTTCTCAATATGAGTCTTTAATTAAAAAAACTAAATTTGGTAAGTAGTAAGATTAATGAATATAGTAATTTTTGGACCACCAGGTGCTGGTAAAGGTACCCAATCAAATTTTATTGTAAAAAAATTTAGATTACATCAACTTTCAACTGGAGAACTTTTAAGAAAAGAGATAAGCAATAAATCTCAATTAGGTAATCAAATATCATCAATTATAAATGCTGGAAATTTAGTTTCTGATGACACAGTAAGTGACTTAATTGAAAAGTATATATCCAATAAAATTTATAAAGATAGATTAATCTTTGATGGATATCCAAGAAATTTAAACCAAGCAAATAACCTAGATAGACTGTTGAATAAATACGGCCAAAAAATAGATATTGTTTTAAAATTATCAGTGAGCTTAGAAACAATAAAAAAAAGAATTTTTGAAAGAAAAACTTTAGAAAAAAGAGCAGATGATAGTGATGAAATAGCTCTTAAAAGATACAAAACATATGAAAAAAATATCAATCCAGTTATAGATTTTTATAGAAAAACAAATTTATTGAAAGTAGTTAACGGTGAGACATCTATAACTAAAATTAGTGATGAAATTAGCGGCTTAATTGAGGCCATCTAGGGTTGACTTTGAGAGATTAGACAATATAAATACGCAAGATATAAAAACTCATAAATTTATGGCTCGTATTGCAGGAATAAACATTCCACAAAACAAAGTTGTTAGTATTGCACTAACCTACATTCATGGTATCGGCCCCCACTCATCAAAAATAATTTGCAAAAAATTGGATATTCCTTTTTCAAAAAGGGTAAATGAATTATCCGAAGAGCAAGTTTTAAAAATAAGAGAATTTATTGATGCAAATCATAAAGTCGAGGGAGATTTGAGAAGAGAAGTTTCAGTGAATATTAAAAGATTGGTTGACCTCGCATGTTATAGAGGATCACGACATAAAAAAAAACTACCAGTGAGAGGGCAAAGAACACAATGTAATGCTAGAACTAGAAAAGGTAAAGCCATTGCTATTGCAGGAAAAAAATTAACTCCTCTTAAGAAATAGATTTTAGATGAATAAAAAAAACGAAAAAATTGATAAAAAAGTTGAAATAAAAGAATCAAACAAGACAGATACTAAAAAGTTAAGTTCTTTCAAAAAAAAGAAAAAAGTCAAAAAAAATATTACCTCTGGTATTGCTTATGTTTACTCAACATTTAACAATACAATAATATCAATCGCCGATGATAGCGGTAATGTCATTTCTTGGTCATCAGCAGGTGCAAAAGGTTTTAAGGGTTCAAGAAAATCAACTCCGTACGCAGCACAAGTCGCTGCTGATGATGCTGGAGCAAAGGCATTTGAACAAGGATTACGAACATTAACGGTTCAAGTTAAAGGCCCTGGTTCAGGGCGAGAAACAGCTTTGAGATCGCTTCAGTCAAGAGGATTTAAAATTCTATCTATTAAAGATACAACACCTATGCCACATAATGGTGCGCGACCACCAAAAAGAAGGAGAGTATAATGCAAACTACGTCAAACGTAATCAATAAAAATTGGAAAGCGCTTATTAAACCTAACAAGTTAGAAATTAATAGTAACGAAGATAAGACAATTGCCAAAGTAGTTGCTGAGCCATTAGAAAAAGGCTTCGGTCAAACTATTGGAAATTCTTTAAGAAGAATATTATTGTCCTCAATTCAAGGAGCAGCAGTTACTGCTATCCAGATTGACGGCGTTCTTCACGAGTTCTCATCTATTAAAGGCGTAAGAGAAGATGTTACAGATATCGTTCTTAATGTAAAAAACTTAGCCATAAAATCTTCTTCTTCAAGTCCAAAAAAAATTATTTTAGATATCAAAGGTCCTAAAGAAGTAAAAGCAAAAGATATCACTCTTGTACCCGAGATAGAAATATTAAATCCGGAACTAATTATTTGTAATTTGGATGAAAAAACTAATTTTCATATGGAATTAATGGTAAGCACTGGAAAAGGATATGTACAAGCACCTAAAAACAAAACAGAAGATAGTCCTCTTGGATTAATTTCTATAGACTCTCTCTTTAGTCCAGTGAAAAAGGTTTCCTTTTCAGTGGAAAATACAAGAGCTGGTAGTGCTCTAGATTATGACAAATTAGTTATGACTGTTGAAACTAACGGTACAGTAGATGCTGAGGACGCAATAGCCTATTCTGCTAGGATTTTCCAAGATCAGTTATCAATGTTTGTAAATTTTGAAGATCCTCAAGAAGTAGTAAAAGAAGTAAAAGCTTCGGAGCCAGAATTCAATAGAAATTTATTAAAGAGAGTAGAAGAACTTGAATTATCAGTTAGGTCTATGAACTGTTTAAAAAATGATAACATCATATATATAGGAGATCTTGTCCAAAAAACAGAACCAGAGATGCTTAGAACTCCAAATTTTGGAAGAAAATCACTCAATGAAATTAAAGAAGTACTTAACACCATGTCTTTATATTTGGGGATGGAAATTCCTAACTGGCCACCAGATAACATCGCTGAACTTTCAAAGAAATTAGAGGAAAATAATTACTAATGAGACATGGTATAGGTTATCGAAAACTTAATAAGACAGGTGAACATAGAAAAGCTTTATTTAAAAATATGTTAAATTCATTAATTAAATATGAGCAAATAATAACAACTTTGCCTAAAGCAAAAGAATTGAAGCCACAAATAGACAAAGTTATTACGATTGGTAAAAAAAATATATTAAGTAATAAAAAAAGGTTATTTTCCAAATTACAAGATAAAAAATCTGTACAAAAAGTATTTGATGAATTATCAAAGAGATACATTTCAAGAAAAGGAGGCTATTCGAGAGTTTTAAAGGCAGGCTTTAGGACTGGAGATGACGCACCAATGGCAGTAATTGAACTAGTCGATCGTAATCCTAAAGCAAAAAATATTGATAAGCCTAAAAAAGTCGAGAAAAAAGATAAAACAAGTGAAAAGCAATCCGAAACTAAAGTAGCAATCAAATAAATATAGTTTTAATGCCTAAATCTTATACCGTGGAGGATGATTACCATGACTCACGCTTAGATAGATGGTTTAAACAAAATGTTATTAATCTACCACATTCATTAATAGAAAAAATTATCAGGCAAAATAAAGTAAAAGTTAACAAGAAAAAAACTAAGTCCTCTTACAGAGTGCAACTAGGGGATTTAGTAGAGGTTTATGATATTTTAAAATTTAAACCTACAAATAAAGAAAAAAAAATAAAATACAAACCAAAACAAAATGAACTTGGAACATATGATGATTATGTAATTGAAGACAACGAAAACTTTATAGTAATTAATAAGCCATCTGGTATAGCTGTTCAATCTGGAACAAAATCCTTTAAAAATATAATAGATATTTTAAATAATAGTAAATATTTTAATAATTCAAAACCTTTCATAGTTCATAGAATAGATAAGGAAACATCTGGAATTTTAATAGTTGCTAAAAATAAGAAATTTGCGCAATTATTTACGTCTCTTTTTAGAATAAGAAAAATTCACAAAACATATCTAGCTTTAGTTTATGGTAAGATTAATAATTCAATTAAAACCATGAGGGATGATTTAATTTATTATGAAAAAAATAAGAAAACTACTCAAAAAGCAATATCAAATTTAAAAATAATAAAATCTAATGAGAGTTATTCTTTTGTAGAATTAAATCCTATAACTGGACGAAAGCACCAATTAAGAAAACAACTTTTAAAAATTGGCAACCCGATTATTGGTGATGATAAATACTTTTTGAATAATAGAAAAAGAGTAAAAACAAAAAACTTTTTTTTACACGCTTATAAAATTAAATTTATGATAAACAATGTTCAATATAATTTTAAAGCAAAATATAATAAAATCTTCACAGATTTTTTAAAAGAAAATTTCTAGATATTGTTTATATTTTTTATAAAAATATTTGCCAATTTTTGTTCGTAATTAGTTGGTTTTATTTTTTTTTCATTAGCAACAGAAGTAACGTTTTTATTGTCTAAACCACATGGCACAATTTTTTCATATTGCTTTAAATTATTGGATATATTTATGGAGCAGCCATGAAAAGCAACCCACCTAGAAACTCTAAGACCAATTGCTGCAATTTTTTTATTTTTTACCCATATACCAATATTTTTTTTGTCTTTTTTTGCATAAATCTTAAAAATTTTTAGAAATTCAATAATACTATTCTCAATAACACTTATTAGTTTTCTAATATCTTTTTTCCTTATATTTAAATTAATGACAAAATAGACAATTTTTTGATTAGGATTATGTAATGTTATTTTACCCCCTCTGTTAGTTTTTAAAATTTTGATTTTTTTATCAATTATATCTTTTTTGTTATAACTTACTCCTGCAGTATAAGTTTTTGGATGTTCAAGGATCCATATAATTTCTTTATTTTTACCTGATTTTACTTCATCAACTCTCTTATTCAGAAAAAGCATTGCTTTTTTATAGGAAACTCTTTTTTTACTTATTTTAATTTCTATACTCATTTAAATTGAATTTTATCATTTAATAGACTAATAGTCTCAAAAAAACTTTAAAGGGTATTTATGGCTTTACTAAAATCAACAGGTAGTAAAAAAGTTAATTTAGATTTCAATAAAGAATTTATTAGTACTTTTAGCGATAATATCGAAAATAAAAATTTAGATTTTATCAATCGGACTTTAAAAGATTTACATGAAGCAGATATAGCAAATTTAATTGAAAATTTAAATCCCGACACCAGAAAAAAATTAATAGAAATTGAATCATCTAATATAGAACCGGAAATATTTATTGAATTAAATGAGTCTGTTCAAAGTGAAGTTTTACAATTATTGTCAATAGACTCTTTAATCAAAATAATTAAAAGATTAGAGTCAGATAATGCTATTAAAATTTTAGAAAATTTATCTAAAGATATCAAAGAAAAAGTATTAGAAAAATTACCACCTAAAGATAAATTTTTATTACAAGAAGGCTTAAGTTATCCAGAAGACTCTGCGGCTAGGATAATGCAAAGAGAATTTACAGCAGTTCCAAGTAATTGGACAGTTGGACAAACCATTGACTATTTAAGAGAGGATAAAGATTTACCAGAGGAATTTTTAGAAATTTTTGTTGTAGATAATGACTTTAAACCAATTGGAACCGTTCCATCTTCTAGAGTATTAAGAACATCAAGAGAGTCAAAAATGAGTTCCATAATGTCAGAGATGCCAGTTCTAATATCAGTTAATATGGATAAAGAAGAGGTGGGACATTCTTTTGAAAATTACAATTTAGTTTCTGCAGGCGTGGTTAATAAAGAGAACAAATTAGTAGGAATGATTACGGCAGATGACGTAGTTACGGTTGTTCAAGAAGAAGCAGAGGAGGATACATTAAGATTGGCTGGAGTAGGGGATGAAGAAATAACGGATAGCGTTATGTTAAAAACAAAAAGAAGATTTAATTGGCTTTTATTAAATTTATTCACCGCTTTACTTGCAACCTGGGTTATAAGTTTTTTTGGTGCATCAATAGAACAAATGGTTGCATTAGCTTTTCTTATGCCAATAG
>CESW01144515.1_pt1 | contig 11382 bp, 8 predicted proteins | sample 531171 | NCBI WGS metagenome assembly CESW01 (sample SAMEA2621859, study PRJEB7988) | marine metagenome | biome: marine biome (ENVO:00000447); feature: surface water layer (ENVO:00002042); material: "saline water (ENVO:00002010), including plankton (ENVO:xxxxxxxx)" | depth 5 m
TTCATTGATAATTTTACTTTTCCTCTATCAAATCCAACAACTTTAACTGAAACTTCATCACCTTCTTTTACAACATCACCGACTTTTGCTACGCGTTTATCAGCTAATTCGGAGATATGAACTAGACCGTCTTGCTTGCCTAAAAAGTTAACGAAAGCTCCAAATTCCATTATTTTTACAACTTTTCCTTTATAAATTTTTCCCATCTCTGGTTTAGCAATCAAATTTTTAATGAACTCAATAGCTTTGTTTCTTGAAGCCTCATCTGGTGCTGCAACAGTTACTTCACCTGTATCTTTAACATCTACTTTTGCTCCTGAAGTCTCAACAATCTCTCTGATTGTTGCTCCACCTTTACCAATTACTGTAGCTATATCTTTTTTATCTACTTTTATTGTTTCCATTTTAGGTGTGTGTTTTGAGAATTCTTTTCTAGATGTTTTTATAGCTTTATTCATTTCATCTAAAATATGTTCTCTTCCACCTTTGGCTTGATCTAAAGCTTTTTCCATGATCTCAAACGTAATACCTGTAATTTTTATATCCATTTGAAGTGACGTAATACCATTTTTTGTTCCTGCAACTTTAAAATCCATATCGCCTAAATGATCTTCATCTCCCAAAATATCTGAGAGCACAGAAAAATCTTCTCCCTCTTTGATTAATCCCATTGCAATTCCGGCAACTGGTTCTTTTATTGGAACACCAGCATCCATTAATGATAATGAAGTACCACAAACTGTCGCCATAGAAGAGGATCCGTTTGACTCTGTTATTTCTGAAACCACTCTAAGTGTGTATGGAAAATTTTCTTTTTTTGGTAAAGATGAGTTTATTGCTCTCCAAGCTAGCTTCCCGTGTCCAATTTCTCTTCTTCCAGTACCAATCCTTCCACATTCACCTACGGAAAAAGGTGGAAAATTATAGTGCAGCATAAAATTTGACCTTTGCATACCTTCTAGACTTTCTAATCTTTGTTCATCATCAGTCATTCCAAGAGTTGTGACTACAAGAGCTTGCGTTTCTCCTCTAGTAAAAAGAGCAGACCCGTGGGTTCTCGGTAAAACACCTACCTCACACTTTATTTGTCTTACATCTGACAAACCTCTTCCGTCAATTCTCTTTTTTTCTTTTAGAATTGCAGTTCTCACTATATCTTTTTCTAAAGATTTCAACTGGTTCATAACTTGGTTCTCTGTAATTGTTTCATCTTCAACGAACATTTCTTTACATTGGTTTTCTATTTCTGAAATGGCTGTAGATCTTTTTTTTTTGTCTATTTCTTTAAAAGCGCTTCTTAATCCACTTTCAAATTTTTCTTTAATTTTTTTTTTGGTTTCGGAGTAATCTACTTCTTCAACTTCCCATTTAGGTTTACTAACTTTTTTAACTAATTTTTCAATAGCTTCAATGATTGGTACAAATTTTTCATGCCCAAATTTTACAGCATCCAACATCACTTTTTCAGATAATCCAGATGTTTCTGACTCAACCATCAAAACTGCATCTTTTGTTCCAGCAACAACTAAATCCAATTCGGAGTCTTTGAGTTGTTCCACTGACGGATTTAATAAATACTTTCCATCTTTAAATCCAACTCTACTTGCTGCTATCGGTCCTAAAAATGGTAAACCAGATATAGCTAAAGCTGCAGAAGAGGCGATCATTGATAAAATGTCTGGTTGATTCTCACTATCGTAAGATAATACAGTTGGGAGTACTTGAACTTCATTCATAAAACCAGATGGAAACAAAGGTCTAATTGGTCTATCTATTAATCTAGAAATTAATGTTTCAGCCTCGGTGGGTCTTGCTTCTCTTTTAAAGTACCCCCCTGGTATTTTACCTGCCGCATAATATTTTTCTTGATAATTAACTGATAGTGGAAAATAATCTTGTCCTTCTGCTACCTTTTTGGCTCCAACTGCTGTAGCTATTACTACTGTTTCACCCAAAGTAGCCATTATCGCGCCATCTGCTTGTCTTGCAATTTTTCCTGTTTCCAGAGTTAACTTTTTACCGTTAACTTCTAATTCTTCCTTGTGTATTTTAAACATTATTTCCTTATATTTAATTGTTTTATAACTTTTTGGTAAGACTCTGTATTTTTCTTTTTAAGATAAGTGAGAAGTTTTTTTCTCTTATTTACTGACTTTGTCAAACCTAAAGTTGAGTGTTTATCTTTTTTAAATTTTTTAAAATGTTCTGATAATTTTGAAATTTTATCGGTTAATAGACCTATTTGTATTTCTGTTGATCCAACATCTTTGACATGTAGAGCTAGTGATTTAATTGTATCCTTTTTTTTCTTTATCATTGTCTTTGTTTTTCTTAATTAATCTTTCAATCTTTTCAGCATATTCAAATGAGTTATCTTCAACAAATGTGAGTTTAGGAAGAAACTTAATATCTAGCCTTTTAGACAAAGCTTTTCTAACAAGATGAGAGTATTCCGTCAAGATTTTTACTGTTTCCTTTGTTTCAATACCGCCCAGAGGAATGACGTAAACTCTTGCTGTTTTAAGATCAGGCGTCATTCTGACTTCGGTAACAGTGATTAGCCTTGAATTAATTGATGGTATCTTAGCTTCATTTCTAATAAATAGTTCGCCAAGGTTTTGTTTAATTAATTCACCCACTCTCAGTTGTCTTTGACTAAATGACTTTTGTGATGTTTGGTTGTTCATTATACCTCATAACGTTCTCCTTATCTCTTCTGATAAGTAAGACTCTATTAAATCTTTTTCTTTAAAATCTATAAAATCTTTTATTCCTATACCGCACTCATTACCTGTAGTTACTTCTTTCACTTGATTTTTTTCTCTAAAAATCGAAGATATTTCCCCAGTATAAATTACGACTCCATCTCTTATAATCCTTGCTTTTGACTTACTTTTAATTTCACCGCTTATAACTTTGGAACCAGCAATTTTACCTGCATTTGATACTTTAAATATTTTTTGAATTTCTGCACTTCCCAAAATTCTTTCTTTAATGTCCGGCTCTAACAAACCAGACAAAGATTTTTCTACGTATTCTAATGCCTCGTAGATAATGTTAAAAAACTTAATATCAACTTTTTGCTCTTCAGCAAGTTTCTTAGCCTCTCTGTTAGGTTTTACATTAAATCCAATTAAGATTGCATTAGAAGCTTTTGCTAATGATACATCAGTCTCGTTTATCATTCCTATATCTGATAAAACAATTTTGGCCTCAACTTCACTATGTTCTAATTTGTCTATTGCCATTTTTATTGCTTCACTTGAACCCTGAACATCAGATTTAATGATTATATTTAATTCATCCTTGCTTTTTGATTTGTCAAATAAAGTTGTTTTATCTTGGGATAATATTTTATTTTTTGCGGTATTATTCTTTTTAAATTCTACAAGTTTCTTTGCTTCATTTTCATCACTTGTAACTATAAATTCTGCTCCTGCATATGCAGTTCCATTCATACCAAGTATTTCAACAGGCATTGATGGAAAAGCTTCGTTTACTGTTTTGCCCTCATGATTAATCATTGCTCTTATTTTTCCCAAAGTATCACCACAAATAAAGTAATCTCCCCTTTTTAATTTACCGTTACTTATGAGAATTGTAGACACTGGGCCTTTTCCTTTATCGATTTTTGATTCTATCACAACCCCTTTAGCAGTATCACTGTAAGATGCTTTAAGATCAAGAATCTCAGATTGAAGTAAAATACTTTCTTTTAGTTTATCTAAATTTTGCTTTTTAAGAGCTGAAACTTCAACAAAAAGGGTGTCTCCGCTTAAATCTTCAGCTATTAATTCATATTGCATCATTTCATTTTTGATTTTGTTTATATTTTTCTCAGGTAAATCACATTTATTTATTGCGACGATAATTGGAACTTTTGCTGCCTTTGCATGTCTAATTGCTTCGATGGTCTGTGGTTTAATACCATCATCTGCCGCAACAACTAAAACCACTATATCCGTGATTTTTGATCCCCTAGCACGCATTTCTGTAAAAGCTGCGTGTCCAGGTGTATCAATAAAAGTGATTAGTTTATTGTTAATTGTCTTAACTTGATACGCTCCAATATGCTGAGTAATACCACCGAACTCGCCGGAAACAACATCTGTATTACGCAAGGAGTCTAATAAGGAAGTTTTTCCATGATCTACGTGACCCATAATAGTTACTACTGGGGGGCGGGATTTTACTTCTCCTTCTAATGTTTCTTTAATTTTGCTAGTTTCAATTTTTAGTTTTTCCTCAAGTATTGGAGTGTGGCCAAATTCTTTTACAATGTACTCAGCAGTATCTTTATCAATATTATGGTTAATAGTAGCTACTACCTTCATATTGAATAAAAATTTAATTATTTCACTTGATTTTTCTGCCATTCGGTTTGAAAGCTCTTGAATAGATATTTGTTCAGGAATTTTAACTTCTCTTATTACTTTTTTAAATTCTTTTTTTTCTTCTCCTTCTGGTTTATTCTTTTTCTCTTTTAATCTCGCTCTTTTGACTGACGCTAAACTTCTCTGTTTTATTTCAATTTCTTCAACATTTAAGGCTCTAGATACTGTTAGCTTAAAATCTCGTTTATCTAAAGGCGCCTTAAGTTTTAGCTTACTTTTTCCTGCAGGTTTGTTATCTTTTTTTATAAAGTCTTTTGTTGCTTGTTGTTCAATAAATTTTCTTGCAAAATTTTTCTTTTTTTGTTCAAGGGTTTTAAAATTTGTAGATGTGGAAGTTCTGTTAGTTGTTTTATTTGTTTTAAAATGTTTTTTTTTCTCAATGGAAAAGGATTTTTTTCCTGCCGGTGTTAAAGAGCCAGTATTTATTTTATTTTTAAAATTTGATGAAATTGTAAGCGTTTTTTTTTTATCTTTTTCCATAACATTATTTATAAGCTATCTCTCTTGCTGCCATAATTAATTCATCAGCTTCTTTTCTAGATAATGAAAACTCCTCAAGATATCCATTAATCCTTATTTTTTTTCCTTTTATTTCATCAAAGCCACCAATTAGTTCATCTGAAGACAAGTCTGCAAAATCATTTATTTTTTTGATATTTTTTTGTCCTAAAATAACAAGCATACCTTGGGTCATTCCTTTTAGATTTATCAGTTGCTCTTCGACTCCAAGTTCTTTAAGCTTAAGTGATACTGCCTCTTTTTCTTTAATTAAGGTTTCCTTGGATCTTTCAATGAGCTCTTTTGCTGTTTCTTCATCTATTGCATCGATTTTGGAAATATCTTCAGGAGTCGATTGTGCAATTTCTTCAATTGAAATAAAACCTTCTGAAACTAAAAGTTGCCCTAATGTCTCATCAACTTCAAGATTCTTAATTAAAGTTTCTGTTCTATCTTTAAACTCAGCTTGTCTTCTCTCAGAATCTTCTTGATCTGTTAGAATGTCTATCTCATAATTTGTTAGTTTTGAAGCTAATCTTACATTTTGTCCCCTTCTTCCTATTGCTTTACTTAAATTTTCCTCTGTAAGAATTATATCTATCTTCTTATTCTCTTGATCGATGAGAACTCTTTGGATTTCAGCTGGAGAAAGAGACTCAGATATAAGAGTGGGTAAGTCCTCTGTCCATTTTATTATATCAATTTTTTCACCGTGAAGTTCGTTAACTATAGTTTGAACTCTGCTACCTCTCATACCTACACAAGCTCCAACTGGATCAATTGAAGAGTCTTGTGAGAAAACGCAAATTTTTGCTCTGCTTCCCGGATCCCTAGCTACAGACTTTATTTCGATTGTTCCCTCGTAGATTTCAGGAACTTCTTGAAAAAATAATTTAGCTAAAAATTGTGGGTGGGCTCTTGATAAAAAAATTTGATGACCTTTCATTTCTTTTTTAACTTCATAGCAGTAAGCTTTTACTCTATCCCCTGTTTTTAGTATTTCTCTTGGTATAAGCTCATCTTTTTTAATTACTCCCTCAGCTTTACCTAAATCAACTATTACGTTTCCATATTCTAATCTTTTTATTATTCCACTGAGAATATGACCTTGCTTATCAATGAAGTCATCATATTGCCTGTTCTTTTCTGCCTCCCTAACCCTGCTACTTATTACTTGCTTAGCACTTTGGGCCGCGATACGTCCAAAATCTATTTGGGGTAGTTCCTCGTAAATTTTATCTCCAACTTTCAGCGGGTCTTTTTTCTTGTTTACTTTTAGTGCTTGACTAATATCTATCTCTCTTGCTGGGTCCTCTACATTTTCAACAACATCAAGTACCTTTTGAATTTTTATTTCGCCGCTCTCTCTATTGATAATCACTTCTATATTATTATCATTTCCAAATTTTGTTAACGCAGCCTTTTGAATAGCACTTTCCATAGAACTTATAACAAGTTCTTTATCTATGGATTTTTCATTAGCTACAGCTTCCACTATTCTTAAAAGCTCGAGTTTATCTAGTCCTCTATTTAACATTTTACTGTTCCTAAAAAAAAATGGGCAACTGCCCATTTTGAATGTTTAATAATTTATATTCTTTTAGAAGAAAAATAAGGTTTTTTCAAGATTACAATTTAAATAAATCAGCTTTGTCAGTTTTTTCCCATGAAAATTCACCATTATCATTGGGTTTTCTTCCGAAATGTCCGTATGCAGAAGTAACCTCGTAAATTGGATTATTCAATTTTAACATTTCTCTTATCCCTCGCGGTGATAAATCAAAATTTTCACTTATAATTTTATTTATTTTTTCAACTTTGTTTTCATCACCATTTCCTAATTTAATAAAAATTGATAAAGGCTTAGATACGCCAATCGCGTAGGCTAGTTGAATGAGACATTTATCTGAAGCTCCAGATGACACAATATTCTTTGCTAAGTATCTAGCTGCATAAGCTGCAGATCTATCGACTTTAGTTGGATCTTTTCCTGAAAAAGCACCTCCTCCGTGTGGTGCAGCGCCACCATAGGTATCTACAATTATTTTTCTACCTGTTAAGCCTGTATCGCCATCTGGACCACCAATGATAAATTGGCCAGTTGGATTTATATAAATTTCTTTAGGATTTAAGTTTTCTAAAAAACTTTCTGGAATTGCTTTTTTAATATATGGAACTATTAAAGTTCTAACTTGTTCTTGATCTAAATTACTTGAATGTTGAGTAGAAATAACTATGGAAGTAACTTTTTTAGGTTTCTCATTTTCATATAACATTGTAACCTGGCTTTTTGAGTCAGGTTCAATGCCTTTTAGCACTCCTTTTTTTCTATCAGTTGCCATAAGTCTTAAAATTTTATGTGAATAATTTATTGGTGCTGGCATTAGTTCATCTGTCTCTTTGCAGGCATAACCAAACATTATTCCTTGATCGCCAGCTCCTTCGTCTTTGTTGTCCTTTGAGTCAACGCCCATAGCAATATCCGAAGATTGTTCATGTAAATAGGTTTCTATATTAGCACTTTTCCAGCTAAATCCGTCCTGGTCATATCCAATATCTTTTATGCAGTTTCTTACTTTGGCGATTAAATCATCTTTTTTTATTTTTGGACCTCTTGTTTCTCCAGCGAGGACAACTTTGTTAGTAGTTGTAAGAGTTTCACATGCTACTCTTGAGAATGGATCTTTCGATAGATAAGTATCAACAACCATGTCAGAAATTCTATCACATACTTTATCTGGATGACCCTCTGAAACAGACTCGCTTGTAAATAAATAATTATTTTTATTCATTTTTTTTTCTGTTAAATTTAAAAAGTAAAACATATGTAAATAAAAGTATAAAAAAGATCAAATCATTTTTAATTTTTTTATTTGTTTTTATTAATGGGATCTCTTGGCTAATATAACCAATCTCAGTAGGATTGAGTTTCTTTTCTATTTCTCCTTTATTATTTATAATAGCTGTGATCCCTTTGTTGGCTGACCTAATAAAATAAGTATTATGTTCTATTGCCCTAAAAATTCCCTTAACAAAATGTTGCTTAGGACCTATTGAATTTCCAAACCATCCGTCCTCTGAAATATTAATTATTAAATTAGAATTCGAAGACGACTGCTGTATAAGTTCAGTGAAGATAATTTCATAACAAATAAGAGGTAAAATATTTAAATTTTCTATTTCTAAATTTCCAGATTTATTACCTTTTAAAAATGAACCATGTCCTTCAGTAATTTTTTTTAATCCAAATTTATTTAAAAAACTATTCATTGGTAAAAATTCTCCAAATGGAACGAGTTTTTGTTTTCTATAATTCTGAATAATTTCAAACCTATTATTAACAATTATTAGGCTATTATAATGTCCACTTTTTTCTTCATCATACGTATTCACTCCTAATAAGATAAAATGATTTTTGCTGAAATTCTCTGTAAATAAACTTTTAAATTTTAAAATATCGTTATAATCATAACCACTAAAAACCCCCTCGGGCCATACAAAAAGAGTCTTTAAGTTTTTTTCCGGACTACTGTATTTAATTAATTTTTGTAATCGTAACTTTATTTCTTCATTTGAGAGGTCATATTTAAGATCAAAACTTGGTGATATAGCTTTTACGAAATATTTTTCACTGATCTTACTGACATAACTCTGGTTTTGATTTATTGAGTGACTTCCGTGAAGATATAGAGATAAAAAAACTAAAAACGTAATAAAAACTGTAATTATCTTTTTGCCTAAATTTAATTTAAATACAAAAATTACGGGTGTTAAGAAGATTGTAATTACAATTAAATTAAAAGCAAACAAACCAATTTTATTAACGATCTGTATAATTTCATTTACCCATGAAAAACTATAAGCCCATAGATTCCAAGGAAAACCAGTTAAAATTTTAGATCTTAAATAATCAGAAAAGGCTAAACTGCTAGAAAAAAGAAAAATTGAAGGAAAGTTTAAATTGAGAAAAGGGCCAATCATTAAGATTGTTAGAGAAAAGAAAAGACTTAGAAATAATGGAATTAATATCAAAGCAAAAGGAATGAGAAATTTAAAGCTTTCATCAAAAGTTAGCGAGTAAGTGATCCAATGAATGCCGGCTAAATAAAAACCAAATCCAAAAAAAGTACCACATACAAAGAGGTTTTTTTTGAACGGTTTTTTTCTGTAAGTACTTTTTGATTTTTTTTTTATATAAAAAACTAAATAAAAGAATATAGGAAGCACAAAAAAATTTATAAGTGTTAAGTTGAAAGGTTCAAAAGAAAATACTGAAAAACAACCCAAAAGGAAGGGAATAAAAACTAAACTTAAAAATCGATTATTAAGATATTTTTCTATCATTAACTTAAATATGAAAGAAATCTTTTCTCGATCCTTAACATATTTTTAAAATCTTTATCTTTTTTATGGTCATACCCAAATAAATGTACTAACCCATGTACCCATAATTTATTAAATTCATTCCTGAAATTCTTAATTTCTTTTTTGAATTTAATTTTATTTAAGTTTATTATTATATCTCCTAAGTAAATTTCTTTATCTTGGTATAATTTTTTTTTTAGATCATTCTTATTATAAAACGGAAAAGATAAAACATCTGTTGATCTATTTTTTTTTCTAAATCTTTTATTTAATTTCTTAATCTCAAAATCTCCCGATAATAAAAGAGTACAAAAAAATATTTTTTTTCTATACATTTTATTTTTCAAATTAAAACTTTTAAGTTTTTTTTCTAAATAAATGTTTGGATTTTTAAGATAGTTTTTCCAAGCAGGATTGTTTAATAATACATTAATTTTGATCATCAGCGCTTTTATTTTGATAAGCCCTAATAATTTTTGAAACTAGAGGATGTCTCACCACATCTGTATGATCAAATTCTATTATCTTTATTTCTTTTAAATTTTTTAAAATATCTCTAGATTTAATAAGACCTGAGTTTGATTTATTAATTAAATCGATTTGAGATGGATCTCCATTTACAACTAATTTTGAGTTTTCACCTATTCTTGTTAAAAACATTTTAATTTGCGTCTCAGTTGCATTTTGTGCCTCATCAAGTATTGCAAAGCAATTCTTGAGCGTTCTTCCTCTCATAAATGCCAATGGCGCAATTTCAATTTCTCCTGACTCTATTTTTTTATCAATTTTATCAGCGCCAAAAAGTTCGTATAAAGCATCGTATAAAGGTCTTAAGTATGGATCAACTTTCTCTTTCATATCTCCAGGTAGAAAACCAAGTTTCTCGCCCGCCTCAACTGCTGGCCTTGACAAAATGACTCTGTCAATTTTTTTTTCCATCAAAAGTGTAACGGCTACTGATACTGCAAGAAAACTTTTACCTGTTCCAGCAGGACCTAAAGACAAAACAATATCATTTTCTTTTAAAGCTTTAATATAATCAGATTGTTTTTCAGATCTTGCAATTACGGATTTTCTTGGGGTTTTTATTAATTGCTTGAAGGATTTAACATTTGATATTTCATGATTAGTGTTTTTTTTCACAGCTGATATTATATCTTCTTTTTCAATAATTTTTGTTAAAAAATACTTACTTGTTAGAAATTTGATAGCCTCGCAAAAAACTTCTATTTTTTCTACATTGCCCTTACAAGTTATTGAATTTCCTCTAAAAAATATATTTGTTTTTGTTAATTTTGAGAGCTCTTTTAAATTTTGATCAAATTGTCCTACAATGCTCATGAGCATTTGATTGTCAGTTATCTGCACATTTACAGTCTCATTATCAATTTTTTTTATTAAAAGATTTTGATCTAATTTACTTATCTCCGACATAATTATGCTGCGAAATATTCTTTGCTAAGTTTTTTGTTTATTTCTCCGTATAGAGAATTTTGATTTCCCCCAACAATTTTTACATTTTCTATTTTACCTTTTATATCTTTATCAGATTTAACAATTACAGAATTAGAAAATTCGTCTTTCCCAAAAAATTCTCTTTTGCCATTTATATTATTTTCGAATAAAACTGAGGAGTTTTTATTAAGAAGATCCTTTCTGAAGTTTAATTTTATTTTTTCAGCGCATTTTTGAAAAATGTTTAATCTTTCTTTAGCGATATTAATATCAACTTTCCTCATTGTTGCAGCGGGTGTTCCAGGTCTTGGGCTATATATAAAAGAATAACAATTAATAAATTGAACTTCTTTAAGTAAATTAATTGTTTCATTAAAATCATCTTCGCTTTCACCTGGATAGCCGATTATAAAATCGCTTGAAAATTTGATTGTCGGATTTATTTTCCTTAATTTTTCGATAATATTCAAATATTCTTCGATTGTATGTTTTCTATTCATCAGCTTTAAAATTTTATTCGAACCAGTCTGTACAGGAAGATGAATTAATGGCATTAAATTTTTAACTTCTCCATGTGCCTCTATTAAATCATTAGTAAAATCTCTAGGATGAGAAGTGGTATACCTTATTCTTTTTAAATTCTCTATTGTAGATATTTCTTTAATTAAAT
>CESW01052988.1_pt1 | contig 11351 bp, 14 predicted proteins | sample 531171 | NCBI WGS metagenome assembly CESW01 (sample SAMEA2621859, study PRJEB7988) | marine metagenome | biome: marine biome (ENVO:00000447); feature: surface water layer (ENVO:00002042); material: "saline water (ENVO:00002010), including plankton (ENVO:xxxxxxxx)" | depth 5 m
AGAGAATTGGGTATTCATCGATCAATCTAGTACTCATTTTCCCATCATCACAAATTCCTATCAATTTAGAAGATTCCACTTCAATATCGCCTACTCTTTCTCCATTAAGGTAATATTCTTTTACAACTTTTATTTTTGCTTTCATTTTTTTTAGGATTTCCAGAAGCCCTACTCGAAAATAATTCAAACCTACATTCTTTATACTTACTTTACTATTTGAACATATTAAAGTAGCCACTATGACGAATGCTGCTGAGCTAAAATCTCCAGGAACAATTATTTCTTTAGCCCTTAGTACGCAGGGTCCATCAACAGAAATATTATTATAATTTTTAAACTTTTTTACTTTTATATTTGCACCTAAATAATTAAGCATAATTTCAGTATGATTTCGGGAGGGTGAAAATTCTTTGAAAGTTGTTTTGCCTCTTATGTTTAATGCAGCTAAAACTACAGCCGATTTTACTTGTGCTGAGCCAAGCTTTGACGTAATCTTATTAGCAGCAATATTTTTGGTTCTTTTGATTAATATTGGTAAATTACCACTTTTAGAGGTCAAATTGGCTCCAAGTTTCCTCAAAGGATCAATGATTCTTTGCATTGGTCTATTTGATAAAGAATAATCACCTTTAATTATAACATTTACGTCCCTTGAACATAGGACTCCACACATAAGTCTTGATGCTGTACCGGAATTTCCAAAATATAGATCCTTTTCATCTTCTGAGAATACTCCACCGTTTCCCTTAACTAAAAAATATTCTTTGGTTTTTCTTATTTCAATTCCTAGAAATTTGAGAGCATAAATTGTATTTTTGATATCATCCGATTCCAGAAGCCCATAAACCTTGGTATTACCATAGCTGATTGAAGCAATTATAACTGCTCTTATTGATATTGATTTATCACCAGGAATTGTTATATTTCCACTTAATGATTTACTTTTGTATGATTTAAGAGTAAATGTTTTTATCATTGATTAAGTTAGTTTAAGAGTAAAATTAATTCTATATTAATCTATAAATGGAAATATGTTGAGTAATAATATTGTAAGAGGAACAAAAAGAAAGTGTGTTAGTTGTGGTACTCTCTTCTTTGACTTAGATAAAATGCCAATCGTATGTCCCCACTGTGGTGCATCAGTTTCTTTGTTAACGAATGTTTCAAAAAGAGGTAGACCCCCAAAAGTTCAAAAAAATGAAAATATTGATCAGGTAAAGAATAATAAAATTGTTTCTGATCTAGTCGATAAAGAAGTCAGAACTGATAATGATCAAGAGCAAGAATTATTAAAAGCTGATTCAACTGAAACATTAGATATTGATGATGAAAACATTGAAGATGATAATATTCTTAATGATGAGGACGCATTAATTCCGGAAGAAGAATTAGCTGATGAATCCGATGAAGTAGAAAATATTATTGAAATTGAAAGAGATCAAGAAGAATAAATTTATTCTATACCCTACGCGGGGCTGTAGCTCAGTTGGGAGAGCGCTACCGTGGCACGGTAGAGGTCGTCGGTTCGATCCCGTCCAGCTCCACCAAATTATAATTTTTTACTTGTATTTTTAAATGGAAATTATAATTTTATAGTAGATGCTTTTTTAGGTCTAATTATAATCGCTCTTAGGAGGATAAATATGAATCGATTATCACTTTTTAACAGTCCTTTTTTACTTGGTTTCGATCAATTTGAGAGAACAATTGACAGAATCTCGAAATTATCATCTGACGCATACCCACCCTACAACATTGAACAGATTTCTGAAAATATATTAAGGATAACGATTGCTGTAGCGGGATTTCAAAAGAGTGAACTCAATATAAATCTTGAAGGTAATCAACTGATAATAAGAGGATCAAAAAATGACAACGATAATGAAAAGATATTTATACACAGAGGTATAGCTACCAGGCAATTTCAAAGACGTTTCATAATAGCAGAAGGTATCGAAGTTAATGGTGCTTCAATTGAAAATGGGTTATTAAACATAGATCTTGTCCAACCTATATCGCAGGAAGAATCAAAAACAATTGAAATTGAAGATACCCCTAAAATGGATAAAAAAAAAAATTTAATTAATTTAAAAGTGAGTAAAAAGTAAATGACTAATGAGATTAATAAAAAAAAGGATTCGGACCGAGATTTATTTAACTACACAAGCTCAGGCTATGCTTTTATAAAAAAAGAAAACAACAAAGACGAAGATTGCATTGACATTTTTAATGTCTATGGTTCAGACGGAGTTTTGTTGGCTGGTTTTGAAAATGAAGATACAGCAATTGCAGCTATAATTCAGTCAGGTCTAGAACCAACTAGTTTACATTAGTTGGTAAATAATACTTTAATTTTTTCAATATCCTCTCCTTTTCGTAGACGATCAACATTTTCTTTTATTCTTAAAAACTGAGATATATTGGACAGGGCTAACAGATGCTCAGATTGATAGTCATTCGGAGCAATAATAACAAAGATTAAATCTACCTTCTTTGATGTATCACCATCAAATTCGACTGAGTCAATCAGTTTAAAAAAAAACCCATATATCTTTTTTACACCTACAATTTTGGCATGTGGTATTGCGATGCCATTGCCAACTGATGTAGATCCAAGCTTTTCTCTTTCATTTAGTTTCTTTTGTATAAGATCTGGTCTAATATTTATTATTTCAGAAATTTTTAAACTGATTTCTTTAAACAAACTACTCTGGCTATTTGCTTTTATACCTAAAAAAATGCAGTTATCGGAAATTATTTCGTTTATTTTCATGACATTATTTTGGTTCTATCCAAGTAATATTGCCATCATTTCTTTTATACAGCAGGTTCAGTTTCTTTGATTGAGAATTCTTAAACAATATTGCATTCTGCTCTTTTAAATTCATAATCATGATTGCCTGACTTACTGATAGAATTTCAATATCCACCTTTGTTTCGGCAATAATGACGGGCTCATCATTAACAGAGGTGTTTATTTTATCGCCACTTTCTCTAATAGTGAATAGATTTGCAACAGAATTTTTAGTCTTTTTTCTTTTTCTATGGTCAACAATTTTTCTATGATAACGTCTCATCCTTTTCTTTATTTTTTCATTTGCTATGTTAAAAGCTCCATAAGCGTCGTTACTAAGTCCAATTGTGCTAATGTACATATTTGTTTCTAAGTGAATATTCAGTTCACATTTAAAATTAAACGATTGTTTAGAAAAGAGTACGTCAATTGATATAAACCTTTCAAAATATTTCTTAAGCGATTTTTCTATATTTTCCTCAACATAAAAAGACAATGATTTACCAACTTTTGTTTGTTTCCCGGAGATTGAAATAGACATCGATTTCTAGATTTTAAAGGTGTTCCCTAAATAGGTTCTTTTAACTTCGCTATTATTTACTAGTTCTTCAGGAGTACCTTCAAAAATAATCCTTCCATCATAAATAATATATGCTCTATCAACTATTTCAAGAGCACTTCTTACGTTATGATCTGTAATTAATAAACCTATGTTCTTCTGTCTTAGATTTTTTATTAGTTTTTTGATTTCATCCACTGCAATTGGGTCTATTCCTGCTAGTGGTTCATCTAAAAGTATATATCTTGGTTCAGAGGCTAAACATCTTGCGATTTCTAAACGTCTTCTTTCCCCACCTGACAAAGATAAGGATGAGGTCATTCTGAGATGCTCAATACCAAATTCAGAGAGTAAATTCTCCAGAAGTTGTTTTTTTTGTTGTTCATTCTTTTGTGATAACTCTATTATTGACTTGATATTTTCTTCCACATTCATACCTCTGAATATAGAAGATTCTTGAGGTAGATAACCAAGCCCCTTTTTTGATCTTCGGTACATTGGAAGATTTGTTATATCATGTTGATCTAACTCAATTCTTCCAATATCAGACTTTATTAAACCCATAATAATATAGAATAGTGTTGTTTTACCAGCACCATTCGGCCCGAGAATTGCCACTGTCTCACCTCTAGCAAGTTTGAGCGAAACATCATTGAGTACTCTTTTTTTGTTATAAAACTTCGTGACATTATTGGCTTCTAACCCTTTGTTAAAAATTTTAATAAAAGGTTTGTTATAATTTTCATTCATCACTTTTATCTTTTCTTATTAGTGCTCTAACTCTCTCTTCTGTCTTATTGATAGCCCCTTGTTTTTTTGGAAGAAGTTTACTTACTCCTGTTTTCATGTTGATAACCGCATAATCACCACTCAAGTAATTTTCCCCTCGTTTAATTTTTACGTTACCAAACAACTTGCACTCCTCTTTAGAATTATTATATAAAGCTTTATCACTAAATGCTATTTCGTTATCATTTTCTATCTCAACATTTTTGAATCCTATAATCTTTCTTATTTTAAAGTCATCATCATTTGAGTTATCTTCCTTGTCTAAATACCAAGCAAGTCGGTGGGCTCTAAGGGTATATTTTTGCTCTTTTTTGGCAACAGCTTGTCCAGTTGCAATTGCAATATTCTCTTTTCTCCAAAATTCAATTTTCTTTTTGGCATTTAGTTTATCATCACGGCTGACTAAAACTAAATTATCTCCCGTGATCTTAAAATAATCCTTTTTGACATCAAATATTGCAATTTTACCACCAGAAATTTGAGCTGATTTATTTTTTATTTTTACATTTCCTTTTGCTTTTAAAATCATAATTTTCATTCCAGTATCATCACCATCTGCATAAAATGCTTCAATTAAATCTGATGTTACCACGAAGTCCTCTTGCATTGCTTTGGCATTCCCATTCGCAATATATTTTTTTTCATTTTTGTGCCACTCTATTCCTTCTTCTGCGAAGATCTCAATAGGTTTTCCATTAGAGAAAGTATCTATTTTCTGCTCAGTAAAAAGATTAGAAAATGTAAAGAGATAAAATAAAAATATTAGCTTAAATTTTTTTTTTTTCATTTATTTTCTAAAATTAGCTTTGACTTTCCAGTAAAGAAAACTACTTTTCCTTTATCATTTATACTGAATCCTTGAGATTTTATATTACCTTTTGGTCCAGTTCCAATAATTTGATTATCACTGTAAATTATTTCTGCATTTAAATCAATTGATGCTGATTCTGTTTTAAAAATATAACCATCTTGGTTCTTAAGTATTACGCTATTTTTTAAAGAAAGTATTTCAGTCTCTTGATTAAAAATACCGTCCAAACTTTTCACATTAAAAAATCCGCCATTATCTTCTATTAGTGTACCTTCTGGATAACTAAGCTCGTAAATTTGTAGATTCTTGGTAATTTTTTTTGCCTGTCTCGCTTGTAAAGTATAGGGTCTATTTTCTGCATCTGAACTAATAAATTTAGGGTTAGAAATTATCTGTTGTATATCTTCATTGGTATCTGAGTTTGTATTTTTAACTTTTGCACCATTGTTATCAATTCTATTTGAGAAAATAAGTACAACTAAAAAAATTGAAACACAAAGTAAAATTTTTTTTGTTAAGTTTATAAATGAGCTGTATGAATTTACAAACATTTTACAACTTTAAAATATCATGAATATGAATTATTCCGATTGGTTTTTTCTCATCAGTTACAAATAAATTAGTTATTGATTCATTTTGCATTTTTTTTATGGCATCAACTATTAGAGTATTCTTTGTTAATGTTTTTGGATTTTTAGTCATAACATCTTCTACACCTTTTTCTAGCAAGTTATTTTCCATATTTCTTCTCAAGTCTCCATCAGTAATTATTCCAACTAAATATTTTTGATTTGAAATTACACCAACGCACCCATAGCCTTTAGAGGACATCTCAAGTATTGCATTTGACATTTTTTTATTGACATCAATTAATGGAATTTTTGTTCCAGAATTCATTACCGCTTGAACCTCCAGTAAACTTTTACCAATTTTTCCTCCTGGGTGTAAGCTTCCAAAATCTTTTTTTGTAAACTTATTCTTTTTAAGTAAACTTACTGCTAAGGCGTCACCTATAACTAAACTAACTGTTGTAGAACTGGTAGGTGCAAGATCTAAAGGACATGCCTCTATGTTTTCTGGAATTTTTAATACAACTTTAGATGCTTTTGCTAAGCTACTTTTTTTTTGGCTTGTAATTCCAATTATAGGTATTGATTTCTTTTTACAATAATCGATCATACTAGACAATTCCGGTGTCTCTCCAGAATTAGATATCAAAATGACACATTCCTTATCAGAAATCATTCCCAAATCTCCATGATTGGCTTCACTTGGGTGAATAAAAAAAGATGGAGACCCAATTGAAGAAAAAGTTGAGGATATCTTTTTTGCTATATGACCACTTTTTCCAATGCCACTTACGCAAATCTTACCCTGCACTTTATTAAGAATATCTACAGCCTCATTGAATTCATCAGACAATTGATTTCTGAAGCTTAATAGGGCCTGTACCTCTTTATCAAATACGCTTTCTGCAATTTTTATAAACATAATAATAATATGAAAATATTAATGAGAGAAAATATCATCTTTAACCCATCCAGACATATCAAGCTCAACCCTGAATTCTAAAAAATCGAAAATTCTCTTTGCCAGATCTAGTCTATTTTCTCTTTTAAGCATAATTATGAGTTTATTTCTTAATTCATGAAGATAAATTACATCTGAGATTGCATATTTGATTTGACTATCTGTTAAATTGTTTGAAGCCCAATCGGACGATTGTTGTGTTTTATTTATTTCAATATCAAGAAGTTCTCTACAAACCTCTTTATAGCCATGCTTATCCGTGTAAGTTCGAACCAATTTTGATGCAATTTTTGTACAAAATATTTTATTACATTTTATATTAAAGGATTTTCTAATTATAGATAAATCAAACCTTGCATAATGAAATATCTTTTCTATTTGGTCATTCCCCAAGAACTTAATTAGATTTGGGGCTGAAATTTTTTCTTTTAGACCCTGATCAAACTTAATGACATGACACTCTTTGTTTTCTGTACAAATTTGAATTAAACAAATTCTATCTCTTATTATGGATAAGCCAGTTGTTTCTGTGTCAATGGCTACAATATCACCAAAATTTATATCAGGAGAGATATCATTTTTGTGAATAAAAATTTTTCTATTTTTAAATTCTATTGATTCCATTCTTTTAATTATCAATATATATGATAATAATTGTTAAAAAAATAACCAAAAATCTTTTTTTATGAAAAATACTCTAGATGGGAAAAAAATTGTAATTTTTGGCGGAAATGGATTTGTTGGAAGGCATCTTATCCAAAAGCTTTGTTATTTCTCTTGTAAAATTTATGTGATAACCAGAAATAAAAATGAAGAAAAAAATTTAAAAATTCTTGGGAACCTCGGACAAATTTCTGTAATTTTTATGGATGATTATTCCCCTTATAAATTAGAAAAAATATTGATAAATACAGATATTGTAATTAACCTCATTGGAATTTTATATGAAACGAAAGCCCAAAGTTTTAAATTTGTGCATGAAGAGATACCCAATTTGATATCTAGAATAGCTTCTAAGGTTCAAGTAAAGAATTTGATACACTTTTCAGCACTGGGGGTAGAAAAAATTTTTGACTCTAAATATGCCAGATCCAAAAGTAATGGAGAAAAGATTGTAACTGAAAACTTCACTAGCGCAATTATATTAAAGCCAAGCGTTGTTTTTGGACTGGAGGATAACTTTGTAAATCTATTTTCAAACATATCGAATTTTTCCCCAATAATGCCCATCTTCGGAGCTCCTATTCTTAAAAAATCTAGAATTATGTCTGGAGATTTTCTTTTCAAATCTAGCGTAAAATTTCAACCAATTTATGTAGGTGACGTAGCAGAATTTACGGTTAAGATTATAAACAGTAAAAAAAACTATTTTGAATTAGCCGGTCCTACAGTTTATTCAATGGATGAACTTTTAAAATTGATTTTTTCTATAAAAAATATTTTTAGATTCTATGTTCCTATACCATTAAAGTTTGCAAGCTTATTGGGTTATATTTTTGAAAAACTTCCCAAGCCTTTATTAACAAGAGATCAGGTAAAATTAATGGAATTTGAAAACATTTCAACTCTAGGTCTGCAAAATTTGAAAAAAATTGTTCCGAACCCAAAATCTCTAGAGATTGTATTACCTACATATCTAAAATAAATTAAAAAATTCATAATGATAGACGATTAATCCGCAGCCAAAAATAAAACGGTATATGACAAAAATTGTTAGTGATGACTTTCTTACCCATGACACTAGAAAATGTATAAACATTAAAGAAAAAATAAAACTCAAAATGAATAGAAGGAAAAAGTCCATATTAAATTGGAAATTAATATCATTATCAAAACCGCCCATAAAAAGGAATACGATAGCGCCAGTAATTGTTGGAATGCTTAAAAGATTTGAGTAAAATATACAATCTCTTCTTGTATAACCTAATAGTCGCATAGCAGTAATAACCGTTCCAGCTCTACTTGCACCAGGAATTAGGGCAAATGATTGGAATATGCCAACAATAAATGCTTTTCTTTTCGAAAGTTTATCCAAGGTATTTATTCTTAAACAATTTGTATCTATTATTAAAAGTAGAAGTGAAAAAATAATAGAAGAAATTCCAATGATACCCAGTGACTCGTAAAAGTTGAAAGACAAAATTTTTAAAAATAAATAACTAAAAAAAACAAGTGGAAGAAATGAAATCAATAGATTGTGTAACAAACATGTATAATTATTTAAGTCTGGTCTAAAAAAGCTTTTAATAGAAAAGAATAGTAAAAATAAATCTTTTACATTATATAAGATAATTGCTATAAGTGATCCAAAATGAAGGATTATATTTATATCCCTTAGAGATAAATTATCAAAATCTAAAAACTTTGTTATAAGAATTACATGCCCTTGCGAACTAACTGGAAGAAATTCAGTAAATCCTTGAGTCAAACTTATCAAGAAGATAAAAAGTAATGACATTATCTTTTGTTCTGTAATATATTGATCTATATTAACCTTAAATTTTTTTTGATTGACATTAAAGCTTTTTATGAAAATTAATACTTTTGACTTAAATCTTTTAGTCGTCTTTAGAGCCCTATTTGAAGAAAGAAACGTGACTAGAGCCAGTAAAAAAATTGGCATCACCCAACCTGCTATGAGCAATGCTTTAAATAGATTGAGATATCTTGTTAAAGATGAATTATTTATTAGAGGCCCTAAGGGTATGCGACCAACCCCTAGAGCAATTGAATTGTCTGTTCCAATCCATAGCTCTTTAACTAATATTGAGTTATCATTGAACTCTATAGACTTCAATCATAATCAAACTAAGAAACTTTTTAGAATTTCAATTTCTGATGACATTGCACCACTTATTTTACCAAATCTAATAAAAGAGATGGAAAGAATATCACCAAATTTTTCATTATGTGCAAGATCTGCCCAAGGTACAGAGGCTATTAAACTCTTAGATAAAAATGAAATAGATTTTTCTTTAGGAAGATTTGAATCAGTTCCCAACAGATTTGGAATGAAAGTTTTATTTGACGAAGAATACGTTTGCATGATGAATAATAAACATCCTTTGTCAAATGAAAGTAAATTATCAATGGATCAATACCTATCATCAAACCATTTGAGAGTCGCACCAATGGATGCACCAACGTCACCGATTGATAGAGCACTTGATCAGTTAAATTTAGAGAGAAAAATTAGTGTAAGAGTAGATCTGATCACAATGTCACCATTCATATTGAATAATGCTGAAATAATTTTGACTCTTCCATCCAAAACCGCAAAGAGGATTGCAAAAGATAATAATTTTAAAGTGATTGATCTGCCAGTCGAGTTGGAAAAAAGACAAACAAAAATTATTTGGCATAAAGAACTTACCAATCACCCAGCATATGATTGGATAAAGGAAAAAAGTTTTGTGTAAAATGAATATTTTATTTTTGGGTGGTGGTTATTGCTCAGAATATATTATTAAATTACTAAATTCTGATGTTCAAATACTATGTACTCACAAAACTGAAAATACACAAAAAGTTAAGGCTTTCAAAGATCCTCCAAATGTATCCAGGATACTTTTTTCGTCTTTTTTAAGAGATGAAAAGATACTAAATCAAACGACCCACATTTTGACTTCAATTCCACCGACTAATGAAGGTGATTTAGCTATAGATGTGATAAAGAAAAATTTCAAAAAAATGAAAAGCTTAGCTTGGTTGGGCTATTTTTCTACTACAGGTGTATATGGTAATCATAATGGAGAATGGGTAAATGAAGATACAGAGTTGAAAACACAAACTACACGATCTATTAATAGGATAAAGGCTGAGAGTCAATATTTGGAACTTTACAAAAATCTTGGCACACCCACTCATATTTTTAGATTACCAGGTATTTATGGTCCTGGTAGATCAATTTTTGAAAGAATTAGAGATCAGGAATTTAAAATGATTATTAAACCAAATCACTTTTTTTCTAGAATACATGTTAGTGATATAGCTAGCGCGGTTCATTTAAGTATGTTAAACCCAACTCCAGGAGAAATTTTTAACATATCTGACGATTATCCCTGTCCATCTGACGAGGTTACTTCATATGCATGTAAGCTTTTGAGAGTAGAAGAGCCCCTAAAAGTGTTCTATAATGAAAAATTAGTTTCAGATTTTGCAAAGAGTTTTTATAATGAAAATAGAAAGGTATCAAATCTAAAACTTAAACAAAAACTTAAATGGAAGCCCCAATTTGAGAATTATAAAAAAGGATTAAAATCAATCCTTGGGAAAAATTAATAATATTATTTAATGAAAAGAACAATTTTACAAATAGTACCATCTTTAAATAATACTGGGGGAGGTGTTGAAAGAGGTACTCTAGATGTTGCAAAAGAGATTGTAGAGAACGGTTTTAATTCTATCATATTATCAGCTGGAGGGAATATGGCTGAAAAATATAAGCACAAAGGGGTAAAGAATTATACTTTGCCACTAGACACAAAAAGTCCATTTTCTTATGTAAAAATAAAAAAAGGGATTAAAAATATTATTGAAGAAACGAAACCGGACATTGTTCATATTAGAAGTCGATGGCCAGCTTTTTGTTTAAATCAAACAATCAAGACATTTAAAATTCCATTGATTACAACATACCACGGAACATACAAAGGAAATAAAAACTTTTTAAAAAAACGATACAATCAAGTAATGGTAAATGGCGACAAAGTTATAGCCATTTCGGAATATATCTACGAACAAATTTCTTCTTTCTTCCCGGATGCTTTAAACAAAACTATTCTAATTAATAGAGGAATAGATTCTGACTATTTTAATCCCAAAAGAATTTCTATTCAAAGGAAAGAAAATGCACTTTCTGATCTTAG
>CESW01061989.1_pt1 | contig 11321 bp, 6 predicted proteins | sample 531171 | NCBI WGS metagenome assembly CESW01 (sample SAMEA2621859, study PRJEB7988) | marine metagenome | biome: marine biome (ENVO:00000447); feature: surface water layer (ENVO:00002042); material: "saline water (ENVO:00002010), including plankton (ENVO:xxxxxxxx)" | depth 5 m
GCCTTAAAAAATATATTAGTGAAACTAAAACCAAGAAAAATTCAAGAAATCAACCAGGGGTTTAGATTATCTGGTTTAAGTCCGTATAATATGAGTTAAAAATGAATTCATCAAACTTTATCAATATTGGAGAGAGGACAAATGTGACTGGTTCCTCCGTTTTTAAAAAGCTCATTTTTGATGATAACTATTCAGAAGCAGTAAAAGTAGCTAGACAACAGATTGATAATGGGGCGCAGATTATTGATATAAATATGGATGAAGGATTATTAGACTCTGTTAGAGCAATGACTACTTATCTCAATTATTTGGCGGTTGAACCTGAAATATCGAAAGTTCCCTTTATGATTGATTCATCTGATTGGAATGTCATCGAGGCTGGTTTAAAATGTGTTCAGGGAAAGCCAATTGTCAATTCAATTAGCTTAAAAGAGGGAGAAAAATCCCTACTTGAGTTTGCAGAGTGCATTAAAAATTATGGTGCTGCAGTTGTTATTATGGCCTTTGATGAAGAGGGTCAAGCAGAAACAAGTGAAAAAAAATATAATATCTGTAAAAGAGCTTACGAATTACTGATAAAAAAAATTGATTTTAATCCGCACGATATAATATTTGATCCCAATATTTTTGCTGTGGGCACTGGTATTCAAGAACATAACAATTATGCAAAAAACTTTTTTGATGCCACAAAAATGATAAAAAAAAATCTTCCCTATTCGAAAGTTTCTGGGGGTGTTTCTAATGTATCTTTCAGTTTTAGAGGAAATAATGTGATCAGAGAGGCAATGCATTCATGTTTTTTATATCATGCTATTAAAGCTGGGTTAGATATGGCAATTATTAATGCGGGTCAAATATCTATATATGATCAAATACCCGTAAAGTTAAAAAACTGTATTGAGGATGTTTTATTTAATAAAAATGATGACGCAACTGAAAATCTAATAAAAATTTCACAAAATTACAGTAAACAAAAAACCAAAAAAAAAGTTAATAAATCTTGGAGAAAAAAAAGTGTCGATGATAGGATTAAATTTTCGCTTATTAATGGTATCAATGACTTTGTCGTAGATGACACTGCCCATTTACTAAAAAAATACAAAAAACCTATCAAAATTATTGAGGGTCCATTAATGGATGGAATGAATGTAGTTGGTGATTTATTTGGATCTGGTCAAATGTTTTTACCACAGGTTGTGAAATCTGCTAGGGTTATGAAACAATCAGTGAATTTTCTTCTACCTTTTATGGAAAAAGAAAAGAAATTTCAAAGAGGAAAAGGAAAAATACTTTTAGCAACTGTTAAGGGTGATGTTCACGACATCGGAAAAAATATTGTTGGTATTGTTTTACAATGTAACAACTTTGAGGTAATTGATTTGGGTGTTATGGTTCCAGCCCAAAGGATTATCGAGACAGCCATCAAAGAAAACGTAAATATAATTGGGTTATCTGGTCTTATTACACCAAGTTTAGACGAAATGTGCTATGTAGCTTCAGAGTTAAATAAAAGGGGTGTCAAAATTCCCTTAATGATTGGAGGTGCTACAACTAGTAAAATTCATACAGCAATAAAAATTTCCCCTAATCACAACTTTGGTGTCATTCATGTCACGGATGCCTCAAAAGCAGTTTCTACAGCAACTAAGTTGATTTCTTTTAAAAGTAGTCAACCGTTTAAAGAATTAATAAGTAGGGAATATTCAGATATTAGAAAAAATTACCTGAAAAAAAATAAAGAAGATACAAAACAAACTATAAATGACTCAAGAGATAATAAATTTGTTATAAATTGGAAAGATTATAAACCCACAAAGCCGAAAAAAGTTGGTTCGAGTATTTTATTAAATATTCCAGTTAAAGAAATTATTCCTTACATAGACTGGGATCCCTTTTTTGCTTCTTGGGAACTTCATGGAAAGTTTCCTAAAATTCTTGATGATAAATTAATAGGAAAATCTGCAACGTCATTGTGGAATGATGCACAAAGAATGATTAATGATATTATTGACGAAAAAAAGATTCAACCTCAGATAGTTGTCGGATTTTGGCCGGCTAATTCAATTGGAGATGATATAGAGATTTACAAAGACGAACATAGAAATAAAGTTATCTCAAAATTCTTTTTTCTTAGGCAGCAAGTACAAAGAAAGAATTCTAAAAGAGCAAATTATTGTCTATCAGATTTCATAGCTCCAAAAACTACAGGTATAAAAGATTATCTAGGTTTTTTTGTGGTTACTGCTGGAAAAGGAATTGAGGCAAAATCAAACGAATATGAGATAAAAAAAGATGATTATAATGCAATTTTATTAAAATCTATTGGAGACAGACTAGCAGAAGGCTTAGCAGAAAAAATGCATGAACAGATAAGAAAAGATTTATGGGGATACTCCAAAAAAGAAAATTTTACAAATGATGATTTAATTAAAGAAAATTATATTGGTATTAGACCAGCCCCTGGATATCCAGCATGCCCAGACCACAGTGAAAAACAAACTTTATTTAAATTGTTGGGTGTTGAAGAAAAAATGAAAGTAACACTTACGGAATCGTTTGCCATGTCTCCAACTAGTTCAGTTGCTGGATTTTATTTTTCAAAAAAAGAAGCTAGTTATTTTGGAATTGGAAAAATAAATAAAGACCAAGTTTCTGATTACGCTTACAGAAAAAATATATCACTTGAAACAGCCGAAAAGTGGCTTGGTCCAAATTTAAGTTATTTAAAAAAATGAACAATTTTAAATGATCAATGATGAAAAATTAGAAATTCCTAGACCAGACTTTCTATCTGGTCTAAACAAAGCGCAAAGAGAGGCTGTTCTACTTACTGAGGGACCCCTTTTGGTATTGTCTGGTGCTGGAACTGGTAAAACAAAAGTTTTAACTTCGAGACTAGCTAATTTAATATATTCAAATAAAGCAAGGTTATCTGAAGTCTTGGCAGTTACTTTCACTAATAAAGCAGCATTTGAAATGAAATCTAGGGTATCAAAACTATTAGGTCAACCAACGGAAGGTATGTTTATTGGAACATTCCATTCAATTGGAGTAAGAATCCTTAGGAAAAATGCTAGCTTAATTAATCTAAAAAATGATTTTACAATTTTGGATACAGATGATCAACTCAGGTTAGTTAAACAAATTATTTCCTACTTTAATCTCGATAAAAAATTATATAACCCAAAAAATTATTTATACTTTATTGAACAGTTAAAGAATTATGCCCTTAGCTTTGACGAGATTTCAAACCACGAGTTTGAAATTTATTCAAATGGTAACTTGAGTAAAATATATAAAATGTATCAAGAGCGTTTAGTCGCCTTTAACTCAGTAGATTTTGGCGACTTGATAATGAAACCCCTAGAAATGTTAAAAAAGAATTCTGATGTTCTTCACTTTTACCAACAAAAACTTAAATATATTTTAGTTGATGAATACCAGGACACAAATACTGCTCAATATCTTCTTTTGAGACTTCTAGCCTCTGGGCATTCAAATATCTGTTGTGTAGGTGATGAAGATCAATCCATATACGGGTGGAGAGGGGCACAACTTAAAAATATTCTAAATTTTGAAAAAGATTTTAAGGGGTCAAGTATTATAAGACTTGAACAGAATTACAGATCAACAGGAAATATTTTATCAGCTGCATCTAATATTATCTCTGAAAATACAGAAAGAATTGGTAAAAAACTGTGGACCTCAGATGCTGATGGGATGAGAGTAAAAATTGTTAACGTTGATGATGACCTTATGGAGGCGGTGAGGATTTGTAAATCAATTAAGGACTTCATAACTAAAGATATAGATGCTGAACAAATTGCAATACTAACTAGAGCCACTTTTCAATTTAAGGAAATTGAAGACAGATTGGTCAAAGAAAATATTAGATATAGAGTTATTGGAGGACCAAAATTCTATGAACGGAAAGAAGTTAGAGATGCACTAGCATACTTTAGAACCATGATAAATGAGAATGACGATCTTGCACTTGAAAGAATAATTAATACTCCTAAAAGAGGGGTGGGCGCAGTTTTAATTTCAAAACTATATCAAAATTGTAGACAAAAAAAAATCTCATTATTTCACAGCATTATAGATTTCTTAAATAAAGATAAATTTTCTAACTCAACAGGTAAAAAAATAAAAGAATTCTTATTTTCTCTGGAGTGTAATAAAAAAAAGTTAGATAATAATAAACATTCTGAAATTGCGGGAATTTTATTAGATGAAGTAGGTTACACTGATATGCTTAAAAATGATAAAACATATGAATCGGAGGGAAGACTTGAAAATTTGAAAAAACTAATTTCAGATATTAGTTACAGAGATTCAATATTTCAATTTCTCGAAGAAGTCAGTCTTGTTATAGACAATCCAAGTAATGATCAAAATGAGAGAAAAGTTTCAATAATGACTTTGCACAGTGCAAAAGGTTTAGAATTTGATTATGTTATTCTTCCTGGTTGGGAAGAAAATATTTTTCCAAATATGAGAAATTTAGAAGAGAATGGTAATAAGGGTTTGGAGGAGGAAAGAAGACTTGCATATGTAGGCATTACAAGGGCAAGAAAAAGCCTATCAATTTTTTTTGCCAATTATAGAAGACAATATAACCAATCTGTATATAAAACGATTCCTTCTAGATTTTTATCTGAACTCCCCAAAAAAAACTGCGATCTTGAGATCAAACGGGTTGAAAATGCTAAGAAAACTAATCAAATTTCTAGTATAAAAAGTGAAAAATTTCAAATAGGTGAAATAATTTTTCATCAAGAATTTGGAAAAGGTATAATCCTTGGAATTAGTGAGTCAAAATTACAAATTAGATTTGATAAAAATAATAATATCGTAAAAGTATTATCAGATTATGTTAAAAAATTATGAAAAAATAACAGACAGAATAAATAACATTAAAGGTCTATGTAAAAAAAAAAAATTGGATGGTTATATTTTATCAACTCACGATGAATATTTAAATGAATATGTTCCTAGAGAATTTCAAAGACTTAACTGGCTGACAGGATTTAGTGGATCAAATGGTTTGATCTTATTTATAAACAGTCTCAATATCTTTTTTACTGATGGCCGTTATTTGGTTCAGGCAAAAAAAGAAATTCCTAAATCTTTTATAATTTTTGATTCATCCAAGGAAAATATATTTGATTGGTTAGAAAGAAATATCAAAAAGAAAACAAAGTTATGTATTGATCCTGAGATTCATTCCATAGCTTTCATAACAAAATTGATTGAATTAGCAAAAGATATAAATGTTTCGATAGAATTAAACAAAAATACTCTTATAGATAAAATTATGCATGAGGAATGTCTAAGTTCACAAAAAAAGGTAAGTTTAATCCCTATCAAATTTTGTGGGAAAAAATCAAATTTAAAGATCAAAATAATAAAGAAGAAAATGAAAGACTATGATTATCTAATTATCACAAATCCCTTTTCGGTAAATTGGTTGCTAAACATCAGAGGGACAGATATAGAGTATTCTCCAATTGTACTTTGCAGAATGATAATTGCATCTAAAAAAAAGTATATTTTTATCGATAAAAAAAAATTAGATAAAAAAATACAAAGTTATTTAGAGTCTCTTCATATTGAAATTTTTAATGAGCAAGATATTTATGAAATTATACAATCCTTTCCTTCTAAAAGTAGAATTTTGATTGATGAAAAAGCAGCATATTCTTTTTACAACCTACTCATTAACAAAACAAACTTGATTACCACATCAAGTAATATCTGTAGTCTTGAAAAATCAAAAAAAAATAAAGTTGAAATTAAAAATTCAGTTTTAACACACGAAATTGACGGACTTTCTGTAATCAAGTTTATGAATTGGCTGGAAAATTACTCAACCCCCTCTGACCTTAATGAATTTGATGTAGCTATGAAATTGAATAAATTCAGAGAAGAAAATAAATTATATTTTGGTCCAAGTTTTTCAACTATCTCAGCAGTTGGAAAAAATAGTGCTATTATTCATTATTCCCCAACGAATATTAAGTCACAAAAATTAGTTGAGGGAAGCATATATTTATGTGATTCTGGTGGTCATTATTCAACTGGAACAACAGACATAACAAGAACATTTGTAATAGGTAATAAAAAATTTAATAAAGATTATAAAATCCATTATACAAAAGTTCTCAAGGGACATATAGATTTATCCATGATGAAGTTTCCTTTTAAAACTAGAGGTGTCCAATTAGATTCAATTGCAAGATATCATTTATGGCAAAGCGGTCTAGACTATAATCACGGAACTGGTCACGGAGTAGGTAATTTTTTGAGTGTTCATGAAGGACCTCAGAGTATATCAAAATCTCTAACAAATATTAATTTAGAAGAGGGTATGATATTATCTATTGAACCAGGTTTTTATCTTGAAAATAAATACGGTATAAGAATAGAAAATTTAGTTTATTTGAAAAAAGCAAAATATAAAAATTTCTTAGAATTTGTTACACTGACATTAGTTCCCTATGAAAAGAAATTGATTGATATAACTCAACTTAATTATAAGCATATAGAGTGGATTAACGACTATCATAAAAACATATATGTGAAGTTTTCATCTCATTTAGATCAAGAACAAAAGAAATGGTTAAAGATAAAAACCGCACCTATTTAGATTCTATCAATCTCTTAGCAGCTAATTGAGCTTCTGGCGTTATCACTTTTCCTGATAACATTCTCGCTATTTCGTTAATTTTCTCATTGGAATCTAGTGAAAAAAGTTTTGTGATATTATTTCCACTAATTAGTGATTTTGTAACTTTTAGATGTTGGTCACCAATCGCGGCGACCTGGGGAGAATGAGTAACTACAATTATTTGTTTTTTTTTTCCTAATCTACTAAGTCTTTCTCCGACTGCCGAGGCAACAGAACCACCAATACCGCTGTCTACCTCATCAAAAATAACAGTTTTAATTTGTTTAATTGATGACACAACCTTTATAGCTAACGCGAATCTACAAAGTTCTCCTCCTGATGATATTTTTTTAATCTCATCCAAATCAGATTTTGGATTAGTTCTTATCAAAAATTTTACATTATCTATTCCTAGTGAACCTACAACTTCACTACTTTTTAAATTTGTTTTAAAAAAACCGTTTTCTAATTTTAAATCAGGAAGTTCTTTATTAACCATTATATCCATTGCACTGGCACTCTGTTTTCTTTTTTCTGACAGTACATTTGCTGATTCAAAATATTTTTTTTCCGCAATAAGTTTTTGATCTTTTTTTTTCCCCAGTTCACTGTCATCATTTCTGATATTGTGTAGAAGATTTTGAAAATAAGTAATTTTTGCAGGAAGCTCATTATGATTACAATTAAATCTTTTACTAAGTTTATTGTATTGATAAATTCTTTCATCAATTTCTTCAATGCCAAATTTATTGCTTTCATAATCAAGAATATCCGATAAATTACTCTTAAATTCATTTAAATCAATTAGAAAAGAATCAAAGGACTGTACTATCTTTTTTGATATATCAGGTATGAATTGGGAAATTTTTTCTGTTTCTATTAGCGAGGAATTTATTAAGCTTTCCAAGTCCAAACTATCCTCATTACTTAAATTTTTTAGTATTTTAGTCACGGCTATCTTGATTTTTTCCGAATTTGATAATACTTCTTTTTTTTTTCTTAAGTCCTCATATTCATTAACTTGAGGACTAAGTTTTTTTAATTCCATTATTTGAAAACTAACATCATCCTGTTGCTCTTTTGACATTTGACTCTTTTTTTTAAAATCCAGGTATTCATTTTCTAGAAGTTTAAATGAATTCCAATTAACTCTAACTTCATCCAATACTTCATTATATCCTCCAAATTGATCAAGTACTGTTAAATGTGTAGTTGAATCTAGTAAACCTTGTTCTGAAAATTGACTTTCGATCTCAACCAAATTTTCTCCAATCTTTTTTAGAGTATTAAGAGAAACCAATTGGTCATTTATAAAGGATTTACTTTTACCCTCTTTAGAAATTATTCTCTTAAGTATTATATCTTCCTCATAATCGATTTCATTTTCTTTCAAAAGATTATCAATATAAAGATTATTACAGTCACTAAAAACCGCTGTGACATTCGCAGACTCATTATTTTTTGGTTTCATCGATAAACTAGCTCTATTTCCAAGAACTAGACCCAATGAGTCAAGTATAATTGACTTACCGGCTCCAGTTTCTCCTGTAAGTACGCAAAGTCCATCCTTGAACTCAATTTCTATCTCATCAATTAAAACAATATTTTTAATATATAAGGATTTAAGCATATTTATTAAAAATCAAATTCGTCAAAATTCAGATTATTAATATCTATTTGATTATCATTGAGATTTTTCTCTATTTGACTAATTTTAATATTTGAAGATCTAATTGCATTTAATGTTTCTTTATACCACAAAGAATTTGGGAAATTATATTTGATGATACCTGCTACTTTAATTGCCTGATTTTTTAGACCTATTGAAATATAGCATTCTAGAATCCTATACAACGATTCAGGAATTTGCGCTGAATTCTTATGTTTTTTTAAAATTGTTTGATAACGGAGTATAGCAGCCAAAAACTTATTTCTAGATTGATAAAATTTTCCAACATTCATTTCATACCCAGCCAACTGGTTATTAAGCAACTTAATGTGATTGATCGCTTTTTTCGAATATTTTGAATTTGGATATTTATTCCTTAGTTCATTGAATGTTTCTATTGCTTTCTTTGCAATTACCTGATCTCTTGAGACCTCATTCATTCTTTCATAATAACAAAAGCCTTTTAGATAAAAAGCATAGTCTAAGTTTTTATCACTCGGGTTTAGATTTATAAATTTATTAAGAGCGAATATTGCTTCCTCATATTGATTCGCTTGATAAAGCGCAAAGCCTGACATTAGTTGGCCCTTTGCGGCCCATTTCGAATATGGATGCATAAGATCAAGTTCAGTAAATAAATCACTAGCTTTTTGGTAATTTTTAGATTTCAACTCATTATGTGCTTCTTTGTAAAGAGAAATATCCGACCTAAATTCTGATTCAGTCAATATTTCATCGTCTGTACTACAGCCCGCTATAAAGAGAATAAGAAAAACATAGAATTTTTTCACTATACGAAACTTATTAAATTAAAATTAATTCAATTTTTAATTTAACAACTTAAGTAAAATTTTTAAATCAAAAAATTGGATTTAAATTTGAGTCTACGAATTCCCAATTGCGTTTTGAGGAGAAAATTTTATTTAATAATAAACAATTTAGTTTGTGTCCACCCTTATAGCTTGAAAAAGAACCTAGCATCGGGTGTCCTGATAGCGAAAGATCACCAATTAAGTCAAGGGCTTTATGTCTCACAAACTCATCAGAGTACCTTAAACCTTCAGCGTTAAGTATCTTATGATCAGAGATTACGATTGCATTTTTAAGAGACCCTCCAAGAGTTAAACCTTTACTTCTTAAGTGAGAAATATCTTCTAAAAAACCAAATGTTCTTGCCTCGCTAATTTCTGATTCAAAGATTTTTGGTGATAAAATAAAACTTATTGATTGATTACCTATTATTTTAGACTTAAAATTCAGTTTACAAGATACTATCATGTCATCATTTGGCAAAACCTCGGCATGAGAGTCATTATCAGATACTGAAATTTTTCTTAATATTTTAACATATTTTTTAAAACTCGGTTGCTTAACAAGTTTGATTTTTTTAAGCGACTGAAAAAATTGTTTAGATGATCCGTCCATAATAGGGATTTCATTTGAATCAAGTTCAATAATTAAATTATCTATTCCAAGAGCATATATTGCAGCGAGTACATGTTCTGTGGTCGAAATTTTATTTCCTTTTATATCAGATAATGTTGTGCATAAAAAAGTACTAAATACATTTTTATGGTTTGCGTAAATATCGCTAAAGGTTGATTTATTTTTTGATAGTAACCTAAATTTTATACCATCTTGTTCATTAGATGGTCTAATTGTCATTTTAACCGATTTTCCTGAGTGTAAACCTACACCAGAAAAAGAAATTTTCTTTGATATCGTTGTTTGACTTTTTGCAACTTTTATTTTGGGAACTGGTGAAAAAAAATATTTCTGGTCAATCTTTTTATTTTCAGAGGGATATAAATTTTTCGATCTGTACATTAATAAACATTACACGGTAACGTGTATTTTAATAAATCACAAATAATTACAATATATTTCATTTAATCGTCTAATTTATGCTTTCTGAGATCCAATTTTCTATCTTTTCAGTCATAGAAAGTTTTTGATTCCAGGATTTCACACTAATAATATTCCTTAAAGATGTATTATTATAAATTTTCATTAATCCATGTACTGTACTGAATTCAGGCTTATTAATTTCCATATAGTTTGTCTGAGGTTTTGCAATCCTAATATTTCTATTTAATATATTTGATGCTAAAGATTCAAAACCCTTTATGCTTGATGCTCCTCCAGTGAATACTATTTTTTGCATATTAGATGAGGATAGAATATTTTCTTCTAGAGCGTCTCTTGTTATTTCTAATATTTCTTCATAACGAGGCTTTATTATTCCATGTAAGAGATTTGATGAAATAAATTTCTTCATTCCATTATCTAGATTTACCTCGATTTTTTCTTCATTTTCGGGGATTAATGTTCCGTTAATAATTTTTATAAATTCAGCTTGTTCATTTTTGAGATCAATAATTTTTTGAATATCGTTTGTAACATCATTTCCACCCAGTGGTATATTTTTTAAAAATTCAATATTGTCATTCAAAAAAGTAACGATTTTTACCGAACCTGCACCAAGATCAATTGCCGTGGCACCGCTCGTCTTCTCTACATGTGTTAAACTTGAAAGGGCAGAGGCTAAACCTGAATCGATAAAATCAATTTTTTTGTTTTTTTTGGATTGTGAAAAGGCATTTTCTATTAATTTAATATAACTATTACGAACATAAAGGTTTGTAAATCCTAGGCCCAATTTTTCACATTCTATGCCTACTGGGTCTTTGTTTATTTGTTTTCCATTAATAAAAAAAGTTTTTGGAAAGGAATGTAAAATTGTCATATTTTTATCCACCGAACTGTTTAGGTTTTCTACAAATATTTTTCTTACATCCTTTTTACTTACTTTAAACCCACGCTTATTGATTTCCTTAAAATTTTTTTTTATAAAGAGCTGTGTGTCAGAAATACTTGAAATTATTTGAGATCCAATAAGATTTTTATCATTAAGAACCGAATTTTTTATTGTTTGGTTAAATTTATTTTGAGAACATATTACACTTCTATCAATTCCTTCAC
>CESW01149644.1_pt1 | contig 11306 bp, 13 predicted proteins | sample 531171 | NCBI WGS metagenome assembly CESW01 (sample SAMEA2621859, study PRJEB7988) | marine metagenome | biome: marine biome (ENVO:00000447); feature: surface water layer (ENVO:00002042); material: "saline water (ENVO:00002010), including plankton (ENVO:xxxxxxxx)" | depth 5 m
TGTTAATCGCTGGGTCACAGGTTCGAGTCCTGTCGCCGGAGCCATTTGATTTTATGAAAATATTTATTAGTGGAATAGCAGGTTTTTTAGGTAGCCATCTCGCAGATGTTTTTATAAGTGAAGGTCATCAAGTAGTAGGTTGTGATAGTCTAATTGGGGGTGAATTAGACAATGTTCCAGCTGAAGCAGAATTTTATCAATACGACTGTTGCTTTAGAAACTCAATGCTAAAAATTACTAAAGGCTGCGATCTAATTTATCATACTGCTGCAACAGCTTATGAAGGTCTTTCAGTTTTCTCACCACATTTAATATCACAAAACATAGTTACTGGTTCGGTGTCACTTTTTAGTGCAGCAATTGAAAATAGAGTTAAGAGAATAATTTATTGTTCATCTATGGCAAGATATGGGACAAATAAAATTCCTTTTACTGAAGACTTGGAACCAAAACCACAAGACCCATACGGAATTGCAAAAGTTGCTGCAGAAGATATTTTGAAAAATTTATGTGAAACACATGGAGTAGAATACGTAATCGCAGTACCACATAATATTATTGGACCAAGGCAAAAATATGACGATCCATATAGAAATGTTGCTTCTATAATGATTAATTTAATGTTACAAAATAGACAACCAATTATTTATGGTGATGGAAATCAAAGAAGATGCTTTTCTTACATAGATGATGATTTATTTTGCCTCAAAGAGATGGCATTTAACAAAAATGTTAACGGAGAAGTTATTAATATTGGTCCTGATGAAGAATTTATAACTATCAATGATTTAGCTAATAAGATTGCCAATCAGATGCAGTTTAATCTCAATCCCATTTACACCAAAGGAAGACCTCAAGAAGTTCAGCTTGCTACCTGTTCTGCAGAAAAAGCTAGAAATATCCTTGGTTATAAAACTGAAACTTCACTGGACGATGGCTTAAGAAAAATGACGGAATTTATTAAAAAGAAAGGTGCTAAGAAATTTCGTTATCACTTAGACCTTGAAATAATAAATGAATTAACCCCAGATACATGGAAAAAAAAATTATTCTAATTTTGGAAAATCATTTTTATGGTTAAGGTAAGTTTTGTATGCCCTGTATTTAACAAATTTAAATATCTGCCTAAAGTTTTGAAATCTATAAACAATCAAGTTGGATATTTTGAGAAAGAAATAATTTTTATCAATGACGGTTCCTCTGATGATTCCCTTAAATACTTAAGAAACGAGACTAGAAATTCAAAAAATGTAAAAATCCTGAGTCAAAAAAATAAAGGACCTGCATCAGCTACCCAGAGGGGTATAAGTTCTGCAACCGGTGATTATATTAAGCTGGTTGGGGGAGATGATATTATGTCTCCCAAATGTACTAATATCCTCTTAGAAACAATAACTAAGACAAATTCGGTTGCAGTATTTAGTAATTTTCAACTTTTACCAAACTATGAAAATATAAACTTTAAAAATACCAAAACTAAAATAGTCAAAATTTTAGATAACCCTTTAGAGGATACGATAAGATCTTGTTTTTCTGGTACTACACCAAACTTATACTGTGCAAAAACAGTAAAAAAAGCTGGAGGATGCGATACTAGATTATTTATAGAGGATTTCTCATTGGTTTTAAGGTTATCTAAATATGGAAGATTTGTTTTTATAGATAATATAACTTCAGTAGGACCAGCAAATGATAAGCTTAGAATTATGATAGGAAAAAAACAACAACTTATTCATGATTATAATGCGGCATTATATTATTTTCTAATTGACAATAATGATATAAATAAAAAATGTCGAGTGCTTGCTTGTAAAAAGTCTTTAGGTAGATCTGAAAAATGGTTAAGAAGAATCGAAAAACAGGGCATAATTACAAGATTTAATCTTTTGCGTTTTTGGTATTATTTGCGAAGAAGTCAAGAATTATTTTTCTTAAAAGAATCATGCAAAATTTTTTACGAAAAAGGAGAAAAAAGCGGAATAAGATATAGAATCAATTATTCCCCATAATTTAGAAGCTTACCAGACTCCTTTGTTTTTTCAATCATCCTATTGAAAAACAAAATGGATAAAACAATGTAACAAAAGTTTAGAATAAAAGACTTGAGTAGCAAATTTGAATTTATATGTCCATCAATCAGAATCTCTCTCATTCCTTCAAAAACGTACACGGGAGATATAAAAATTGAAATATGTTGGATAAAATTTGGTAATGAGTCTAAAGGATAATATACACATGAAAATGGTAAAAGTAAAAAAATAAAAACCCATGCAAGTTCTTCATACGCTTGTCCATAACGTAGCACAAGACCAGAAACAACAAAACCAATTGACCATCCGGTAAAAATTAAATTAAAGAAAAAACTAATCATATAAAATCCAAGAGAAAAAAAATCTAATTTAAAATAATAAATAGATATAAATATTGCGGGTATTAATCCAATCAATGTTCTGATCATGGAAGTGAATATCAATCCAATTATAATTTCCGAGTTTTTAATCGGAGTTATAAAAAGGTGACAAAGGTTTCGAGACCAAATTTCTTCGAAAAATGTAATTGATAGACCTAATTGTCCTCTAAAAAGTATATCCCACAAAATAACTGCAGTTAATAAGACAGAAACTGTGCTGTATGGTGAAATATTTTGATCATCTAAAAAAGCAGAAAAAAATCCCCATAATACAATTTGTATTGATGGCCACCATAAAATACTCAATATCCTGGGAAAAGAACCTAGAACCAGTGTTTTATATCTAATAAATAGTGCTAATATCCGTGTGTACATAGATTTTAAATTGAAATATTTAAAAAAAGTTCCTCAAAGCTTTTAAAATTATATTCTTTTATTAGCACTTTTGGCGCACCCTCTATAATTATCTTCCCTTTTTTTAGAATTGTTACAGTATCACAAATCTTTTCAATTTCGAACATATTATGTGATGCAATTAAAATACTCATTTGATTTTGTTTTCTAAATTTCATTAAAAATTCTCTTAAAAAGTTTGATGTTTCTGGATCAAGGGATGCTGTTGGTTCATCCAACAATAAAAGTTTGGGATTATTAATTAATGATTTGCAAAGACCTATCTTTGTCTTTTGTCCTGCAGATAATGCTCCAAATTTTTTATTCAATAAGTCCTCAATATTAAGATCAGAGGCGAGTTTATCTATTGTATCTTTTATATGCTTTACACCGTACAATCTTGCGTAAAACTGTAAATTTTCTTCAACAGTTAATTTTTTTGGTAGGTCTAGATATGGACTAGTAAAATTAACATGTTTTAATATTTCAAACCTTTCAAATTCAAGATTTTTTTCGAAAATAGTTATTTTTCCTAATGTGGGTTTAATCAATCCCAGAATCATCCCCATTAGAGTCGTCTTACCTGCTCCATTGGTGCCCAACAAACCATGTATACCATCATTTCTAATAATAAAGTTTATATTATCAATAGCAGTAAAATCTTTGAAAGTCTTTGTAAGACTCTCTACTCTTAAAATTTCTCTCATTCTTTTTTAAATATTTTTTGGTTAAATGAAATATAATTAATTATAATTAAAAGATAAATAAAATATTAAATGCTTTTAATGAAAATAAAAATTGTAATTTTTATAAATTAAATGTTAAGTATTTGAGAATGATTAAAGTCAAAAAATTGATAAATAGCAATTTTTGCGATGTTATCGGAAACACACCTTTAATCAAGCTAAAAAAAGCTTCCGAGATTTCAGGTTGTAATATTTTAGGTAAGTGCGAATTTCTTAATCCTGGTGGCTCTGTTAAGGATCGGGCTGCGAATCAAATCATAAATGACGCTGTTAAAAATGGGAAAATAAGCGAAGGTGGAATAATTGTTGAGGGTACTGCTGGAAATACAGGTATTGGCCTTACACTTGTTGCAAATTCCATGAATATAAAAACTATAATTGTAATGCCAGAGACACAGAGTAAGGAAAAAAAAAAAATGCTTAAGCTATGTGGTGCTGACCTTAGATTGGTTAAAGCAGTTCCCTACAAGAATCCAGCAAACTATGTCAAATTTTCAGAAAAAATTGCTAAAGAACTTAAAAATAAGCAAGGTGTTTTTTGGGCAAATCAATTTGATAATACTTCTAATCTAATGGCACATTACAATTCAACTGGGCCGGAGATATGGCGTGATACCCAGCAAACTGTTGATGCCTTCATTTGTTCAGTAGGAACAGGAGGAACCTTAACTGGTGTAGCTAAGTTCTTAAGAGAGAAAAAAAAAGACATAATTATTGGACTTGCCGATCCTTTCGGATCTGCTTTATTTAATTATTATAAAAACGGACAATTAAAATCAGAAGGGAATTCAATCACCGAAGGCATTGGTCAGGGAAGAATCACAAGAAATCTAGAGGATTTATTAGTAGATTTCCAATTTAGAATTTCAGATGAAAACGCTCTAAATGTAGTTTTTGATATATTAAAAAATGAAGGAATAATTTTAGGTGGTTCTTCGGGAATAAATATTGCCGGAGCGATAAAATTAGGACAAAAAATAGGTCCAGGGAAAACAATTGTTACTATTCTTTGTGATTATGGCACTCGTTATGAAAGTAAAATTTTTAATAAAGATTTCCTAAAAAAAAATAATCTTCCAATTCCTGATTGGTTATAAATATAATGATAGAGGATTTTTTAGTTACATCTAAATATTTGAAAGAGAAAGCAAGTGACGTTGGGTTTAAAATTTTAGATTCAAGATGGTATCTAGAGGATATAAATTTAGGTAAAAAAGAATATACGAAGGGACATTTACCAAATGCAATTTTCTTTGATATTGAAAAATTTTCTAAATGTAGTTCTCTTTTGCCTCATACAATCATATCGAATAGAAATTTTGAAAAAAAAGTGAATAAACTGGGTATTAATAATGCCGATGAGATAATCATTTACGATCAACAAGGTCTATTTTCGTCTGCAAGAACTTGGTTTATGTTTAAACTTTTTGGACACCAAAAAGTAAAAATCCTTGATGGAGGTTATAGCAACTGGAAGAAAGCCGAGAATGATATAACAGAAGAAATACCATTTTATTCTTCTTCAAAATATACAGCAAAAACAAAAGAAGATCTTTTAATAAATAAAACTACACTTGAAAAATTAATAATATCCGAAGATTTTTATATCTTTGACGCTAGACCTAAAAATAGATTTGAGGGCAAAGAACCTGAGCCTAGAAAAAACGTTAGAAAGGGCAATATTCCTGGTAGTATAAGTATTCCTTTTACGAGTTTATCGGAAACATCAGGAAAACTCAAAAGCTTGAAATATTTACATAATTACTTTTGCAACATCATAAAATCTAAAAATATGAGGATAGTTTGTATGTGCGGATCAGGAATTACAGCCTGTAATATTATTTTTGTCTTAAATATCTTAGGCTACGAAAATGTTTCACTTTACGACGGATCTTGGACAGAATGGGGCTTAATTGAGAAAAAAATCTAAAATTATACATGCCTCAATGAATTTAAAGGATTTTGAAGGGTCTGTCTCAACACCTTTATTTAGAAACTCAACAATTATTTTTAAAGACTATAAGACTTTCTTAAAGAATAAGAAAAATAGATTTAACAGTTTGTATTATGGCAGGTTTAAAACTAGAACAACAAAAACATTAGAAAAGATTGTATCAAAACTATACGAATCTGAAAAGGGAATTGTCACAAGTTCAGGTTTATCAGCAATTATAATCAGTTTGTTATCTCAAATTAAAAAGGGAGATCATGTATTAGTAGTAAAGAACTGTTATGAACCTGTAAAAAATTTTTTTTCCAATGAACTAACAAAATTCGATATTACCCATGATTTTTATTCACCAAAGTACTCAAAAGTTTTTGAGAGTTTAGCAAATAAAAATACTAAAGTAATTTATTTAGAATCGCCTACTTCACTTTTTTATGATATTCAGGACTTAGATAAGTTCATTAAATTCGCTAAAAGTAGAGGAATTACAACCATCATGGATAATACTTGGTCCACATTCTATGGATGCAATCCAATTAGATTAGGAATAGATATAGTTATTGAATCAGCAACCAAATATTTTTCAGGTCATTCAGATTGCTTTTGTGGCTTAATAGCTTGTAACAAGTTCAACTATAATAAAATATTTCAAACAAAAGTCAGATATGGAGATTTTGTTTCATCAGAGAATTGTTTTTTGGCTATCAGAGGCCTTAAAACCCTCCCGGTGCGGCTTGAAAGACATTTTGAAAATGCACTAAAGGTCTACAATTATATGAAAAAATCCAAATTTTACACTAAAGTTATTTATCCTGGTATAAAGGAAAACAAAGATTATAAAATATGGGCAAAATATCATTCAATAGGAAACGGATTAATAACTTTTCAAATTAAAAAAAGAAGTAAACCAATAGAAACTTTTCTTGATTCATTGATTTTTTTTCGAATCGGTTTCAGTTGGGGTGGATTTGAAAGTTTGATTTTACCTATTTATGAAGATGAAAAAAAGAGTACTGCAGAAACAAAAGGAATATGGTTTAGAATTCATGTTGGGCTTGAGGATCCTGAGGACTTAATAAAAGATCTAGACCAAGCATTGAAAAAATATTTAGTGTAATTAATTTTAAAATAAAGTATGAAGTATAAAATATATCAACCAGCCAAGTCTAGTATGCAGTCAGGTCTCAAGAATACCAAAAAATGGTATTTAGAGGTTATGGATATTTATGAAAAAAAGTTAAGCCCAACATTTGGTTGGATATCTTCGGAGAATACAAATGAACAGGTTAAATTAATTTTTGATAATCTTAATGACGCTGTAGAGTTTGCGAAAAAAAAAAATCTTTCTTTTGAGATTTTAAGTAATAATCAAAGAAAAGTTGTTAAAAAATCATACGCTGATAATTTTAAACCAAAAAAAACCTAGCCCTCCGCATCCTCTATTAAATCATCTAAACCATAATCTTTATTTAGTAATTCTCCTAAAAAATCTAGCTCTTGTTCATTATCTTTCCTGATTTCCCATGATTTAGGCGCTTTTTTAACTAGGTTAGACCTCAATGAGAAGACATATGTTTTAAAGTCTTGTAAAACGGTTTCTTCACTATATTTTTTTTCTTTAATGCCATCAAAAGCTGATCTAAAAAGTGTTTTAAACTTTCTTTTTGAATAGTAAGTTTCATATTTTAATGTATGATAAAGAAAATGCCTTAACCTCTCATGAGGTTGGTACTGAGGATTATTTATTTCCCCCATAAATCTTATAATTGATTCCGCAGCATATTTTATTTCAACTAATTGAACTTCTTTATATCTTAAGTTTATACCCCTAACGAATTTTTTAGCACTAATATCAATGGGTATATCCCTAACTATATATTCATATGCTGTAACACCAACACATATATCAAAAATCCATTTTGGACAAAAAAGTGTTTTTTTCATAAAAATACAATATAACTTTAATAATTATATAAAATTCAGTTTATTAATTCATTGAAAAGATTAAAAAAAAATTTAATTTAAGTAATATGAAATTTCTTTTGATTTTTTGCCTTTGTTTGATTTTTTCTTGCGAGAACTCAACTATGGATACTAGTAACTCACAAATCATTAAAAAAGCAATCGATAATGAGTTTAGAAACCCAAATAACGTTTCTAGAGACAAGTATAGAAACCCACTTGAAACACTAACTTTTTTTGGTCTTGAAAAGGATATGACAGTTATAGAAATTTTACCTGGTAGGGGTTGGTATACCGAAATTTTGTCGAATGTTTTAAAGGATGATGGGGACTATTTAGTTGCAAGCTTTGGAAAAAATCATCAAAATAAGTATTTGAAAAATATTCACATAGAGTTTGAAAAGTATTTTCTTGAAAAAGAAAATACTTTTGGAAAATTCAAAGTTGTTGATTTTTTTAATGGTGATTACTTATCAGTGATCGACGATAAAAGTTTAGATATGGTTCTCACTTTTAGAAATACTCATAACTGGCTTAAAAATGAAAAAGCAAGTTTAATTTTTAAATCATTTAGTCGTGTATTGAAAAAAGACGGAATTCTTGGAGTTGTTCAACATAGATCAAATACGGACGCAGAAAAGTTTAAAGGTGAGGACGGCTACGTTGGTGAAGAATTTCTAATAGTATTGTTGGAAAACTGTGGGTTTGAATTAGTTGACAAAGCCGAGATTAACAGTAATCCGTTTGATACCAAAGATTATCCAAAAGGTGTCTGGACATTACCACCAACATTAAGAGATGGCAAAAAACTATCCTATTTGGAAATTGGTGAAAGTGATAGAATGACACTAAAGTTTAGAAAAAAAAATAATGCTTCATTTGCTAATTGCCACTCATACTGAAGCAAAACCCCTTATAGATAATTTTAAGCTTAAAAAGAAAAAATTTGACGAATTTAGTATTTATTGGAATAAAAACAAAAATATTTCATTGACAATTACTGGAATTGGAAAAGTTAATTCAGCCTCTTCCGTTTCATACACTGCCTCAATATTTGGTTTTGAAAAAAATAATATTTGGCTAAATATAGGAATTTGTGGACACAAAAATTTCAAGATTGGTGATATTTTTTTAGTTAATAAAACAATGGATCGTGCCAGTACAAAAGTTTGGTTCCCTTCGATAAACATTGATACTAAAATAAAACAAGTCGGTTGCATTACTTTAGATAAGATTGAAACAAAATATGAAAATATGTTGTTTGATATGGAGTTAAGTGGAATACAGCAGTCAGCTTTGAAATTTTCAAGTATTGAGTTCATACATTCTCTTAAGATAGTTTCTGATAATGAAAAAATTAGCCAAAAATGTTTTTACTCTAAGGATATTTCGGACCTAATATTGAATAAAATGGATGAAATTGAAGAATTTATGATTAATATCTTTATTTTAAACGATAAGTTTATGGCAAAAAATTTAATTATTGAAGAGATTATAAAAATGATAAAAAGAAATAATTTTAAAAAAAATCATATTTTAAGAGTAGTATATCTATTAAAGAGGATGGAACTTTATAACAGGAAATATTCTATAAAAGAAATATCTAAATTTTTACATAATCCGCAAAAATTAATAGATTTTTTAAATTTCATACAGAAATGATAATTGAAACTTTATATATTGAAAAACGAATTTTGGATAACAAATATACGAAGAAAGTAATCCATTTATTAAAACCAAAACATATAATTTATTGTCAAAACTTTAAAGAAATCTTTAATTTAAAAAAACAAAACTTTAGAATTCAGAAATATAGACCCTCAATGATATTAGCAAAAAAAGAAAATAATTTTTTAATTAAAACACCAAAAGATTTCAATATTGGAGGAAAAAATAATTATTATTTTTCTCATATGTATAATTGTATTTTTGATTGCAAATATTGTTATCTGCAAGGTATGTTTAATTCAGCTAATTATGTTTTATTTGTAAATTATGAGTCTTTTTTTCTAGAAATAAAAAGAAAATTAGATGAGAAACCTAATGAAGATATTTATTTTTTTTCTGGGTATGATTGTGATAGTTTAGCTCTTGAGAAAGTAACTGGATTTGCAGGAAGTTTCATAAATTTTTTTAGGCAATTTAAAAGAGGTTTTTTGGAACTTCGAACAAAAAGTTGTCAAGTTGATAACTTTTTGGAAATAATTCCTACAGAAAACATAATTTTTGCCTGGAGTCTTAACCCTCAAAGCATAATAACAAAATTTGAAGATAAAACTCCTGCTCTTGAAAAAAGGCTAGATTCAATATTGAAATTGCAGCAAAGAAAGTGGAAAATTGGTTTAAGGTTCGATCCGATTATTTTAGAAAATAATTTTGAAAAGATATACAATAATTTTTTTGAAGATATTTTCAAAAAATTAAAAATTGAGAATATTCATTCTGTGACAGTGGGCAGTCTAAGGTTGCCGGATAGCTATGTAAGGAAATTCCAGAAGAACAGTTTAAATTTTAATTTAATTGCAAATACTGATGGAAGAAAATACTTCTACAATCATGAATTATCAGATTATGCTAAAGAATTTTGTGTAAAAAAAATATCACAATATTGTGATAAAAATATTATATTTACCAATTAAAATTTTCTATTTCTTAATTTATATTTTTCACATTTATAGTTTAATGAAATCTTTTTTTTGGAAATATCATGTCTAAAAAAGAGGTTTAGTTCACCCGAAAATCTTCCTAGATTTCCAGAAGTATATCCCGATGAATCTGTATACATATCAGCAACATCAGATGCTTCCCATTTTAGATTGGTTTCTGTGATTTTTAGGCTACTAGCTTTAAAACTCAAACCTCCAAGCCTAATATCATTTGTATCAGTATTAATTTGGAGGATGAGATCTTTTACAGTTCTTTTGTTGTTATCTGAATAATTTTTTATACACAAAAGATTAAGCTCCATTGTTTGAACTGACTTATCTTGCAATAAAAAAAATGCCGGAATAAATATCAAATAAATTATACCTTTCTTCAATATTAAACTCATCATTCTATTTTGATTCATATATTTCATTTGTCAATTTTAATTATTTTCTTGTATTATCAAAGGATATGTGGAAGAAAAAGTTATACGTTCAAAATAACCTTGAACCTTTTCCTCTAAGTAGGACTAAGTTAGAATTATATCATGATTGTAGAAAATGTTTTTATAATGATCTTATTTATGGCATAAGGAGACCACTAGGTCCACCTCTTGTATTAAACAGTGCTATTCATCAGATTGTCACCAATGAGTTTGATAATTATAGAATTAAAGGTGAAAAACATCCAATTATGAATTATGAAGATTTTGATATGTTACCCAGCAATCATACAAATTTAAAATTATGGAGAAACCCTTTTACTGGAATCCGACATTTGGATAAAAGTACAAATTTTAATTTATATGGTTCTCTGGACGATTTATGGATTGAAAAAAAAAAGAATGAATATTTTGTTGTTGCATACAAAATAACATCAAAAAAACATTCTTTACAATATGAAAATATTAATGAAAACTATTGGAGACAATTGTCATTTTACAAATATTTGCTTAAAGAAAATAACCTAAATGTTTCAGATATTGGTTTTATAATTTTCTTAAATGCAAAAAAAGATGTATTAAGTTTTAATAATAGATTAGGTTTTGAAATGAATTTATTCAGTAATGAATTAAATACAAGTTGGATTAAATCTTCTTTAGAGAATGCATTCAATATTCTTCAATCTTCCAGTCATCCGCCTCCATCAAGTACATGTAAATATTGTCAATATGTTAATCTAGTCAATGTGTTAAAATGAA
>CESW01064606.1_pt1 | contig 11300 bp, 7 predicted proteins | sample 531171 | NCBI WGS metagenome assembly CESW01 (sample SAMEA2621859, study PRJEB7988) | marine metagenome | biome: marine biome (ENVO:00000447); feature: surface water layer (ENVO:00002042); material: "saline water (ENVO:00002010), including plankton (ENVO:xxxxxxxx)" | depth 5 m
GAAAATTTTGATAATTCTCAATGTTGGGTTTCAGGTTTTTCTTTCGGCTCACTAATAGCAATGCAATTATTGATGCGTAGACCAGAAATCAATAGATTTATTGCTATCTCTCCACAACCTAATGTTTATGATTTTTCTTTTTTATCTCCGTGTCCTACATCTGGCCTAATGGTATATGGTCGGAAAGATGAACTAGTTCCTTTTAACTATATTAACGAATTAAATGAAAGGTTGAGTGCTCAAAAAGGAATTAAAGTTGAATTCCAGTCTGTACCAGATGCAAATCATTTTTTTTCAAAAAATGAAAATGTTTTAGTAAAAAATTTAGATAAATATATCAAAAAAGAAACTGCTCTTTATTAAAAATTTTTATTCATAACTCCACCGATAGTTGGCTCTTTACAACCAGTTGTTGACGGAAAGGAAATTGGTAAATTTAAATAACTTCGTATAGCTAAATATCCAAAGCATTGCGACTCTATAAAATCCCCGTTAAATCCATAAATATCGATATTTTTTAAATTGAAATCTTCATGGGGTAAAAAAAAATTGATCTCTTTTACTAGTGAAAGATTCTTTCTTCCTCCACCACAAACTAAATTTATTTTTGGAAAAATATTATTTGACTTATTAATGTATTCTATTCCATTAGCTATAAGATGGGCAGTAAACCTTGTTAAAGTTGCACAACCATCTTCCAAAGATAAACCTTTTACAAATGAAATATCAAAATCTTTTATATCAAAAGATTTTCCATATTTTTTAATACTAAAATTATCAATTGCCTGATTCAAAATTAGATCATTTACTTTTCCAGATCCTGCTATTTCACCATTATCATCAAAGTTTTTAGTGCTTTTTTTTCTTATCCATTCATCTATTAGACAATTTCCTGGACCAATATCGAGAGCTTTTATATTCAAATAATTAAGATCTTCAAATTTAGATACTTGCGTAATATTAGAAATGCCTCCTATATTAATAATATTGATTGGTGATCTAATTTTTTTTTTTTTGTTTATTAAATAAGAGATTAACTGATGAAATATAGGTGTTAAAGGAGCACCTTGGCCATCTTTATTTAGATCATTCATTCTAAAATTGTTTATTACAATTTTTTTGGTTAGCTGTGATAGAAGCTTTCCGTCACCTATTTGTTTTGAAATTTTTTTTTCAGAATTATGTAATACTGTTTGCCCATGAAAACCTATCAAGTCAATCTTATATTTGTAATTAGTCAATATTTCATTTAAAATCTTAAAATTAAATAGAGTAAATTCTCTTTCCAAAGTACGTAGTTTCTTCGAATACTTTTCTAAGTCATTTGCAGTGTTTAATTGATTTGTATAAGCTATTAGTTCTCTCTGTAAGTTTTTATCAAATTCAAAATATTTGTCTAAAATTGAGGTAAATTGATTGTGTCCATCAGATTTTATAAGGGATAAGTCAACCCCATCCATTGAAGTTCCTGACATTAATCCAATTGCTGTGAATACTTTTTTTTTCATAGATATATTTTTTTAATAAAATTTGTATATTGTGGATCTAAAAGCATATGAATAAATTTTTAAAAGAATTCAAAGATAGAGGATATTTCTATCAATGTACAAATGAAAATGATCTATCAAATTTATTAAATAATAAAAGTATTAATGCCTACATAGGATTTGATAGCACTGCTTCTAGTTTACATGTAGGTAGTTTGCTTCAAATCATGTGTTTAAGGCTACTTCAAAAACATGGTCACAGACCTATAGTTTTATTGGGTGGAGGAACAACTAGAATCGGAGATCCCTCTGGAAAAGAAGAAACAAGAAAGATACTTACTGAAAAACAAATTGAAAATAATATTAAAAATATTGAAAAGGTCTTCAAGATATTTTTAAAAACAAGTAATTCGAAATTAAAACCTATATTTGTAAATAACTATAAATGGCTAAGGAAATTAAATTATATCAATTTTTTAAGAGAAATTGGAAAGCATTTTACAATAAATAAAATGTTAAGTTTTGAAAGTGTAAAATTAAGATTAGATAGAGAACAATCTTTAAGTTATATGGAGTTTAATTATATGATACTTCAGGCTTATGATTTCTTAGAACTTAACAAAAATAAAAATTGTATGTTGCAAATTGGTGGGTCAGATCAATGGGGTAATATAATTAATGGTGTTGAACTTATTAAAAAACATTCAAACAAACATGTTTATGGATTAACTACTCCACTTATCACTTTAGCTTCTGGTACAAAAATGGGTAAAACTGAAAAAGGTGCTATCTGGTTAGATAAAAAACTTTTATCACCTTTTAATTATTTCCAATTTTGGAGGAATACAGATGATAGAGATGTTATTAAATTTTTAAAAATGTTCACTGATTTAAAAATATCTGAAATTGAAAGAATGAAAGATGACAATATCAACGATTTAAAAATGTTATTAGCAAATAAAGCAACAGAAATGCTTCATGGAAATAATGAGGCTAGAAAAGCTTATGAAACATCTATTTCAGTTTTCGTAAAAAAAAAAATAGATAATCAGGTTAATCTTCCTGTTATAAAATTAAGAAAAAAGGAAATCAAAGATGGTTTAAGTATTCTTGATTTAGTTACACGAGCTAAATTATTAAAATCAAAGAGTGAAGTGAGAAGAGCTATTAAAGATAAAGGAATAAAGATTGATGACTCCCCAATCGAAAACGATAATTATTTTATTTTAATTTCTGATTTTAAAGAAAATATTAATTTATTTAAATTATCTCATGGAAAGAAAAATCATGTTATAATAAAATTAATTAATTAGCCTTTTTAATTTTTTCAAGTGTACGAGTGATAAACCTTGGAGTTAAGGTCTTAATCGGATTTACAGTTGTTTCAAGATCATTTGGTGGTCCTTTAATCTTAAAACTTACTCCAAAAACTCCCTCTCCTGTTTTAGAACCAACTAATATTTGGCCAAATAAAGGAATAGAACCAATAACTTTATTAAGTGTAGTAGCTGGAACCAATGTGCCCCTCAAACTAATAAGTTTTTTCTTTTCAATATAACCCTCGATCATAACTGAAATAGCAGGACCAATTGCATAAATTTCATCAATAGTGACTAAAGCCTCTTTGTCTCGAAAGCTCATTTCAAACTCATCAAACCTTATTCCCTCACCGGTCAGTAAATCGGCAATTCCTTGCAATGATGCAAGGGATAATACTTTTGTTAAAATTGGTAATTCTTTTAATTTAAAATCATATATTTTCAATTTCGATTCAGAAACCCCCGCTCTTTTTGTTGAATAATAATCAAGTATTCCATCCTCAAAACTCTTAATAAACTTATATTTTTTTATAAAAGGTTTCGCATATTCAGAGATAAATGTAGTAGTTTTTTCTCCATCATAGGAGTTGATGGTTAATTTAAATTCTTTATCATCTTCAAAATATGCTATTAAATTTGCATCTTCTATTTCATCATTTTTAAAAGATAAATTTCCTTTAAAATTATTAACTACAGTTTCTTTATCTATTAATACTTGATCAATATTAATATTAAAATTAAATTTTTTTTCAAAAAAATTTAATTTGGTATCATTTTCAATTGATAAGAATTTTTCTATAATAGTATTCGCATTATAAAATTTTCCTACTAAGAAATAATCATTTTTTTTGTTTGTAAAACTGAAAATATTTTTTTGATTTTCTTTATCAGAATAACTAAAATTTGCGTTTTTAAAACTTTGTAATTTATTATTTTTATTAAAAAGGAAATCCTCAAATATAATTTTACTTGATTCATCTTTAAGAGAAAAGGAGTTTATTCTTGTATAATCATTAAATTTTTTTTCCCCCTCAATTTTAATAACCGTCTTAACATTATCCATTTTCTCAAAGTTTAAAAAATCTATCTCGAATGGATTTTCGTGAATCTTTAATGAAGTTTCAAAATTAAATAAATTATTTTTGTTATGTAATAGATAATCAATCTTATCATATTCTTTTTGAAATAAAATATTTCCTTTTCCTTTTATAAGATATTTTTTTTTATCGTAATTAAATTCTAAGTCGTGATTTTGAATTTTTATTATTTCTTGAATATTTGGAAGAAATTGTTTTAACTTTAATCTATTTTGAAACTCAAGCTGATTAATAATGGCCTTAGATTTAATTTTTAAGTCATTAACTTTTAACTTATTATCTAAGTTGAATGAAAAGATACAATTGATATTTAAGTCTGCGTTTTTAATATTAAAAGGATCATTCATAAGTTTATTATTTGCTAATTTTTCATCATAAATGAAATTTTTATCTTTAACTTCACCTTTAATCTTGTAATTTTTATTATCTTTTTTAACTTCTAGTTTATTGAGAAATAATCCAATTTTGTTATATCTTAACTCTAATTCATCAAGTTTAATAAATTCGTCATTAGAACTAAAAATAAAATTTATTTTATCTAATTTATGTTCTTTAAATAATTCAATTTTTCCATTTTTTACAAATCCATTAATAGTATAATCATTTTTTATATTCCCGTTATCGTCAAAGTTTATTTTTATATCAGCAATAAGAAAACCTTCCTTAATAAAGTTTTCTAAAATTAAAAATTTAGTATCTTTTTCTATTCCTCTTATGAAGGATATTAATTTTTTTATCTCCAATGAATTGGTTGATATGTCTAAACTTGTTAATGCAAATTTATCATCTATTAGTGATTTTAATGATAATAAAGTTTCTATAGACTCTATATTAAGTATTTCGTTATTTGATTTTATTTTTGGACCTAATGTTTTCACTTTGACCTTAAATTTCAAAGGTTCTAAAACTAGTTTTACTTTTTTTAGTTCAAATTGAATATTACTGTTAATATTTTTAATCTTATTTGAAATCTGCTTATTAAATCTATCAGTTTCTATTCCAAAAATACTGAAGTAACCAACAAATAAGAATAATAGTAAAATTAAGAATAATAATGAATTGTAAATTATTTTTTTCATTTAATTTATTTGATGTAGGGATTTTTCTAAAAATTCGTCTATTTCTCCGTCTAAAACTTTTTCCGGATTGGTATTCTCAAAGTTAGTTCTATTATCCTTAACTAACCTATACGGTTGAAGAACATAAGATCTAATTTGATGTCCCCATCCTATATCTGATTTTGTTATTTCTGTATTTTGATTTTCTTTTTCCTTTTTTTTAATTTCATAATCATAAAGTCTTGCTTTGAGCATATTCATGCAAGTCTCTTTATTCTTATGTTGTGATCTTTCATTTTGACATTGAACAACTATTTTTGTTGGTAAATGTGTTATTCTTACAGCACTATCTGTTGTATTAACATGCTGACCGCCAGCTCCACTAGATCTATAAGTGTCAATCCTTAAATCTTTATCTTCTACATCTACTTTTATATTTTCATTAACAACAGGATAAATCCAAACACTAGCAAAACTGGTGTGTCTTCTTGCTCCGGAGTCAAATGGAGAAATTCTAACTAAACGGTGAATTCCAGACTCTTTTTTTAACCAACCGTAAACATATTCTCCTTCTAATTTGATAGTTGAAGATTTAATGCCAACCTCTTCTCCTTTATGCTCACTTATCAAATGAGATTGAAATTTTTTATCATCAGACCATCTTAAATACATTCTTCTCAACATATTTGCCCAATCTTGACTTTCAGTACCTCCGGCACCAGCATGGATTTCAATGTAGCAATCAAGAGAGTCTGTTTCATTAGATAAAAAACATCTAATTTCATTTTTTTTTACGTTTTCTTTTAGTTCTTTAATATTCTTCAATACTTCAATCTGAATATCCTGATTATTTTCTTCTATTGCTAATTTGTATAAATCATTAATATCCTCGAATTTTTTATTTGAGTTTTGATAGGATTTTATTAATTCTTCAATTAGTTTTTTTTCTTTTATAACTTTTTGTGAATTTGCTTTATCTTGCCAAAAATCAGCATCAAGCATTTTCTGATTATAGTTTTCTAGCTTGGACTCAACATTATTTTTTTCAAAGATACTCCTTAATTCTCAAATTAATTTTTTCAATCTCTTTTTTAAAATTTAGATATTTATCATCCATTAGTAGAATCTTAATATATTATTCGAATCTATTCTATTATTATTATTCAAATTAATAACTTTGCCATCGAGAATATTTTTATCTTTATAAACCTCAACTATCGTATTTTTTGATGAGAATTCTGCTTTTTCACCTGTAACTGGATCAATTACCATCATTATGATTCCCTCTGAAACTTTAAATGGTCTTGCATCAGACTTTTTTACTGCTTTTTTTACAAACTCCTCAAAAATAGGTAACGCAGTTTTTGAGCCTGTTTCAAATTTCCCAAGTGGTGAAGGACTATCCATGCCAACGTATACTCCAATAACTAAATTAGATGTAAAGCCAACAAACCAGGCGTCAGTATTTTCATTAGTAGTTCCTGTTTTACCTGCTAAGTTAAGTTTTAATTTATTCAATTTTTTTCCAGTTCCTCTTTTTATTACCCCTTCAAGTAAAGAAGTTATTTGATAAGCAGTTTGAGCAGAAAAAACTTGTTTATAGTTGTCCCTTATCTTTGGGTATTGTTCACTCAAAAAAGATATCTGATCACAGTTTATGCATCTTCTTTTTTCATTATTAAGAATTGTATTACCTTCACTATCTTGAACTCTATCAATTAAGATTGGTTCAACTACTTTACCTCCATTTACAAAAGCTGAGTATGCTGAAGTTAATTTAAGTAATGTTGTTTCTGTGGACCCAAGTGATATTGATAATAACTCATTTGGATTATCATAAATTCCTAAATCTTTTGAAAAATTTATTATTTTATCTATACCTAAATTTTGAGCTATTCTTACTGTCATTAAATTTCTTGACTTCTCAAGACCAGTTCTGAATGTTGAAGGTCCATAAAATTTTTTACCATAATTTTCTGGTTTCCAACTTTTTAAGTCTGAACCTTGATCCAATACCAATGGTGCATCTAGCACTAATGACGATGGTGTATAATCATTTTCTAATGCTAAGGCGTATACAAATGGTTTAAAAGCTGATCCAGGTTGTCTAAGAGCCTGAGATGCTCTATTAAATTCACTATGTCTGAAACTAAAACCTCCACTTAAGGCTAACACTCTACCTGTATAAGGATCCATTACAACTATGCCACCATTTACTTTAGGAATTTGTTTTAAACTATAACTGTTATTTCTAATCTTTTGTACATAAACAACATCACCTGGACGAATGAGTTCTTTAAATTCTTTTTTAGTCCAGCTTATATCATCGTAATTAATAAAACCTTTGATATTATTTTTAGTTTCTATTAAAGCGGAAAATTGGTCAACTTTTTTTACAATTGCGATTTCCCAACCAATAGATTTTTCCAGCTCATATTTCTCTAAGTTATTATGCCATTTTTTTTTAACAACTTTAGTTTCAATTGGTCCACGCCAACCTTTTCTTTTATCATAAGATATTAAACCTTTTCTCAATGAATCTGTTGCAATTTTTTGAAGTTCTAAATTTATTGGGGTATTAATATTAAATCCTTGTTTATAAACTTTTTCATAAGTCAATTTTTCGATTACAGCTTTTCTTACATCTTCAATATAAAATTGGGAGTCCTCTAAATAAACTCTTTTTTTCTTTTTAAGTTTGATTTTTTGTTCTATAAGATCTTTGTAATCTTTAAGAGTAATAAAATCATTATCGAGTAAATTTTTTAAAACTAAGTTTCTTCTAAATTCAGCAAGTTTTTCGTCTCTATATGGATTATATCTGCTTGGAGCTTTCGGTAATGCTGCTAATAATGCTGCTTCAGCATAATCTAATTCTTTAATTGATTTATCAAAGTACTCTAGGCTCGCAGCAGCTACACCATAGGCTCCACTACCAAGATAAATTTGATTTAAATAGAGTTCAATTATTCTTTCTTTAGTTAAAGCTCTTTCTATTCTAAATGCTAAAATTGCTTCTTTTAATTTTCTACTAATACTAACCTCGTTGGTTAATAAAAAATTTTTTGCTACTTGTTGTGTGATAGTCGAAGCTCCCTCTAGTCGTTTTGAAGACATGATATTTTTAATATTATTTATAACTGCTCTTAAAACTCCTTTTGCATCAACTCCAGGGTGAGAGAAAAAATTTTTATCCTCTGCAGATAAAAACGAGTAAATTACGTTTTTTGGAATTGAGTCGTATGGAACAAATATTCTTTTTTCTTTTGAAAAATCAGCTACCAAATCACCTTTTCCGGAATAGACTTTACTTGAAACTGGTGGTTTATAATTCTTCAAAAATTTATAATCTGGAATATTATTTGAGAAAGACCATAAAATAGCAAATATTGTAATAAAAATTAATAGTGAAAAACAGGCTAAAATTATGAAAGTTTTTTTGATAAATCTGTTCATTTTGATTTAATTATATATAGGAATTTGTTAAAGTTAAGGCACAAGATTTATACAAAATTAATATAATTAATTATTAAAATGAAACAATTAACAAGCATATTATGGAAAAAAATTTATATATTGATGCCTCGCATCCAAGTGAGACTAGGGTCGTACTTAAATCAGAAAGTAATATTGAAGATTACGAATACGAAAGTTTAAAAACTAATTTAAATAAAAATAATATCTATTTAGGAAAAGTGAGTAGGATTGAACCCTCTCTTCAGGCGGCATTTGTTGACTTTGGAAAAGAAAGACATGGTTTTTTATCATTTAATGACATTCAATCAGATTATTATCAAATTCCAAAGAGTGATTTAAGAGTTATAAAAGAAGAGGAAGAAAAAGTAAGGGAAGAATTATCAAAAGAGAAGGAAGCAAAAGAAGATGAAAATCTTGCTGAGGGCAATTTAGAAGTTGATGATCCAATTGAAAAAAAAGATCTAGAAAACAAAGAAAATTTAACTGAAGAAAAAGAAAAAAAAAATTTAAAGTTTAAATTTAAAAAATATAAAATTCAGGAAGTTATAAAACCAAATCAAGTTATTCTTGTTCAAGTGATAAAAGATGAACGAGGTCAAAAAGGTGCAGCACTTAGCACTTTTATATCCATCGCAGGTAAATATATAGTATTAATGCCAAATACACCAAAAGGTGGAGGTATTTCAAGAAAAATTTTTAATCCAGCAGATAGAAAAAAAATTAGATTAATTTTAAATGAAATTGAAATACCCAAAGAGATGGGATTAATTGTTAGAACTGCTGGAAGTAATAAAACTAAAAACGAAATTAATCACGACTTGGATACACTACTAAATACATGGAATGAAATTAAAGAAAATGCAATTAATTCCATAGCTCCGTCATTAATACATCAAGAAAGTGAAATTATAAAAAGGACATTAAGAGACATGTATGATGAGAGTACAAAAAATATTATTATTGAAGGCAACGAAGGTTACAAGAAAGCACAAAATTTTATGAAAATGATGATGCCTTCTCAAGTCAAGAAGATTAAAAAATATAGAGGCAAAATTCCATTATTTGTACAAGAGGGAATTGAAGAAAAACTAAATCAAATATTTGATTCTGAAATTAAATTAAATTCTGGAGGATATTTAGTGATAAATCCAACTGAGGCTTTAGTTTCAATTGATATAAATTCAGGCAGTTCAATTAAACAAAAAAATGTTGAAAGCACTGCAGTTGATACAAATTTAGAAGCCGTAGATGAAATAGCCAGACAAATAAAAATTAGAGACTTATCAGGTTTAATAATTATTGATTTCATTGATATGCTAAATTATGGCAATAGAAGGCAGGTTGAAAGAAAACTTAAAGAAAAATGTAGATCAGATAGGGCAAGAATTCAAATAGGTAGAATAAGTAATTTTGGTCTTTTAGAAATGTCTAGACAAAGACTTAGAGAAAGTTCTGTGAAATGGAAAATTGAACTTAGGGATGAATCTTTTGCACAAAAACTTTTAAAAATGATAGAGTATAAATCTATTTTAAATAAAGCAAAATTTGTTGAGTTAAAAGTTTGTAAAAAGATATCTGATTTTTTAAAAGAAAATTTTGTTGATCACTTAATATATTTTGAAAAAAAGAATAAAGTTAAAATTGACATTGTTTCAGATAATACTCTAATCATACCTGAATATATTATTGATTTTAAAAATAAATCAAAAAAAACTTTAGAGTTAATAAGACATGAAGAGTCCTTAAAAAAGTTTGAGGAACAAACTCAAGATAATGTAATTGACCTTAAAATTAAAAAAAAATTTATAAAAAAACCTTTTAGAAAAAAAAGAAAATTTTTCAAAAAAGCTAAATAATTCCTTTGGAAGGTGAAGATGGATTTCCCATTAACTTTTTTTCTATTCTTCCCGAAAGATAACTTTGCCTTCCTGCAATAACTGCATTTTTAAAAGCTAAAGACATATCGAAAGGTTTTTTTGCTTTTGCTATAGCTGTATTTACTAATACTCCATCACATCCAAGTTCCATAGCAATAGTTGCATCAGAAGCTTGTCCTAAACCAGCATCAATAATAAGTGGCAATTTAGTTTGGCTTCTTATGATTTTAATATTTGTTTTATTCAAAATTCCAAGTCCAGAACCTATTGGAGCAGCTAAAGGCATAATTGCGCATGCTCCTGAATTTTCCAATCTCTTTGCCATTAATGGATCGTCATTACAGTAAACCATAACTTTAAAGCCTTCCTTGCTAAGTATTTCTGTCGACTTAAGAGTTTCTATCATTTCAGGGAATAAATTTTTTTTATCTCCTAAAACCTCAAGTTTAACTAACCTCCATCCACCAATTTCTCTAGCTAACCTTAAGGTTCTTAATGCATCTTTAGAATTAAAACATCCTGCTGTATTTGGCAAATAAGTTATATTTTTGGGATTTATATAGTCCATCAAAAGAGGTTTTTTTTTATTAGTTATGTTTACTCTTCTTACTGCTACTGTGACTATTTCTGCACCAGATAACTTTACAGCTTTTGCACACTCACTCATGTTCTTGTATTTTCCAGTACCCACAATCAATCTCGAGTAAAAATTTTTTCCAGCTATGGTCAGTTTATCTTTATTCAATTTTTATCCACCCCCAATAAAATGAACAACTTCAATTTTGTCATTTTTTTTCAGATTAATGTTGTTTAATTTTTTTTTATCTACTATTTCGTTGTTAAATTCAATTGCTACCTTTTCAAGGGGGACTTTCAAATTCTTAATAATACTTGATAATTTTGAATTATCCTCAACAGTTTTTGTTTTTCCATTTAATTTTATTTTTATTTTTTTTATTTTTTTCATCGTATATAAAAGCTGAAT
>CESW01104688.1_pt1 | contig 11290 bp, 5 predicted proteins | sample 531171 | NCBI WGS metagenome assembly CESW01 (sample SAMEA2621859, study PRJEB7988) | marine metagenome | biome: marine biome (ENVO:00000447); feature: surface water layer (ENVO:00002042); material: "saline water (ENVO:00002010), including plankton (ENVO:xxxxxxxx)" | depth 5 m
ATGCTTTACTGCTCCTACAATAAAGAATCACCCTACAGCACATAATGTCAAAAAACAAAACCATTCTCCTCGTTGCCAATGGCGATCTTCGCATCACTGCCAATCAAAACTGTTGGTCTAAGCAGGATGAGATGGAGCAGGAACTCGCTAGTGTAATTCACAACCTCGGTGGCAAACTCAAGCGTGCTCACAAATATGACCCCGAACTCAAGCACGGCTTCATCTCCAGCCAACGTCAAGGCATGGATGTGTTTGCAAAGATCGACCGGCAAGCGCCTCTTATTATTGCCGAGGCGGTCTGGCAATACTCGCACCACATTCTACACGGTCTTATTTCGCACAGAGGGCCCATCCTCACGATAGCCAACTGGAGTGGCACATGGCCTGGCCTCGTCGGCATGCTTAATCTAAACGGTTCCTTAACAAAGGCAGGCGTCAAATACTCTACACTCTGGAGCGAAAACTTCATTACTGACAAACGCTTTCAAAAGAAGCTCAAGAAATGGCTAGAAACAGGTAGCGTGAGCCACCCAACTGCTCATGCTAAGAAATACAAGAGTATGGGCACACCTGCGCACCTGAAGAAAGTTGCCGAAAAAATCTTCACTGACCTTGACCGAAATAAAGCCATCATGGGTGTGTTTGATGAATTCTGTATGGGTATGTACAATGCGACCATACCCGATGAATTACTCTTCCAGACAGGCGTTTATAAGGAGCAACTCAGCCAGAGCGCACTCTACGCTGAAATGCAAACCGTGACTAAAGCTGAAGCCAACGAAGTCTATAACTACATCGTGAAAAAGGGCTTCAATTTCCACTTCGGACGTAACGGTAAGAGTAGCCTTACAAAGACACAAGTGATCGAACAATGTAAAATGTATGTAGCCGCATGCCGCATTGGTGACACTTATGGCTGTGACGCACTTGGCATCCAATACCAGCAAGGCCTTAAGGATCTTTGCCCAGCCTCCGACCTCGTAGAAGGTATGCTCAACAGCACCGACAGACCTCCGGTCAAAAATGCTAAGGGCGAGGTTATTCTTAAGGGTGAAACTTACCCACATTTCAACGAAGTCGATGAGTGCTGTGGCCTCGACGCCCTCATGACAAAGCGTGTGCACACTGCACTAAAGCAGCCTACCGAGACAACCCTCCATGATCTGCGTTGGGGCGACTGGGACAGATCAGGCACAAGCGACGAATATGTATGGGTCTTCCTTATTTCTGGATCGGCACCCATCGAGCACCACATAGGCGGATGGAAAGGAAGCCACGGCTACCGCCAGCCCGCAATGTACTTCCCCAAGGGCGGCAGTACATTGCATGGTATAGCTAAGCCTGGTGAAATCGTCTGGAGTCGAATCTTCATCGAAGACGGTAAACTCAAGATGGACCTTGGCCGCGCAAAAGTAATCACACTACCTAAGAAAGAGACACAGCGCCGCCTCGACGAGACCACTCCGCAGTGGCCAATCATGCACGCCGTGACCTATGGCGTGAGCCGCGACCAGATGATGGCTCGCCACCAAGCCAATCACATTAACGTCGCCTACGCCAAAAGCGCTAAAGAGGCCGACGACTGCATGTATGCAAAAGCTGAGTTGGCCAAAAAGATGGGAATGGAAGTCGCCCTATGCGGCTCTAATGCCAAAGGTAAAAAGCTTTAAGCAAGTATTCATGGCTTTTCGGTCAATCCTCTAGCCGTGGATGCCCTCAAAACAGGTTTGGTCGTGCCCGATCTTTGGCAGTAAAAGGCGGCTAACCTACTACTAGCCGCGCACGGTGCTGTTACGTTAACTACCGCCACTCGTGTTTCGGATAACGACCGGCGAGGTCTTTGCGCACGAGCAAATAAGCGCCGTCCCAGAAGCTATCGAGATCATCAGTCAGATGCGCGGGTCTTTGATTTGGAGCGAGAAGCTCAACCAGGAGCGCCACTTGCCCGTTGGCCACACTTAAGGTCTTACCGGGAACGTCATAGAAATCCTGTAGCTTTGAGGTAATAATAGCTCTGCCATCAGCTTCATAACGTATACGGGCGGGGTGTTTCTTTCGTGGCAAGTCAAGCTCTGCTGGGGCATAGGTATCGATGTAGTAAATTTGCTCGGGACGTATCCATTCTTTGACCGTACGAAGCACAGGCCGATCTTTGATTTCTTTATACCCAAGAGCGCCATGACAAATTTGTTCAATCAATAATTGACGCGCCTCGCTGTCGATCGGGGCGATCTCCGTTTCGGGGCAGTGCTTGGCCACAAAATTAACGCGCTGTATCCAGTTTTCTACCGCAGCATCCCATTTTTTTAGATTGAGACGGCCCGCCACCACTTCAGTTGCTAATAAACTGGCTGCTTGATCGAAGTCCGGATCCCCCTGATCTTTGGAATGTAAGACGAGATCACGAAAATATCGCTCAGTGCGACAAATGACACGCCTTGCGTTAGAATCATAACTCGTCTCTGTCACCTCATTGAAATCATCGGGGAAGGTTTCTTCTAGCCATTCAACTTCCACCTTTGTTGCCAGTCCGAGCAAGACAGAGACGTCACCCCGCAGCTCACGCTCTTCGATTTCAGCTGCCACAAAGAGTTCACTTTCAACGAGGCTCTCACGTCGTAACTCGCCCGAACGGTCGTGCACCATCTTGCAGCGGCGCGTACCGCGATCATTGCGCAGAGCTAGGTGATCCGAGAACGCAACCAGTAGACAGCGACAAATACTTTCCTCTGCATCGGGCAGCGCACCGCTGCGCATATCTAAGCCCACCCGTTCAGCGACTTGTAGAATTTGCTGAGCTACCTCGCCAGCTTGTCGGGCCGCAGCACCGTAGATACCTAGTGCGCTACATGCGTTAGCGTTAAACTTAGCTCCACGAGCAATCTCCCATGCTTGTAGATGCACAAAGTAATCGGAACGAGCATCGGCATTATCCTCGATCTGACGAATCTGCTCACGTCGCACGCGGCCATCGCGTGAAGCTCGATAAAAGGGTCGCCCCTGACTCAGTGCCGCAATCAATGCGGCATCTTGCATCACACCTAAACGATCAGCCTCGATCAACAATCGCGCATAGCGAGGGTGCAAGGGAAAGCGTGACATCTGACGACCGAGCACCGTGATCTCACTACTCGAATCCAGAGCTCCTAAATCTTTAAGTAAGCCATAGGCACGTTCCAAAGATTGTTTGCTGGGCGCTTCATACCATTCGAACTGATCGAGTTTACTCATACCCGCAGCCGCCAGCATCAATACAGTCTCCGACAAATCGACGCGCTTCACTTCAGCCACGTCGCGTGCCGAGCGTGCCTCGTGCTCCGCTTCACTCCAAAGTCGAACGCAGAGACCAGGGCCCGTTCGTCCGGCTCGACCTGAGCGTTGCTCCGACGATGCGCGACTAATCGGCTCAACCAAAATTGAATTAATGCCTCTTCGTGCATCGTAACGTGCGATTCGCGCAAGGCCCCCATCAATCACCGCGCGCACACCTTCGATCGTAATAGAAGTCTCGGCCACGTTGGTCGATACGATCACCCTAGGCACGTCACCACTCGTGACCGCCCTATCCTGCGCGTCGGGTGGCAATTCTCCATGCAAGGGCAAAACCTCATAGCCACGTGCTTCGGACAATGCCTGGATTGCATCAATCGTCTTTCGAATCTCGAACGCACCTGGCATGAAGATGAGCACGTCGCCCGAATGCTTTGCACCCACTAGCTTCTTAAAGGATGCAGCGGCTCGCTCCCAAACGGGGGCTGTATTACGCCCGAGCGCAGAACCCGCATAGCTCACTTCAACAGGATACATCCGACCAGATGTTTCCACTCGTGAACAAGGCGCTAAAAAGCCCTCAAGCGTATCGATATCCAAAGTAGCCGACATCACGACTAGCTTTAAGTCTGACCGCTTCGACTGCACCGTCTGTAGTGCCGAAGCGAGACTTAGATCACTGGTCAAATGTCGCTCGTGAAACTCGTCAAATACGATCGCACCAACCCCTTTGAGAAAAGGATCTTCTAAAATCTGCCGCAATAGGATCGCCTCGGTAACAAATCGAATGCGAGTCTTAGCACTAACTATATTTTCAAAACGAATTTGATAGCCGACCTCATCACCTAGCTTAATACCGCGCTCATAGGCGACTCGCTTGGCTAGAAGTCGTGCCGCCAGACGCCTAGGTTGCAATATGACGATCTCTCCCTCGATACTAGCCTGATCGAGTAGGATCTGGGGCACCTGTGTCGACTTACCCGAGCCAGTAGGCGCGGCGAGTACGATCCGCCCCGTCGAGGCGATACCAGCGAGTAGTTCGGCGGCGACGTCGTAGATGGGTAAATTTTTTAGAGGACTAGCCATGTCGACAGGTAGGGTGCGAGCTTGCTCGCGCCGTGGTCAATACTTTACGCGCAAGCAATCTTCTACTGGCGAGTACGAACTAGCATGCTACGATCAAACTTGAGCATGCTACAAAAATACTGTGCAATCACCAAATGGATAGCGAATCACTACAGCGTGATCTTTGTAAGGAGATCTTATTTGCACGTCGCCGCATCTACGATATGGGTGAGGCAACGCCTCTAGATTCAATTCTTTTGGATAGCTCCAACATAGAAATCTTCGTGAAGCGCGAAGACCTCTCGCCCATCCATGCCTACAAATGGCGCGGTGCCTATAACCTTATGGCGCAACTCAGCGCGGATGAATTAGCTGCGGGCGTTGTCACCGCTTCGGCGGGCAATCATGCGCAAGGTGTGGCGCTGGCTGCTAGAAAAATCAATACGCGTGCGATCATTTACATGCCGCTCTCCACTCCCCGAATGAAACAAGTCGCCGTTAAACGCCATGGTGGCAAATCCGTAGAAATCCGCCTTCACGGCGACAGCTACGACAGCTCGAGCGCTGCCGCGCACGAATGCGCAGCCAAAGAAGACCTCATCTACATCCACGCTTACGACGACCTTGCGGTCATGGCTGGTCAAGGCACCCTCGCTGACGAGATCGTAATGTCCGGCAAAGGTCCCTTCGATGTCGCCTACCTGCAAGTCGGCGGTGGAGGCATGGCTGCCGCAGCGGCAACTTGGTTGAAAACAAATTTTCCTAGTATCCACATCATCGGCGTCGAAGGCGTCGATCAAGCATCCATGGCTGCTGCAGTCAAAGCAGGCGCCCCCATAGCTCTAGACCATGTCGATGTCTTCTGTGATGGCACAGCGGTACGTGAGGTTGGCAAACTCACTCACCAAATCTGCGCCGACCTAGTCGACGAATGGATGACGGTGACGAATGACGAAGTCTCTGCCGCGATTCAATTCCTTTGGGAACAACTGCGTTGCATCCCAGAGCCTTCAGGCGCAATGGGTGTGGCCGCGATTCTGAAACAACGCAAAACGCTCGAGGGCAAGCGCGTGCTTAGCATACTTTGCGGTGCAAATATGGACTTTGAACAATTAGCCACCATCGCTCTACGGTCAGCAGTGGGGGCAGCTCGTCGACGTTTCCTGAAAATTCAGATTCCCGAAAAAGCGGGCGCGATGTACGGACTACTCAAATCGATGCCAGAAACAGTGAGCATCGCCGACTTCCAATACGGCAAAACCGATTCCGCGATGGCTGCACCCGTTATCGGCTTTGATGTCTCGCCGATGGAGTTCAAATTACTCACGCAAGCACTCGTCGATGGTGCTTACACCTATGAAGAGGTGACTTCAGAAACCGACGTGCGCTTTCGCTTGATTCACTATCAGTCAAAGCTCTTGAGCTGTCCGATATTCATCACCCTTGAATTTCACGAGCGCCCCGGTGCGCTAGCGGATTTCCTCAAAATAGTCAGCCCCCATTCAAATCTCTGCTATTTCAACTATGTCTACTCGGGCGAGCGCGTCGGGCGAGCACTACTGGGGTTTGAGTTTAAAAATGCAAAAGGCAACGAACTCTTCGACCAGGTTTTAAAATCTGCCAAACACGCTTATCGCGCATACGAACGAGTTTCAAAAAATTCGATCAAAAGGATACTAGCCTGAAGATATAAATTGTCAGGATAACACACTCTGCGTCGGGCTACTACTGCCCTGACAAAACTCGATGCTCTCCCCTTGAAATAGTATCTCGCCGCCAGCTTGGCCACCTTCGGGGCCCAGTTCCAGGATCCAGTCAGCCATGCGGATGACGTCAAGGTCATGTTCGATAATGAGGATCGTATTCCCTGCGTCTCGGAGTTTGAAAACTAAGTCCATTAGGCGTTGCACATCGAGCCAATGTAGCCCTGTGGTCGGTTCGTCCAAAATATAGAGCGTCTGACCTTGCTGGCGTTTGCTTAACTCTAAGGACAATTTGATGCGTTGGGCTTCGCCACCCGAAAGCGTTGGAGCAGGTTGACCGAGCTTAATATAACCAAGGCCTACGTCTGCGAGTGTATGGAGTTTTTCTGCAATTCTGGGTTGCTTACTAAAAACTTTAAGTGCCTCATCCACGCTCATCGCCAAAACGTCGGCGATACTGTAGCCCTTAAAGCGTGCATCGAGCGTTTCGCGGTTATAGCGGCGACCCTTACAACTGGGACACTCACTGTAAACGTCGGCCATAAACTGCATATCTAGTTTGATCATACCATCGCCCTTGCAACGTTCACAGCGGCCACCGCTGACGTTGAAGGAAAAACGATTACGCTTGTAGCCACGAATTTTAGAGATTGAGCATTTAGCAAAGAGGTCACGTAGTTGGTCAAAGAGCTTGGTAAAGGTAGCTGGGTTGGAACGCGGACTTCGACCGATGGGAGATTGATCGACTTGTATAACGGAGAGGAAGTTATCGAGGCCTGAAATCTTCTTATGTTTGCCCGGGATAGTCTTGGCACGGTTGAGTTTAAAAGCCGCCGCTTTGGCGAGGATGTCATTGACCAGGGTGCTCTTGCCAGAGCCAGACATGCCGCAGACTACAGTTAGCAGGCCAACTGGGAATTTAGCATCGATGCTCTTGAGGTTGTTCTCAGTCGCACCTTGAATCTTGAGCCAATCAATTTTTGGACGCAGGGTCTTGGCATCCTTCACCACGCGAGCCGCACCACTTAGGAACATACCCGATCGGCTCTTTTTATCTTTGAAAGATTTCTTTGGACTGCCTTGGTAGACAAGATCACCGCCTTCAATACCTGCTCCAGGACCTAATTCGATCAGATGATCCGCGGCTAGCATCGTCTCGCCGTCATGCTCGACTACCACGACTGAGTTTCCCCGCTCACGCAGACCAATAAGCGTCTGAATGAGTCGGCGATTGTCGAGCGGGTGGAGCCCTATGCTGGGCTCGTCTAACAAATAGACCACACCGACAAGAGACATACCGAGCTGAGTAGCGAGACGGACGCGCTGGGCTTCACCGCCGCTCAGGCTTGCATAGGAGCGGTCAAGCGTGAGATAATTAAGGCCGACCTCATTGAGAAAAGAAATACGCGAGCCGAGACCGCGCACGGCATCGCTCACGGTTTGGTAATCAGGATTTGTTGAAAGCTCATCGACGAAATTTTGTGCCTCTCGAAGCGACATGGCGAGCAGTTCGGTAATGGAACGGCCCTCGATCAAAACGCTTAAACTAGCTTGGCGTAGGCGCCGACCCTGGCAGGATTCACAGCGGCTACTGGTTTGGTAGGCCATGAGCCGGGCACGGAGGCCATCGCTCGTAGTGTTACGACGAATATTTTCAAGGTCAGCCAAAACTCCTTCAAAGGTCATCGACTCGGGCTTGATATTGCCACCTTTGAGCTTGAAACTGAATCGCCGCTTGCCGGCACCATGGATGATTTGCTCACGGGTATCAGGGTCGAGTTCTTCCCATGGTAGAGTCGGATCGAAGGGTAATTGCTCCGCCAGTTGTTTCAAAATGGCGTTGTGCCGAATTATCATCTGTTTGGAGCCAAGGCGCCAAGGTTTGATCGCACCCTTCTTCAAGCTGATACTCGGGTCGGGCACAACAAGCTCTGGCTGGAACTGAAGCGTCTCACCTAGGCCGCCGCACTCAGGGCAGGCGCCTTCGGCGTGATTCCATGAAAAGTGGCGTGGTGTGATGGGTTCGTAAACATCGCCACAAATGACACAAGCTAGGCAATTACTAAGCGCTAACTCGCGCCAACTTTTATCCTCCTCGATTAAAATAATCGCACGGTCTCCCCCCTCGCTAAAAGCGAGATCGAGCGAATCGGCGAGTCGGCTGCGCTGATTTGGCTTGAGCACGACCCGATCCACGACGATTTCGACGCTGATTGTGGAGGCTTTGGAATCGATAAGATTGGGCTCATCGAGACGGCGAATCTCGCCGTTGAGTCGGACCCGCTGAAAACCACGTTGCTGCAGGCGAGGCAACTCTTCGCGAAGAATCGCAGGTTTGGCCGTCATCCACGGAGCTAGTATCATTAGGCGACTGTCTCTAGGCTCGGCGTAAATTCGAGTTAGGCAGTCGTCCATCGAACGACGCTCGATAATGCCACCATCTTTAGGACAATAGGGCGTGCCACAGACCGCCCAAAGCACGCGGGCAAAATCGGCGATCTCCGTGACGGTCGCAACGGTGCTACGTGGGTTACCTCCCCCAGCGTTGCGTTGCTCCAGTGCGATGACAGGGGAAAGGCCTTGAATGTAGTCCACGTCTGGGCGCGGAATTTGCTCAAGTACGATGCGAGCTTTAGTTGATAAGCTGTCGATGTATTTACGGTAGCCCTCCGCGTAAATCGTATCGAAAGCCAAAGATGACTTACCCGAACCGCTGACCCCTGTGATCACCACGAGCTGATTACGCGGAATGTTGATGTTGATGTTCTTTAGATTATGCTCGCGGGCACCTTTGACGGAAATCGAATCGGACATTTCTGAAGGCCTGGCAGGTGCATTGATAAAACACATTAGAAAAATATTATGCTTATACAGAACTTCGTGGCGAGGTGCAAGTCGGCTAGATATAAACTTTCATAACAGTGAATTTACGTTGTCAGAGACACTCGCAGAGATGCATTATTAACGAATGAATAAAAATAAACTGCCGATACTTTACATCAAATCTGGCTGCCCTTGGTGTCGTGAGGCACTCTCATTTTTCAATGGCCAAGGAATACAAGTTCAAGTGCGTGATGTTAATGCAAATCCCAAGGATATGGACGCGATGCTTGCATTGAGCGGGCAGACCAAAACCCCTACTTTTGAATTTGAAGATTTCATGGTAGCCGACTTTGACGTGGATGAGTTTTTAGCCGAGCTTAGCGAGTTCCCTGAGATCCGTCAGAAACTAGGCATTAGCGACGACGGAAATTAGATGTTTGGGCTTCGCCTTTTAGCGCTCTCTCACGCTGCCACCTAAAGGCAGGGCTAACCAAAACACAAAAAGCTCTCACGTAAATTGTAAGAGCCTTTTGTTCAGATTGGTTGCGGCTTAGACTACTTTTTATCTACCCAGCGGGCGATACTGAGGATCGTCCATTTCTCTTCATTACCGCCGATCTTGGTGGTAACGGTGGCGCCCTTTTCTTTTCCGATGAGGGCTTGTACTAGGGGCGTCTTGTAAGAGAGTACGTCGTTATCAGGATCACTGTCCCATGCACCAAGGAAGGCGTATTTCTGTTTTTTCCCGGAAGAGCCATCCTTCAGCTCGACAATGCTACCGATACCAACGTTTTCGGTAGTGGCTTCGGTAAAGTCTGTCACACGAGCACGAGAGAGATCGACTTCTAACTCGTTCTTACGAGACAGCAACAAATCTTGGTCTTGTCGGGCCATTTTATATTCAGAATTTTCCTTCAAGTCACCGTGATCGCGAGCGACTTGGATGGCTAATTTATTTTCAGGAATCTTGGTCGCAATGAGCTCTTCGTATTCAGCCTTTGCTTCGTTGAAGCTTTCTTGAGATACGATGAGAGTATCGTCCTCAGAGGTCTCGGCGGCTTGACCAGCAAGGAGTGCTTGCACGGAAGGGAATTGCTTGATGAAGCGAGCAAGGAGTGACTTCTTGGTCAGATCCCCGAAACCTTGATTAAGCAAAAGAGTTTGCGCGAGATCATTAGCAGTCTCGACACTGGCCTGGGATAAGAGATCGGGGATCAATGTGGTGTCGTCGCTAAGCAGGTCAGCCAGTGGTATCCGGCGAGTGCTCGCGTTTTGCAGAGCTTCGTAGTCGATCGCGTAAAACATTGCAGCCAAGAGACGTGGGTTGACAAGTGGATCGATGATGGCGCCGTATTTCTTAGAAGCACGGTTTTTAACAACCCAAAAAAGGAGGGGCCCTTTGATCGTCTGCTCCTTGAGCCAGCGGTCTAGACAGTAGCTGATACGATCTTGCATCTCATTCTCAATCATGAAGTTAATACACTCACTAGTGAACTTACCGCTTGAATTACGCAGAAGATCTTCGACCATGCCCTGCCACTTATCTGGATAAGAGCGGCTAATTAGATCAAGATAGCGTTTAAAATATTGAGCGGGCAGTTCAGCTGCGAGCTCAGAGTAATCGTTGGTCGCGTCGAGAATTGAAGCGGACGATGGCTCGAGAGTTTCTACATCTTCGTGAAGATCTCGCGCCAGGTTATTTCGTACCCAGACACCGTGCAAGCGATTGGCTTGACTGAGGCTCTTAGCATTTGCAATCGCATCAGTCAACTCGGTGAGAATTTGCGGCATCTCTTCACGCACGACGGAGATATTCTCAGAAAGAGCATACAGCTTTTCACCCAGTTCGATCTTTTGCATCGAGTTTTTGGTACCGTGAAACTGTTCAAGGATTTCGTCCTCGGGCTTCACTGGCTCATCACGGTAAATATAGGGCTCAGTCTTCTTGAGCGGCACACCGATGCGAGGATCTTTAACCAATACCTTTTTGGTAGCTGTCCACCACTTCTTGTATTTGATTGGCCCAATGACGCGCGCGAGTAAACGCTCAATCTCAGAGGTCATCATGGCTTGGTTTTCACTGGCAGATATTATTTCACAAATCAAATCAGCAGGCTGCTTCTTGATCATAGTCTCGATGACCTCTGCCTCAGTCCGGGAGCGCACTAAAAGGTCATTCGGCAGAAGGATATCGAGCTTATCCACACAAAAAGCGGGTGCCATTGCATGACCTTGCTTACCATCCTCAAAATCGATGATCAGACGGTCATCTGCAGCGTTATAGTCGACGATTTTACCGAAACCCCAACTTCGGTGCAGGCAGTAATTGCCCGGCACCATAGTTTCGAGCTTCGCACGGTGCGAAAGCAGTTTCGGATTCTTTTCGATGAGAGCATCTATGGCCTCTTTATTCATAATAATTGCTTGTC
>CESW01015373.1_pt1 | contig 11218 bp, 9 predicted proteins | sample 531171 | NCBI WGS metagenome assembly CESW01 (sample SAMEA2621859, study PRJEB7988) | marine metagenome | biome: marine biome (ENVO:00000447); feature: surface water layer (ENVO:00002042); material: "saline water (ENVO:00002010), including plankton (ENVO:xxxxxxxx)" | depth 5 m
TATAGAAAAAAGTCATACCATTCAATACTAGTTCCAGCCAATGCAGTAAGTGCAACTTTACGCATATTTGATTCTGAATAATCTGCTGGAGACATCAGCTCAAGATACGATAATTATATTAAAAAGTAAAAATTAGTTAGCTCAAAAATTTATTGAGATTATGTTAAGTCTTATATAATAGAACCATGCAAAATATTAATAAATTAAATATTACAAATTTGAATTCTAAATTTTCAAAAAAAAAGATTAATAGTTTATTACTAATCATAATTGGGCTTATGTATGTTGCTTCTTGTGGTAAAAAAAACATAGATACTCCGACATCCAAGGAGATTACTCATTTTGATGAATACCACGGGCAAAAAATAAGTGACCCATACAGATGGCTTGAGGATTTTACTAATGATGAAGTGAAAGAATGGGTCAGATTGCAAAATAACTATTCACAACAGTTTGTAAAGAATAGATTTCAAAAAAGCATTAAACAAGATCTTGAATTAATCTGGACTAGTGAATACTTGAGTACTCCTTTTAAGGTCCATGACAAAATTTTTTACTATTTTAATACTGGTAAATTAGAGCAAAACAGATTAATGATAAGGGACTGTGAATCTTGCCCAGAACGAATTCTTATCGATCCTAATGATTTTTCAAATGATGGAACTGTTTCTTTAGCATCAGTGAGCGTCAGCCCAAATGGTGAATGGATAGCATATGCAAAGTCAGATGGGGGCTCAGACTGGAGAACATGGAAAATTATGAATATTGCATCAGGAGAAATTCTTGATGATGAGATTAAATGGTCTAAATTTTCCAGTGCTGAATGGTCTCCTGATTCTAGCGGATTTTTTTACAGAAAATATATTAAGCCAGATCGGGAGGAATTATTAGATTTAAATAGTAGTCCAAAACTAATGTTTCACATTATCGGGACAGATCAAACTAGTGATCAAATTATAATTTGGAACAAAAATGATCCTTTATTATCAAGCTCAATTGCAGTTTCAGATGATGGTCAATATAAGATTCTTTATACAGAAAAAGGAACTGATGAGAGAAACTTAATTTCTATTAGCCGATACGAAGATGAAGAGTTCATATCTATTATTGACGAATTTGTTGCAAGTTATACCTTCATAGATTCTGAGGATAACTACTTATGGTTTTTAACCGATCACATGGCTCCAAACAGAAAAGTAGTTCGGTTGGACTTTAATAATATTAATTTAGGCTTTGAAGAAATAATTTCTGAAACTCCTTTATCCATAAGGAGTGTAGACATAATCAATCAAAACTTTGTCATAAATTATTTGAATGATACTTTCTCTAATATCAAATACTTTTCCAAAGAGGGCAAAGAGATTGGCTCTCTTGAATTAGATTCTTTAGGCTCTATATCAGGATTTGCTGGAAAAAAAGAAGATGATAGTACTTTCTATAGCTTTACAAATTTCAAACAGCCGAATCAAATATATAAATTTAACCTTTTGACTGGTAGGTCAGAACTTTTTTGGGAAGAAAATCTCTCAAATTTTGATCCAAATAATTATGAAACGAGATTAGAATTTTTTCCTTCGAAGGATGGGACCCTAATTCCTCTTCATATTACTCACAAAAAAGATTTGCGAATAGATTCCAACACCCCAGTTTTACTATATGGATATGGGGGTTTCAACATTTCAATATTACCAAGATTCTCAAAAAGATATCTTGCCTGGATGAATCAAGGCGGTGTGTTTGCATTGGCAAATCTCAGAGGGGGAGCCGAATATGGCAAGAGATGGCATGAACAAGGAATGTTGCTAAATAAGCAAAATGTTTTTGATGATTTTGCGTATGCAGCAAAATTTTTACATGCCAGCAAAATTGGCTCGCCCAAATCTACCTCAATTCAAGGAAGATCAAATGGAGGATTGCTTGTAGGAGCGGTAATGTTGCAAAACCCAGATTTATTTGGTTTTGCAATTCCACAAGTTGGCGTCATGGATATGTTACGTTTCAATAAATTTACCATTGGCTGGGCTTGGGAATCAGATTATGGGTCACCAGAAAATTTAGATGATTTTAAAAATTTATATGCATATTCTCCATACCATAATATTCAAGCAGGTGTATGCTATCCACCTACATTAGTAACGACATCGGATAGAGATGATAGGGTCGTGCCGTCGCATTCATATAAATTTGCTGCCAGGCTTCAAAATCTTCAAAGTTGTGATAATGCAATCATGTTAAGAGTTGAAACAAGATCTGGTCATGGAGCAGGAATACCCAGAAATAAATTAATAAATGAAATCGCGGACATATATGGAACTGCATTGAGTTTTACGCAAAAAAACTAGTCTAAAAAAACACTGATGCCTGTGTTAATCTATCGACCAATTAATGAGTGCCTAATAACTATGAAAAAATCTATTATCTATTTTTTAATACTGATAAATTTTAATTTATCCTCTGATGAAGGCATGTGGGAGCCCTTTGAGCTCACAAAACTTCAAAAACAACTCAAGCAATCTGGATTTTCAAAAGATGTATCAGGTTTGACTGATTTGTTCTCTCATCCAATGAATGCCATAGTCAGTTTAGGCGGCTGTTCTGCTGCATTTGTTTCTCCTGATGGGCTAATTGCAACCAATTATCACTGCATTGAAAGCTTTTTCCTCCAATTTAACAGCTCAAAAAATGAAAACCTTTTTGAAACAGGTTTTGTTGCAAAAACAAAAGATGCAGAAAAAAGATCTGCACCTGGCGCAAGAGTTTATATCACTACCTCAAGCACAGAGATTACAGATGATGTGCTAAGAGGAATATCAGATCAAACAGAAAGTTTAAGACGGTCTGAGTTAATTGAGGAGAACAAAAAAAGAATCATTAAAAATTGTGAGAGTTCTGAAGAAATTGAATGTAGGGTTAGATCTTTTTTTAGCGGCGAGACATACAAGTTAGAAAAAGTTTTAAAAATTAAGGATGTTCGGCTTGTTTATGCTCCTCCAGCATATGTTGGTGAATATGGAGGAGAGATAGATAATTGGATGTATCCTCGTCACACTGGCGATTTTGCTTTGCTTAGAGCTTATGTTGGCAAAGATCAATCCGTTAAAGAATTCAATAAAGAAAATATTCCATACAAATCAAAATCTTTTCTGAAAATATCTGCAAAGGGAGTCAGTGACGGAGATTTTGTAATGGTTTTAGGTTACCCAGGTAGAACCAATCGATTGCTTACTTTTAATGAAATAAACTGGGATTTAACTACTGGATTCGAAGAATCAATCAAGTATCTACAACGAGGCGTTAAATTAATTGATGATCATACAAATGAAGCTGATGGATCAAGATTAAAATACAGAGGAAGAAAAAGCGGATTTGAAAATTACTACAAAAAAATATCTGGCCAAAATAATGGTGCTAAAGATTTTAATCTTTTAGAAATAGAAAAAGAAAATTGGGATCAATTTTTGAAATTTGCAAATTCAAATGGAAGCAAAATCGAATTAAGTCTTTTAGAAGAGTTATTAGACCTAATAGATGAATCGTTAGATGAAAACTTGGCAAGAAGATACTATGGTAACTCAACCCTAATTTCTATAGCGCAAAGAATATATAGAAACGCAGTTGAGCAAGGTAAACCCGATCAAGAAAGAAAGCAGGGTTATCAAGAAAGAGATCAGGAAAGAATAAGAAATGGAATTAAACGAATGGATTTTTCGTTTGATAGCAGAGTGGATATGGAAATATTTCTTGACAGATTAAGTAGTTACAGTAATTTTGATGCTAAATTGCGTAGACCTGACTATAGTAAAAATTTATTGCTTGATGATGATTTTGAGCTTACAAAGAAAAAAGTTTCCGAATTATATTCCTCAGAATTCACAACAGCAGATGCAATGATGAAGCTCAAAGACATGAGCTTGGATGAATTAGATTCATCTAACGATCCTTTAATTGGTTTTGTAAGAAGTATTTATCCTGAAACTTTGGTTTATGAAAAAAAATATGATGAAAGAATCGCAAGAAGGCAGCTTCTGAAATCTAATTTTATCAAGCTTTTAAGGCAATATTATCAATCAAACAATAAAGAAATTTATGCAGATGCAAATGGAACCTTAAGAGTAACTTATGGAAATGTATCAGGGGTTGAGCTTAGGGACGGAGTTTATTACAAACCTTTTACAACTCTTGAAGGCATAGCAGAAAAACATTCTGGCCAAGAGCCATTTAATGTTGATGACAAATTATTAAATAAGATATCTAAAAAAGATTACGGGAATTATTATTTTGAGCCCATCGATTCGGTGCCAGTAAATTTCATATCTACTTTAGATATTACAAATGGTAACTCCGGATCAGCAACCATTAACTCAGACTTTGATTTAGTGGGCTTAGCTTTCGATGGGATGTTAGAAACTATTATTGCAGATTACAAATATATACCTCAAGCTAGGAGTATCTCTGTTGACTCAAGATATCTATTATGGACTCTTGAAAAAGTAGAGGGGGCAGATAATATTCTTAAGGAACTAACAATAGTTAACTAGTTTTTTACTGACTTTGCTCTATTAATAAATTTGGCTTTCCTGGGCGCTTTTTAAGCAGAAACTCATCAAATAGCTCTCCAGTAGCAGTGTAGGCACGAAATCTTAAGTTATTACCATTAACATCAATAATTTGATAAAGCTGGGTATTCTCCCCAAGCTTTTTAGCATACCTTCCTTTGGTAATTTCATACATTTTTGGACCACTGACAGAAACTACATGCACCGTTCCAATATTTGGATCATATGCTTGTTGATAGCCTGTCGGAATATTTTTAATGTTCTTCGTTTCAATGAAACCGGTTCTTGAATAAGCGTGATCATGGCCACTTAAGACTAAGTCAACCTTAAATTGATCTAATATTGGCTTCCACAATTGGCGCATTTCTTTGTTATCTCTATCAGATGCTGGAGAATAAAATGGATGATGAAAGGTGATTACTGTCCAACGATTTGGATTATTTTCAAGGGTTCCTCTCAGCCAATTCACCTGATCTTTAAGAGCAATATTGGAGTCTAATGATATAAAACGAACTCCTTGATAATCTAGGTAATACAAAGTTTCCTTTAATCTTTCATCTGGGACGTCTTGAATAGGAAAGGAGAACTGCGGTCTCCAATGGCTGCTTACTTTTTCAATTCTATTTGAGTTTCTTTGACGATCATATAACGGAGCTTTGCCACCTAAAATAGTTTTACCAACTAGTTCTTGATTTAAAAATCCTGTTATTAATTCGGTTCCCTTATCGACAGTTATTATTTTTCCATTATCCGTAATTTCTACTATCCCTGCTTTTCCTTCAGGATCTTCAATATCCAATATTATTATTCCTGGAATATCATTTTTGTAAGATTTAATATCAATATTTATACTTTTACCTTCTTTTGTTACCCATATTCTCTTGGTTTGTGAATCCAAAGGGTATTCATGGTTGCCTGGGGTTGCAATAACAGGAATAGTTCCGTTTACCCAGTCAGGTCCTTGATGCCACTCTCCCCATTGTGAGTCCATATCATGGCTATCAACAAGGTCTCCTGCATGAAGTGTAAATGCAGCTCTTGGGGCGTCTCGGAATGCCTCCCTGAAGACTCTTGACCAATGAGTCTTTACTTCATTTTGCGCATCACCGAAATAAATAAAGCTAAAAGGTTTCTCTTCAGAGCTAGCAGTTTTGAAATGATAATACTCTGTCCAATTTATACCGTCTCCAACTCGATATGCATAAAGAGTATCAGACTTCAGGTTCCTAAAGACGACGCTATGATAATGAGCCTCGTTGATATCACTTTTAAAATAAGTTGTTTCTGCTTTGAGTGCTTTTGGATTAAGCATCCTTCCATTTGAGTTTGCTATTGCTATCTGAGCAAGACCCTCTGAAACAGATGTGTCTGTTCTCCAGTTTACTGCCTGGGTTGAGGCAGGATCATCATTCCATGTTAAAACAACTCTGTCTGGAAGAGGAGATGGAAGATGTGCTAATTCATCAGAGTACTTTTTTGAAACCGAATCTGGATGCGCAAAAATATTTAAGCCAAACGAAAGAAAAAAATAAAAGAAGATCTTATTCATTAAAAAAAATTTTTCCTCAAAGACTAGAAGTTAAAATAATATAGTAAAAAAATTACTTTGTTAGCTAACAAATATGGTGGGTCTGGGTGGACTTGAACCACCGACCTCACCCTTATCAGGGGTGCGCTCTAACCAAGCTGAGCTACAGACCCAATAAATTGGGAAAAGCGATTATAAACTAAACAATTAACTTGGGAAACCAAGTTGTAAGTTAATCTAGTTTGCCCTCTTCACGAAGTTTCTGACGAATTTTAGTTGCGCTGATTTCGGTGACAGTACTATCAAAAACCTCTTCCTCAAATAAATAACCTACTCCTCTGCCATAAGTAATATTGACAATATTTGGTACCAACATAATTTCATATTCAATGCCTCTTTTAAAATCATCTTTTAAAAGTCCTGCTTCGATTTTCGCGCACACTTCGTCCCAGTTAAAAGGATTATCAGCTTGTCCGTCTCCCCCAGATGCTCCTTGCACATCTCTAACTTGAATAATAACTTGGCCAGTTTTAGCAAGACATCTTTTAAATAATGCTTGATGGCCATCATGCCAAGGTTGCCATCTCCCCAGCATTTGAACAGTTGGCTTCTTCCAATCAAACATTTTTTAATATGTCCTGTGCAATGTCATCATGATTGTGCTCATTCCACTCTGTTATACGAAAATCAACTCTTTCAGGGTTTTGAAAAAGTTTATTAGTGTCTTCGTATCTGCCTTCTTCTATTGTATCCATCCAAATTACTATATCAGCGCTGAAATTTTCTCGTGTTTCTTTTGTCGGACAAACAAAATCGCACACAACATACCTTCCGTGTGATTTCTCAAAATCCGCAAAGGCTTTCATCCTCATAGATTGCCTTGCTCTTCCTGCGTCTGAAAAATCCCAGTCATTTGCCATCTTCCTTACCTGATCAGCGTTATACCAGGCGGCGTTAAGCAAAGGCACTAATCTCTGGGTAAGGTAGGTTTTACCACTTCCCGGCAAACCCATCACAAGAATTTTCATATTAAATTATATTTTGTGACTACTATAATAGAGTTTCCATTAGATATAAATATGATGTTTACAAGATAAAAGATAGTAAATTTGAATGTTATAGTAAAAAAATGTCTGATGTGGTTAAAAATAAAACTGACGAAGTCATATTTACAGCTGTTGATAGTAAATATTTTAAAAAATACGCCTACGCATGGGCTTGGTCAATCTATAAAAATAATATGTGCGGACATATACATGTAATAGATCCGAGCAATCAAGATATTAGTAATTTAAAAAAACTTCAAAACAATACAAGAGATAAAATTAAATTTTCAACTGGGTGCTCTGACTTAAATTTTCCTATGGATAGATGCTACTTTGCATCATTTAGGTTTCTCTATTTAGATAAATTGGGCAGTCTCTATAATAAAGTTCTTGTTACAGATGTTGATTCAATAATAAGAAGAAAATTTGAATTTCCAGTTGAGGATTTTGGTTTTTATATTAGAAAACCTCTTGAATCTGATGATATATGGTACGAGGAAAGTTCAAAACTTGCAGCGGGTATATTTTATATTCATCTTAACGCTGCTAAAAAATTTAATTTCACAGAAAAATATCTTAATAATCTCTTAAATCTAAGAAAAAATAATCAATGGAAGTGGATGGTTGATCAAAATGCGCTACATAAAGTTTTTAGAGAACTAACAAAGCTAGATAAGTTTAAAATAAAAAAATTTACTAAAAAGGATTTATGTTGGGATTTTGATGATTCCTCAAGAATTTGGACTGGTAAAGGCGCACGGAAATATAAATCTAAAAAATATCTTCTAGAGTATAAAAAATATCTTCATGATTATTTCAAGACAGGCAAAATATCACTTGTTGAGCGTGCGTTAAATTTCATCAATCAACTGTAAATATTTTGGACCTACATTTTTAATGGAAAAATCTTTTGATCTTGCGATTAACTTATTAGATGGAATTTTATTAAAGTAACCGAAATTAATCGCCTCTGAAAATTTTTTAGAGTCATCAATTGGGCCTAAATAACCATAAAGACCATTGCTCAATATCTCAGCAGGTCCTGACTGGCAGTCAGTAGAGACTACAGTAGTTCCTGCCGCAAGAGCTTCAACAATAACAAGACCAAATCCTTCAAATTCTGAGGAGAGAATAAGAATGTCTGCCTCTTTGATTAAATTTATTGGCTGATCAACAGATCCAGCTAAAGAAATATGATCTTCAAGATTTAAGCTTTGAATTTTTTTTGTTAAAACGTCTCGTTGAGTACCCTCTCCTAGAATGAGGTGTTTGAATGCTAAACCCTGATTTTTTAGTATTGACAAAGTATCGATTAGGTATGAATAATTTTTTTGAATTTTTAAGTTTCCAACAGAAATAAATTTTGCATGAGTAAATGTTCTCCAAGCCTCTATTGCTTTATTTTCGTACTTAATAATACTGAAATTAACATCTACAGGATTATGAATAACAATAACTTTTTCTTCATTGACGCCTTTATTTGAACACAAATCTTCCTTTACTCCATCTGATACAGCAACAACCTTTGAAACAAATCTATAAAGTAAAAAAATTGAAATTTTTTGAAAGAATTTGAATGATGCGCTGAATGCAGAGAACTCTCTTTCAAGGTGGCAATGCTCAACTAAAACAACTTTTTTTTTATTAAAATTTCTTTTAAAAAATCCTGCAAAGACCGTTAATATTGTTAAAGGCCAAACATTTGAAATAAAACAATCAATTTTTTGAGCTCTAATATATTTTATCAAGTCAAATAGAGAAGAATAAATTCTATTCTTGTTAAAAGCTATTACGGATACATTAGGTAGTAATTCTCTTTGTAAGTAATTATTTTTGCCAACCATTAATATATTAACGTTGCAATTATTATCTGAGAGATAATTTGCGAGGTTTACCATAACCTTTTCTGTGCCACCTATATTTAAATCAAAAACTAAAATTGATACTTCTTTTTTCAATATCAGCGTCCAATAATTTTATAATCAACAGTTTTCTTATATTTAGTAGGTTTAAAGCCATGAGCTGCAGCTTCTTCTAGGAGTTCATGATAAGCCTCTAAAATATCTTTTCTTGGATGAGTTAATATTTCACCCCTATACCACTCTGGCTTCCATGGTTGAGTGCTCATATTAGTAAAATGTAATTGAAAAATCTCTTCAATTTCTAGAGACTCTCCATCTAAACAATTCCACCTAGGATCTATCTCAGCAAAAAAAATCGAGTCTCTTAACCATGGTTTTTTTAAAAATTTACTCATATATTTATTATGAGCAAATTTATCATTCATAATTTGCTTTTTTGAAGCTAGAAAATTTTTGGCTTGCTCGCAATCAATTAGCATAAAGCATGGTTGAAAGCCCTTAAAGCGACTTGCCAACCTTGCAGCAAATGGCTTATTGGACATGTTGAAATTAAATACTTCAGAAATATCTTTGAAATTAATCATATCAACATCTGTATACAAGGCTCTACCTTTAAATTGACATGCCTCTGCAATACCCCATCTGAAACCACTAAATGGTGTAAACCATTCAGATGTATTCCAACCATACCAATAAGAATCTATATTATTTGATTGACGCATCCATTTAATATCAAGGTCTATTGAAGAATTTTTTCTGAGAGTATATTCGTAGATGCACTCTATTGGTGAATCTTCATGATTTGATGAAGATCCAATAAAAATTTTTAAAGACATATAATTTTCTTGATATTAAGTTATGTACTATATTTTTTTATATTTAGTTGATGCATACAAACTATAGAATAAATAAAACAAAGGCATTAATGATGCGTACTTAACAAATGTTGAAATAATTAGATACAGAATTCCTCCATCAACCATAATGATTCCGCCAAAAAATCCAAAAATTAATTGTATGCCCATGAAAATTGTTGTTAAAAAAAATAATTTAGTAGCAAATTCTTCTGTTAAGTTCCATGATTGTCCAAGTGAGTCCATAGCTCCTTTCTCATCAAACATTATAAACAGTGGGAATAAACCTAAACGCCCATATAAATAAAAACCAGGCAAAATTAACATCAAAAAGCCAAAACCATAAGCAATTGAGTGCAAAATATTTGCCCAAAAGAGAGGAAAAAACTTTTTCAAACCTGCAAAAAGTGCTTGATAAGGTGTTAATGCTTTTTCGTTGGATAATGAATGAAAAGCAGCCATACAGCCGCCACTCAATGCAACAGATAAAATAATTGAAGCTATCAAAATAATAGAAAATTGGAATGATATTTCACTAATTGATTGAAGAACTAAGCTATCAGAACTTGTTTGGATATCTATGGAGCCAATAATGCTTGCCAAAGTAACCTCAAGAGTAATAACTGGTAAGCATAGTATAAATAAATAACCAATATTACTTAAACAAAAATTTATAGAGGATAGAAACTGTCGCATGAAATATATTTTTTAGGTGATTATATTATGAAATTTAAAGGATTATTTTTTTAAATTTTCTTTTACCAACTTGATAAATTGCTGAAAAACCTTTTTTTATATGAATTTTTTCATCGATTATTTTTTGTTCGTCAATTCTAACTGCTCCCTGTTTAATCATTCTCATTGCTTCAGAAGTGCTAGAGGTCATACCGCATTCTTTTAGCAAATTAGGTAGTGGAATTGAATCACCAGAAATTATGTAAGATATTTCTTCAATATCATCTGGGGTATTCTTTTTTTGAAACTGATCAATAAAGTTAGACTCAGCATCATTAGCTGATTTTTCATTATGGAAGCGAGCAATTATCTCTTTGGCTAATTCAATTTTTATGTCTCTCGGATTCTTTCCTTTTGCTTGCTCAGATTTCAAATACTTAATTTCATCAGAGGATTTAAAGCTTAATAGATCAAACCATCTCCACATGAGTTCATCCGATATTGACATAATTTTTCCGAACATTTCATTGGGAGACTCGTCAATTCCCACATAATTATCCAATGATTTAGACATTTTATTTTTTCCGTCCAAACCTTCAAGAATCGGAACTGTTATGACAACTTGGGGCTCTTGATAAAATGCTCTTTGTAGATCTCTGCCCACCAAAAGATTAAATTTTTGATCGGTTCCTCCGAG
>CESW01115741.1_pt1 | contig 11208 bp, 9 predicted proteins | sample 531171 | NCBI WGS metagenome assembly CESW01 (sample SAMEA2621859, study PRJEB7988) | marine metagenome | biome: marine biome (ENVO:00000447); feature: surface water layer (ENVO:00002042); material: "saline water (ENVO:00002010), including plankton (ENVO:xxxxxxxx)" | depth 5 m
AACAATCAAATATCCTCATTTTATATTTGCAAAATTTAAGGCTTTTATTATAAATCTTTTAATTGTTTAGTACACCATTATAAATCAAATGAAAAACAAATTAAAAAAAATTTTTATTACTGGTGGAGCTGGATTTATTGGTTCCCATGTGGCTGAATCTTTTTTCAAAAATTTTCCTAAATGCAATATAATAATTTTAGATAAATTAACTTATGCAGGGAATAAATCTTTCATTTCCTCGATTACAAAATCCAAAAGAGTAAAGTTTATTAAATGTGATATAATTAACACCAATAAATACAGTAGATTATTAAAAAATTGTGATCTAGCAATTAATATTGCAGCTGAAAGTCATGTGGATAATTCTTTTATTTCCCCATTAAATTTTACAAAAACAAATTCACTTGGTGCTCATGCTTTTTTATTAGAATGTATAAAAAGAAAAGTTAAAAAGATACTTCATATAAGCTCAGATGAGGTATATGGAGAAAAAATAACTGGAACTTGTTATGAAAACCAATTAGTAAATCCCACCAATCCTTACTCAGCCTCAAAAGCTGCAGCAGAAGTTTTAATTAACAGTTATAAATATACTTACAAAAAGGAAATAATTATTGTCAGAGCAAATAATATATATGGTATTAGACAATATCCTGAAAAATTAATATCAACTTCAATCGTAAATTTAATAAAAAATAAACCTATACCTATTCATGGTAATGGAAGAAATATAAGATTTTATTTATCTGCAGTTGATTTTGCTAATGCACTGATCTTTTTAGTAAAAAAAAAGGAAAAAGGTGTATACAATATTGGAAGTAATTTTTTTGAAAAAAATATTAATATTGCCAGACATATTTGTAAAATTTTTAAAAAAAACCCAAAAAAATTTATCAAGTTTACTGATGACAGGTTATATAATGACAAAAGATATTCAGTTTCCTCAAAAAAAGTTCAAAAATTAGGATGGAGACCAAAAAGAAATTTATTAAAAGATCTGCCAATGATAGTTGAATGGTATAAAAAAAATTATAAAATTTTTAAAAAATATGAAAAAAAAATTTAAATTTATACATAAAACTGGAAAAGTTTTTAAGGATGAAAGAGGTTATTTGCTAAAGATTCTGGATAAAGGATTTTCATCATGTATTGAAATTTTTTCAAAAAGAGGATCAATAAGAGCAAATCACTATCATAAAAAAGACGAACATTTTTGTTATATTTTAAAAGGTGAAATTTTATTTTTTTATAGAAATAGAAAAAAAGGGTCAAAATTAAATTATAAAGTTATGAAAAAGGGTGACTTGTTTTTTACTACTTATGATCAAGATCATTTAGCATACTTTTTAAAAACTACACATTTTTTGTCCTATAGCAGTAGAAAAAGATCTAAACTTGATTATGAAAATGACTTAGTAAGATTGAATATGGATAAAGAAAAAAAAGTGAAAGAGATAATTTTAAAGTATAAATAGTGCAGAAAAAAGATTGTGTTTTATTAAAAAGCTGCCGTTTATGTGGTAACAAAGGTATTCTTAGTGTCTTCGACTTAGGCAACACACCCTTAGCAAATTCTTATTCTAATAAGAATATTAGTAATAAACTAAAAAAGTACCCTCTAGGCTTAAATTTGTGTAATAGTTGTGGCCATCTACAATTATCACATTCCATTAAACCTCAAAAAATGTTTAGTAATTATTTATACAAAACAAACACTTCTTATAAAAATTTTTTACACTTTCAAAATTATGCAAAAAAAATTACAAAAATTTTTAAAAAAAGAAATGGTAAAATTTTAGATATTGCCTCTAATGATGGTACTTTTCTAAATTTTTTCAATAAAAAAAAATTTTTTAGACTTGGAATAGATCCAGCAAAAAATCTTAAAAAATTAACTACTAGCAAAGGTATAATGCAAATCGATGATTTTTTTACAGAAAAAACTAGTAATAAAATAAAAAAAAAATATCAAAAATTCGATATAATTACAGCAAATCATGTTTGCGCTCATGTAGAAAATATAAATGATTTTTTTAAAGGTGTTAAAAACTTACTAAAAGATGATGGTATTTTTATTTTTGAAGTTTCCTATAGAGGCTCTGTTTTAAAAAAGAATACATTCGACACAATATATCATGAACACTTAGATTATCACGCGTTATTTCCAATTTCGAAATTTATAAAAAAGTTTAAATTAAAATTATTCGATTTTGAAATTACTGAAGCGCAGGGTGGGTCTTTGAGGATTTATGTTTCAAAGAATCCAAATACCGTAAGTAAAAAAAAAATTAATAATCAATTAAATAAAGAAAAAAAAATATACAAATTGTTTAATGTTAAAACATATCAAAAGTTCAAAAATAAGATTAATAATTGTAGAGTCCAGCTTCATAAAATTCTCAAAGAATTTAACAAAAAAAATTATAGAGTCGCTGGATATGGTGCTGCTGCAAAAACAACAACATTTCTGAATTATTTTAATTTAAACAAAAATAAAACTATAAAATTTATTTTTGATGATAATAAACTTAAACAAGGTTTATATTTACCTGGTACCCAAATAAAGATTTTAGATCCAAAATATCTATTTCATAAAAATTTTGATATTCTAATTATATTTGCTTGGAATTATTCAGATATAATCATGAAAAATATAAATAAAAATAAATTAAAAAAGAAAAAAAGTTTGAAATTTTTAATTCCATTTCCAAAACCAAAAATACTACAATGAAAATATTAAATGTTGGTTTAGTAGGATATGGGAAAATAGGTAAAGTTTTTGCAAATGAAATTAAGAAAAAAAACAATTTTTATTTAAAAAAAATCTTAACAAAAAAAATTTTAAATAAAGACTTAATATCAATTAAAAATTTTTTTTATGATAAAGATATTGATGTTTTTATTATTGCTTCACCGATTAAGACACATTTTAAATATTTAAAATATGCTTACGGAGCTAATAAAGATATCATTATTGAAAAACCTTTGGTTGAAAACCTAGATCAATTTAAAAAATTACTTACCTTAAATAAAAAATTCAAAAAAAAAATTGTAATACATCATAATGATGTACTTAATTTTGAAAAATTAAATTTCATGAAAGATTTCTTAAACTTTAAAAAAATTGAAAAAATTGATATGTTTTATGGAAAAAGAGAAATTATAAACTCTTATAAAAAACCTTTTTTTGACTGGTTGCCACACCCATTATCTATTATAATAAATTTTTTTGGAGAACCAAAAAAATTTAAAATCATAAATTATGTGAAAAATATTAAAAATAATACCATTCTGGAGCAACTAAAAATAGTATTTCATTTTAAATATTTTAAAATATTTTTAAATTTTTCAAACAATCTAGAAAAACCTACAAAAAAGATTATTGTTTATCAAAAAAATAAATTCAAAATTTATAATGGATATAATAAAAATAATCGAAGGACTATTAAATTACTTTTAGAGAAATTTTATAAAATGAATAAAATTAATGATATAAATATAAATTTACAAGTCTATAAATTATTATTTAAAATTGAAAATCAATTGTTAAAAAAATCAATCTAAACAAATAATTATTTTAATAATGTCATTTTCCTCTACAAATTTAACTCATAAAAATTATAGACCAGATATTGACGGATTAAGAGCTTTTTCTGTTTTTTTTGTAATTGGCTACCATACATTTCCAGAAATTTTTAAGGCAGGATTTATTGGAGTTGACATTTTTTTTGTAATATCAGGATATTTAATTTCATCTATTATAATTCAAAATCTGAAAAATAAATCTTTTTCATTTTTAGATTTTTATATCAGAAGGATAAAAAGAATATTTCCTGCATTAATTTTAATTTTGATTGTTAGTTTTATTTTTGGTTGGTTTTCTCTATTTCCAATTGAATTTAAACAACTTGGAAAACATATTTCTGGTAGTGCTGGTTTTATTGCAAACTTCATTTTATGGAATGAGTCAGGTTATTTTGATAATGCTGCAAGCACTAAACCTATGTTACATATATGGAGCTTAGGAATAGAGGAACAATTTTATTTTATTTGGCCATTAATATTATGGTTTATTTTTAAAATTCGAATAAACTTTTTATTATCTATAATTTTTCTTATTTTAATCTCATTTTGTTTTAATATTTATGAAGCCAACAGTGACAAAATTGCATCTTTTTACTCACCACTTACCAGATTTTGGGAACTTTTAGCTGGTAGTCTACTTGCATTGATAAATGAAAAAACTAAAAGTCAGGAAAATTTTGGAATAAATTTTAACTTTTTATCATTTTTAGGAGTTAGTTTAATCTTATTCTCATTTATTTTGATTAATGATGAGTCTGCATACCCTGGTGCATTAGCCCTATTTCCAGTTATTGGTTCTTTCCTGTTAATATTTGCAGGAAACAGAGCAATTTTTAATCGTATAGTTTTGTCTAATAAAGTTTTGGTCTGGTTTGGTCTTATTAGTTTTCCTCTTTATCTGTGGCATTGGCCCTTAATTTCTTTTGCTAGGATTATTGAAAGTGATTTTCCTAATGAAAATTATAGAATTATTTCTGTTTTAATATCAATATTTTTATCATGGATTACTTATAAATATTTAGAAAAACCAATTAGATATAAAAAATCAAAAATAATTCCTGCTTCATTATTTTTATTAATGTTAGGAGTTGGTCTTGCTGGATTATATTCATATAAAAATAATGGTCTGCCTGATAGAAGCTATATTTCAAACTTTAATGAGGAAAATTTTAAAATGGCTTTTCTTTTTTCTGAGGATGATCCTATAAGCCATCAAAAATGTATGGATATCTATGGGCTTAAAGACTTTATTCGTTACTGTAATATAACCTCATCAAAAAAAGCTAAAATTGCTTTGATAGGTGACTCTCACGCTAGAGCTTTGTACGATGGGTTAGCTCACTCATTAGATAAATATAATAAAGATTTGCTTAATTTAGGTGGGAGACTTTTTTTAGATGTTGAGACCTATCCAGTAGGGGATAAAAAAGAAATTGAAGTTTATAAGGGTGGTATTAAAGCAACAAATTTCGTCATAAACGAACCATCAATTAACACTGTAATCATGGTTTCAAAGGGTCATTATTTAACAAATGAGAATTGGGTTTTCAAACTTATAAGCAACCCAAATATTAAAGATAAAAAAAAGGTTTGGGAAATTGCTATGAGAAAAACATTGGATAGTGCAGTTGAGAATAACAAAGATGTAATATTTGTAATAGACAATCCAAGTCTAGGTTTTGACCCTAAATCATGTATTTATGGGAGGCCCTTCAGTAAAAATAAATCAATAAAAAAATCATGTACAATCTCAAGATCTAAATATGAAAAAGAAAGTAAAGTTTATAGAGAATTAGTTATGTCAATATTAAATGATTATCCTAAAGTAAAAGTTTTTGATGCTGCTGACCATTTATGTGATAACACGAAATGTTATGGAATGCTTAATGGAAAAATCTTATATAGAGATAATGACCACTTATCTTTAGAGGGTGGAAAGTTAATATCTAAAGAATTAATAAAACTTTTAAATTTAGAAAAATAACAAATTTTTTAAGTTTTAAAATAATTTTTTATTTTTGAACAAATAAGATTTAATTCTGGATTGTTTAATTTATTATTCATCGGTAAAACCAGAACATTTTTTGTAGCTATTTCTGCATTCTTAAAATCATTTTTTTTAGATATTTTATTTTTATAAATATTTAAATGTTTAAGTTGATTTAAGCTATAAAAGCCTGGTCTACATAAGGTAGATTTATTGTTGAGAATTTTCATTATTTTATTTTTATCTTTTTGTTTTTTGAATAGAATTGGAAATCCCCATCTTACTGGTAAAAAATTATTAGGATCCTTCATCAAAGTAAAGTTTTTGTTGTTAGCTAACTTTTTTTCGTAGATAGAATTAATTTCTGTTTTTTTTTTGATTATTTTTTTGCTTCTTAAAATTTGAGAATAACCAATAGATGCTAATAAATTGCTTAATCTAAAATTTCCACCTGTCATATTGTAGTAATAAGGTTTATTGATTTTCTGTCCATGATTTCTCAAAATTTTTAGCTTTAAACATATTTTTTTTGAATTTGTTAATATCATGCCTCCCTCTCCAGTAATCATTGTTTTTGAGGCATGAAAAGATGCGTAACTCAAATATTTCTCCTTATTAAATTTCTTACCATTTCCAACATAATCATCATAACGCTTAGATAATATAACCTCAGAGGTATCTTCTATAACAAAAATATTTTTTTTTTTTGCAATCTTTATTATTTTTTCATAATTGCAGATACTTCCGTAGTTATGAATCAATAAAATTGCTTTAGTTTTTTTATTTACTTTATTTGCAATCTGATCAGTATCAATTTGTAAATTATCTAATCTAATGTCTACAGGTATTGGCTTTAAACCCATAAGCTTTATCATGTGTACAGGACTTATGTAACAAAAAGAGGGAACAATTATCTCATCACCCTTTTTTAAATTTAAACTCATAAGAATTAAGAGTATTGCGCTAGTGCCATTATTGACTGAAATACCAAATTTTGCTCCCAATGTGTCTGATAGTTTTTTTTCAAATTTTTCCACATATGGACCATAAGAAAGCCAACCAGAATTAAATGCTCTTTTTAAATGCCCTTTTTCTTTTTCGGTTATTAATGGATCAACAAATTTTATATTACTCATAAATTTTTAATTTTATTGCCTCTTTAGTATATTTTAAAAAAACATTTAAAAACTTTGTTTTTGAAAAACCGTGAATTCTATTACCATATTCTATTTGAATTTCATCTAATTTAAAACTTTTTTTTTTCAAAAAATAAATTAATCTAAAAAAATAATCCCCATATCCAAAAAATATTTTATTTAAATTCATTTTTAATATAATTTTTTTTTTTATAATAAAGAAACCACTCAATGAATCTGTGCTTTTAAATCCAAGAAATTTAGATAAAATTAAACAATAAATATAACTAAAGATAAATCTTATCTTTAATTTCTTAACCTTAAAATTCTTAAATCTTGAGCCACTTATAAAATCTAATTTTTTTTTTTCAAAGTTTTTAATAAGTTTAATTATATCATTTGGATTATGGTTAAAATCACAATCCATTACTATTATATTTTTTTTTTTTGCAAATAAAATACCATCATATATTGAATTACTTAAACCTTTGTTCTTATATCTAATCACAAATCTTAAGTTTCGAAATTTTTTTTTTTTTATTTTTAACATCTCTAAAGTTCCATCATTACTAAAATCATCAACAACAATGACCTCAAATTTTTTAGAAATATTAAAGATTTTATCAATTAATATTTCTAAATTTTTTGCTTCTTTGAAAGATGGAAGTATTATTGAATACATCTGAAGTTCTAAAGCTTATAAGCTTTAATACAAAAATTATCAATCCGATACATCAAAATATTATTATTATGAAAGTCGTTAATTTTAAATGAGCAATTGTTTAAAAAATCATAATCCTCAATACTCTCTTCAAAAACAGAAGCTTTATTATCAATGATTAAATATTTAATATTATTTTTTATAATCTTTTTTTTAAAAAAAGTTTCAAATCTCAACCTAAATTTACTATCTTTATCTGGATAAGAAACATTAGTGTGCCAATATTTGACAGGGGAATAATCTTTGAGATCCAAAGTATTATTATAAATTTGATAATCAGTAATAAATATAAAATTATCATCTAATTTTTTTAATAAATCTAATCTAAATAAATATTCTTTAATTTCATCGTCTTTGCTGAGGTTATAACTAGTTCTCCAATCAAGATTTTTAAATTTTTTATTTATTTCTTTTCCGTCAAAGCTAAAATATTTAAGATTTTTATCAATATCCTTATATTTTCTAGACGCAACTGATGTTTGAAAATAAAAAAAAGTAGAAAAAATGAAATAAATAATAAGTAAAGATTGAGTAAAAAATATCTTTTTTCTTTTTATAAAAAACAAAAAAATAATTAGTAAAAAGATAATAAACTCAAATATTGCAAATAAAAAATTATTCTGTGCTAATCTTAACCAACTATAAAAGATTAAAAAACTATATATATAATTTAAAAAATTATTATTTTTTAAATTAGATTGTAATTGATAAATTAAAAAAACTACAATTGGCAAAACAACAAAACTCATTGCAGAGTTATTAGTATGTAACTCATAGATGTAACTAATGATGATCAAAGCTAAGCTGATAATGAAATTTAAGGTTATATTTTTATCGATATTTTTTCTAAATTTTTTTAAGAAATAAAAATAATTTACAATTAATGGTATAATTAAAAAAATTAAAAAATAAATTTTAGATAATTTTTCCTTCAAAAATTCAAAATTAAAAATATCAAATCTATTTGAGCCTAAATCTAAAGATAAATAAATATATTGTTCTATGAAAGTATATAAATTAATCTCATAAATTCTTAGTAATAAAATTAGTAATAAAATACATCCTATTGAAATTAATGATAAAAGTTTAATTGAATAAAATTCTTTATTTTCAATTCCATAATAGAAGTATAAAAATATAATTAAAATAAAAAAATATGATGAAGGTACTTGTTTTATTAAAAAACTTAAAAAAATAAAAATCGGTGATAAAATTAGTATTTTTCTATTTTTTTTTAGTAGACCCAAATAAAAAAATAATAAAGAGCAAATACTTAAAATCCATCCATGGTGATCAACTCCTGGAACTCCATTGTTCGGATAACCCAAAATAGATATACCAAGACATAATATAATAATTAAATAATATGGGGTATCCATCTTTTTTAAATAAAAATAAAAAACCCAACAAAGAATTACATTTAATACTGACGCATGAGCTACAAAAGATAACCAATTAACTCCAAATATTTTATAAAAAAAATTTTGCGTAATACACAAAACTGGCCCTGTAATTGAATAATAATCTTTGAATGGAATATCTCCGGATAAAATTCTGTATCCACAGTTAAAATTTAAAAAGTCATCAAGGGGAGTGAGAGCTCTAAATCCATAATAATAATTTATAAAAAAAGAAAAAGTGAGTAAGAAAAAAAGGGTTATATTGTTAATAAAAATATTTTTATTTAAACTCATAAAAATCTATTTATAAAGTATACCTTATGAAAAAAATAGCTTTAATAACTGGAGTAACCGGACAAGATGGTTCATACTTAGCTGAATTTTTGCTAAAAAAAGATTATAAAGTTTTCGGAATAAAAAGAAGATCATCCTCATTCAATACAAAGAGAATTGATCACATATACGATAAAAAAGAGTTAAAGGATAAATTTCAAGTATTTTATGGAGATCTTCTAGATGGCTCCAGTTTGTTAAATATTATAGAAGAGATAAAACCTGATGAAATATATAATCTTGCTGCACAATCACATGTCAGAACAAGTTTTGATGTCCCAGAGTATACGACAGATGTAAATGCACTTGGAACATTAAGACTTTTAGAGGCAATAAGAAGGTTAAAAAATAAAAAAAAAATTAAATTTTACCAAGCTTCAACTTCTGAAATTTTTGGAAATACTACTTCTCCACAATCAGAGAAAACACCATTTAAACCTGCTAGTCCTTATGCGATATCTAAGCTTTATGCTTATTGGATAACCAAAAATTACAGAGATGCATATAATATATTTGCAGTAAATGGAATCTTATTCAATCATGAGGGATGTAGAAGAGGAGAAACTTTTGTAACAAGAAAAATTACAAGTGCTGTAGCTAGAATTTTCCATGGTTCAAACGAAAAAATTTTTTTAGGTAATCTTAATGCAAAAAGAGACTGGGGGGATGCTGAGGATTATACAGAAAGTATGTGGAAGATGTTACAACAAAAAAAGCCTGACGATTACGTAATTGCAACCGGAAAAAGCTATAGTGTAAGAGAATTTGTTAGGGAGGCATTTAGTAATATAAATATAAATATAAAATGGAAAGGATCTGGTTTAAATGAATATGGATACGACTCTAAATCAAAAAAAGTTTATATTAAGATTAGCAAAATATACTTTAGGCCAACAGAAGTTTATGAGTTGAGAGGTGATCCAAGAAAAGCAAAAAAAGTATTAAAATGGAAACCAAAAACAGACTTTAAAGAGATGGTTAAAAAAATGGTAAATTTTGATATCGATAACTATGGGAAAACTAATTTTTACTAATTTTTAGAACTCCAATAAATGCCTCTTGTGGAATTTCTACTCTTCCAAATTGTTTTGCTCTAACCTTACCTTTTTTTTGTTTTTCAAGTAACTTTCTTTTTCTATCAGTTGCTCCTCCTCCGTGAATTTTAGTTAAAACATCTTTCTTGAAACCTTTAATAGTCTCCCTTGCAATTATCTTGCCTCCAATGGCGGCTTGCAGAGGTATCATAAAATTATGTCTTGGAATCAAATCTTTCAATTTTTCGCACACCTCTCTACCTGTTTTTTGGGCAAAATCTTGATGAATCATCATTGCAAGTGCGTCTACTGGTTCACTATTAACTAAAATTGTTAGTTTTACTAAATCACCTTCTCTATGTTCTAAAATTTCGTAATCAAAACTTGCATATCCACTTGTCATTGATTTAATTCTGTCATTAAAATCAAAAACAACTTCATTTAAAGGAAGTTCATAATTTAACACCGCTCTATTACCAGAGTATGATAAGTTTATCTGAATACCTCTTTTATCCTGACAAAGTTTAATTATCGAACCCAAATACTGATCTGGAGTAATAATTGTTGCCTTAATCCAGGGCTCTTCAATTGATTTGATTAATGTTAGATCTGGAAGAGTTGTAGGATTTTGAAGGTCTATAGTTTTATCACTGTTCAAATTAACTTTATAAACTACCCCAGGTGTTGTTGTTAATAAATTTACATCAAATTCTCTTTCCAATCTCTCTGTAATAATTTCAAGATGTAATAATCCTAAAAAACCACACCTAAATCCTAGACCTAAAGCGGAAGATGATTCAGGGTCAAATGAAAAACTCGCATCGTTTAATTGCAGTTTAGCTAAACCATCTTTTAATTTTTGATATTCTGAACTGTCAACTGGAAATAAACCACAAAAAACTACGGGTTTACTCGGTTTAAAACCTGGCAATGGGTCTAATAATGGTTTTGAGGCATCACAAATTGTATCACCAACTTTTGTTTCAGATAAAACTTTAATTCCTGTTGTTAT
>CESW01145057.1_pt1 | contig 11196 bp, 9 predicted proteins | sample 531171 | NCBI WGS metagenome assembly CESW01 (sample SAMEA2621859, study PRJEB7988) | marine metagenome | biome: marine biome (ENVO:00000447); feature: surface water layer (ENVO:00002042); material: "saline water (ENVO:00002010), including plankton (ENVO:xxxxxxxx)" | depth 5 m
TTTGTAGGTAATAATTTTTTTTTATTATAAAATATATCAACATTTCTATTATTTACTTTTTGTACATTTATACCGAGTGTTATTTTTGATTTACTACTTTGGAAAAATTTTAACGATGGACCTCTTCCAAGTATATGAATACTTCCGTTATTTTTAATTTTATTAAAAATTAAACTCTTAATCATGTAAATACTTTTTGTAAAACTTCTTATTTGAATTAATCAGATTTTCCAAAATTTTAAGATCATAATAATTATCTATATCAAAATTTGTGTATTTAGTTGTCTCTACAAATAATTTTTTATTGCCAAGAAAATTCTTGTTTATTTTTTTTGGAAACTTAAACAATTCACCAGAAAAAATACTGTAAAACGGCTCACAATCCTGTCCCCTAATCATTGATCTATTTTTTAAATTGTTATTTACTGGGTAAATATATTTTCCTTTGGCCTTAAATAATCTAGAATCTTGTTTATGAACAACCAAAACACTTGTTTTATTATTTTTATTAAAACTTCTGTAAACTTTATTAAACGAATTCAAACATCTTAGAGGATGAGTGGGTCTTAGCCACAAAATAGCATCAGGAATTTTAATCTTATTATTTACGAAAAACTTCTTTAAATCTTTTAGAATATGTTCTTCCATTGAATTATCTCTTGAGGCAAATAAGGATCTTTTATGAAGCAAAACGTTTTCAAATTTACTTGCTTTGTCTAAATAATCTTGACTATCACTAGTAAAAATAATTTTTTTTACAAATTTCAATTTTTTTGCAAAATTTATCGTATAAGAAAAAAGATATTTCTTATTTAATATAGCAATATTCTTATTTTTAAATCTCTTTGACCCTGACCTTGACGGGATAATAGCATAAACAATCATATTAATAGTTTATCAATTTTTTTTTTAAATAGTATGAATATAAAAAGATTCCATTATCAAGACTATTTATTTTTACTTTTGGCCAGAATAAAGGATCTAAAGCTTCTAACACAGGAACAGGTGTAACATGATAAACCGTTAGATGATGTTCTAAACATTCCAATACTGTTGTTGTGCTCCCTATTACAACAGCAAAATTTTTTTTTGATTTACTCCTGAATTTTGTATCATATTTATCTATCAGAATTTTCATTTCTCTTAAAAAATCTTTATACTTCTTATCAGTTTTTCCAATAGGGTGTGGTAAAATTGATGGTTTTATGAAAATACGATCAGGTAATATTTGTAACAAATAATCTATTTGACTTAATAATTTAGATTTGTTCGAGATATAGTATGGTAAAATAAATTTATTTAAATATTTTTTTCTATTTTTAATTCTAAATCTATTAGATTTTGTCAATCTTATTTTTTCTTTTCTCCATTTAAATATTTTAGTTAGTTGATAAATTTGAGTTCTACTCATTGAGTAACTTAAATCTGGAATAATATTCTTGTTATAAAGATGAATAGGAAATGGTTGAATTGCATTTAAATAACCAATAATTTTAATATGTGGAAATTTTTTTCTAAGCATTATAATCAAATATTTTTGGAATGGCTGTGCCTCGTACGGTAGATACAAGTTCTGTATTTTTTTTTCTTTTATCAATTTATGAATTTTATTATAAATCATACCACTAAAAAGATGACTCCAATTCAATTTTAAAAGTGAATCTTTAAAATTAAATCGAAAATTGATTAAAATGGAAAATATTTTTTTTGTTAAAAATATGTAATTTAAATTTTGATTTTTTTTTTGGAATATTATCGTATTTTTTAAGTTATTTTTATTTTTATAACTGGGCCCAACATTTAATATAAAATTAATGCAATTGCCTATTTTTGGTAAATAACTATCTTTGTAAGTATAATTTTTGCTGCTAAAAGAATTAGACCATGAAAGTGCCAAATTTTTATAATTTTTTTTTATATTTTTCTCTATTATTATTTCCTCGTAGTTATGTAGATTTGAAATTAATAAAATCTCTTTAATAAATGAAAAATAAAATTTTATACTACTTTTGTTTAAATGATTTAATATTTTGTAATAACCCAGATTATCATACCAAGTGCATGGATAACTCAAAGTATTTCTAATTAAATTTAGATTTTTAGATTTAGACTTAATTGAGTAAAATTTTACTAATTTTTTTCTTTCATTTGTAATATTATTTATTATCAAAATAACTCGAATTTTTAAATTATAAAATCTTAAAATAAATTTATTGTATTATAATAATTAACAATTAAAAGTAATTTCAATATGAAAACTATTGTTATTACAGGTGCTACATCGGGCATAGGCTTAGCTTGTGTAAAAAAATTCATAAAAGATGACTGCTTAATAGTTGGTACTGGTAGAAGCGTTATGAAACTAAATTATATTAATAAAATAGTATCAAAGACAAAAAAATCAAAATTTATTGGAATTAAGTGTAATTTTTTTAATTCTAAAGAGTTTAATAATTTAATAAATAAATTAAAAAAATTAAAAAAAATTGATACTTTAATAAACTCTGCTGGATTATCAGCAAAGACAAAGGTTGAGCGACTAAACTTAAACGAGTGGAATAATTTAATGTATGTAAACGTAACAATTCCTTTTTTGATGTCTAAAAAGCTTATAAAAAACTTTACAAAATCAAAAAATGCTTCGATCATTAATATTTCAAGTATTGCTGGTAGACTTAGAAGTATAAGCTTGGGTTGTCACTACACAACTTCCAAGTCTGCTCTTATAGGAATGACTAGACATCTAGCAATGGAATTATCGAAGTATAAAATCAGAGTTAATTGTGTAGCACCTAGTCAAACCTTAACACCAATGTTAAAAAAATCTTTAACTGAAATGGGTAAAAAAAAATTAGTAGAAAAAATACCTTTAAGGAGACTTAGTACAGCAAATGAACAAGCTGAGGTTATATACTTTTTAGCCTCAAAGAATTCTTCTTATGTAAATGGTGCTATATTTGATGTTAATGGTGGACAATTATGAGAATCGGACAAATTAAACATGGAGATCAAAAAAAAATTATAGTTAATATAAATGATACTTTCTATTCGAATTCAAAAAAATATAAATTTAACGTTTTAGATTTAATTGTTTCTCTTAAAAAAGATGAAAATCTCTCAAGAAAAGTTACTAGACTAATAAAGAATAATAAATTGGTAAAAGTTAAAAATAGCAGTCTAATTTTAAATAAAAAATTAATTACAAAACCAGTAGATGCGCCAGAAGCTTGGGCCGTAGGAGTTACATACAAAAGACAAGCTTTAGAGCATGATAAAGATCTTAGTAAAAAAAGTAAAAAAGTAGATTTATATTATTATGTATATAAAAATTATAGAGCAGAGGTTTTTTTTAAAGGCTTGCCAAGATCTATTGTGGGTCCAAATGAAAAACTTTACTTAAGATCAGACTCTAAATTGATTATGCCTGAGCCAGAATTGGTATTGATTATAGGTAATAATGGTCTACCTATTGCTTTGACCCTTGGTAATGATCTAACTGCTTGGGACATTGAAAAGGAGTGTCCTCTATATTTAAATCAGGCTAAAATTTGGTCAGGATCAGGCTCCTTTGGACCATGGATAATTCCTATTGAAACCATAAAGGATCCATATGATTTAGAGTTATCATGTAAAATTATAAGAAATAAAAAAATTGTTTTAAAAAGTTCAGGAAGTACAAAAGATTTAAAAAGAAAGTTTGAGGAATTATGTCATTTTATGAATTTAAGCAATAAAGTTTCAGCAGGTTCAATACTATACACTGGAACAGCTTGTGTCATAGATCATAATTTTACATTAAAAAAAAAAGATAAAGTCATTATATATAACAATAAACTTGGAATTCTTGAAAATTCTATTGACTTACATAAAAAAGAAAAGAAATATATTCAAAAAAAATAGAATTAAATATGATAGTAAGTTTAATTATAGGTAGAGGCGGAAGTACAGGGTTACCAGGCAAAAATACAATGAATATTTTAGGTAGACCATTAATGACTTACCCCATAATGGCTGCCAAAAATAGTAAATATTGTAATAAAATCTTTTTGTCTACTGACAGCGATGAAATCAAAGAGATAGGAAAGAAAAATAATGTTGAGTTAATTAAAAGACCTGAATTTCTAGCTACCAAAGAAGCTCTAGCAGAGGACGCTTACATTCATGGCTATAATGAAATTAAAAAATTAATAAATGAAGAGCCTGAGTTTATTATTTTACTTTTTTGTAATGGTGCAACTGTTTTATCTGCACAAATAGATGAAGCGGTTGAAGTTTTAAGAAAAGATGAAAAGTTAGATTCTGCCTGCACTGTAAGTTCTTATGACATGTGGAGTCCACTTAGAGCGAAAAAAATTGATGATAATGGTAAACTTGTGCCTTTTGTACCTCTTGAAATATTTGGGGATAATGTAACTTGTGATAGAGGTTCCCAAGGTCAAACTTGGTATGCAGATTGCTCTACATTTGTTGTAAGACCAAAATGTATGTTAAAAAAAAATGGCGATGTGCCTTTTACATGGCTCGGTAGAAATATTCATCCAATTAAGCAATGGGGAGGGCTTGACATTGATTATAATTGGCAAATACCAATTGTTGAGTTTTGGTTAAAATCGCATGGTTTTAGTGAAACTCAAACACCCTACGACTAATTAATTAAATTATAAATTTTTTTTCCCTTTAAAGCATTTAATAAATTTGCTGATGCTTTTTCTCTCATTTCAATTACAGATCTTGATGAATAATATCCAGAATGCGGATTAATTAATATTCTTGTACTTAAAGTTGAATTTTGGTTTTTCCATAATTTAATTAACTTTGAATTAAATGAAGGGGGTTCTTCAGGAAGCACATCTAGTCCTACACCTGCAATTATTTTATTTTTGATGCCATAATAAATATCATCTAAACTATTTATAATCTTACCTCTAGATGTATTGACAATTATTGTGCCTCTATTTAATTTATTTATAAATTTTCTATCTACTAAATTTAGTGTCTCCTTTGTTAATACACAATTAATAGATATTATATTAGTATTCGATATTAGGTCATTCAAACTGTTAAATTTTTTTATACCTAGAATTTTTTCTACCCCAGTCTGAACATATGGATCATAGAAACCTATTTTCATATTGAAGTTTTTTAATCTTAGAGATAAAGATGATCCAATTCTTCCTAAGCCAATAATACCAACTTTAAGTTCATTAGATCTTTTAATTGGAAATTCCAAATTTTCTTTCAGTACGTTTTGTTGCCAACCCTTTTTATAATTTTTGCTACTTTGATTTAAATGAAAAATTTTTCTTGATAAAGATAAAATCATAGCTGCAGCAGTATCAGCAACTTCTTCTGTCCCGTAGTCTGGGGTGTTGGCACAATCTATTCCATATTTTCTTGCTGCCAAATGATCTATATTATCATAGCCTACACCATACCTTACTATAGCTTTACATTTTTTAAGATTTTTAATTGTTTTCGCAGAAATATTTGTATGCCATACTAATAATCCATCTGCTTTATTTATAATTCTAGGCAAATTTTTCTCTAAGGGGCAATTTAGTATATGAACTTTGGCAAAATTTCTAAAGATTTTACTCTCAATCTTTGAGTCCCTAAAATAATCAGTGATAAAAATATTCTTCATTAAATTATTTTAAAATTTTTTTTGCTATGTCTAAAACTCTATTACTGTATCCCCATTCATTATCATACCAAATAATAATTTTTATGTATTTTGACTGAAGAACATTTAAATAATTGGAGTCTATAACTAATGATTTTGTTGTTCCTAAATGGTCTATAGAAACAAGTTTTTCCTCCTCATATTTGTATATGTTTTTGTTGTTTTTCGATAAATTTTTTAAAAAAATTTTAAGTTCTTTTACATTTAAATTTTTTTTTACTTTAATGGAGATGTCAGATCCACAAACAATATTTGTAGGAACTCGAAAAGAGATGCCAGATAATTTATTTTTAATATTTGGCAATATTTTTTCTACGGCACTAACCGAAGTCGTATTTTTTGGAATTAGACTTAATGTAGAATTTCTGCCTAAAGAGTAGTCTTTCCATTTGTGGGTAGGATTAGAAACTGATTTTAGAGATCCATCTAATAAATTCTGATAAGAAAGTATTGAGTGCAAAGTGGTTATGAACCCATTTTCTATTTTATATTTTGCATCAATTTCTTTTAAAATTGGGGAAAGTGCTGAGGCATCACATATACTTGTGCTTATTATGTTGTGTTTTTTATTGTTATATTTATTTTCGTTGGCACCTAAGACCATGTAAAAGTCAGGACCACTTTTTGGTGAGTGTGTTAGCAAAACTTTTTTTACCCCACTTCTTAAAACAGATTTTGATTTATTTATATTTCTATGAAGACCAGTTGCATCTATCAAGATATCAACTTTATTTCTAGTCCAAGGAACTTTCTCGATTTTATCGAATGTATAGAGTTTAATATTATTATTGTTAACTAATAAATTTTTTTTTTTTAAAATGACATTTTTTTCAAACTGTCCGTATATTGAATCATATTTTAGTAGATAAGCTAAATTTTTCTTATCCTCATCTATATCGTTGATGGCTACCACCTTTAAGTCTTCCATATTAGAAGCTATTCTAGTCAATGCTCTACCTATTCGCCCAAAGCCATTAATTCCAACTCTTATCATTAAAATAATTAATATATTAACACTTGTTTAAAACAAGCATATTTATTTAAAAAAACTCTCTAGTTTTGTTGTTTCGTCAATATCACCTAATAAATTGTATCTTAACCAAATTACTAAAATAAAGATAGAAATTAATGGTCCATAATTTTCTTTAGTACAGTCTAAAAAATTATTCTCTAATTCGAATGCCAATTCTTTTGATATATATTTTTCAATTATATTTTTATTTTTAACTAAAAAATTTTTTGCCCCAATTAAATTTTTTTCCTTAGAAAATAGATAATTAAATCTGATAACTGGTCCTTTTTTTGGAAAATCACTACTTTTATAATTTGGGTAATTTTTTTTTAGAATTTTTCTTAATAATTCTTTATTTGTATCTTTTTTTTTAGATGAAACTGACAAGCAGTATTCATAAAAATTTCTATCGAGAAATGGCGACCTATTTTCTATCGAGTTTTTCATACATGCTAAATCAAAAATAGTTAATTGATGGTTCATAACTCCAAAAATATTTAAAAAATCCAACATATTTCGAAAATCATTTGAAAAAATATTTTTGTATGTTCTTACAATCTTATTCATTGTTTCATTTATTAAAACTTTACTCTTAAGTTGAATTTTGAATTTCTTTTCTTTAAATAGTTGATGGCCTAAAGAAGTTATATGTAAATAATATGGAAAGAATAAATAATTAACTATTTTATGTTCAAAATTTTTAAAAAGAAAATTAGTTTTACTAAGTAATGATACAATCCTATTTTTAATAAAATTTTTTCCAATATATCTAGATTGCCATTCGTAACCACCAAAACATTCATCGCCCCCAATTCCAGAGAGAATTACTTTACAATTCTTTTTTTTTGCCTCATTAGATAGAGCATAAGCAATTATATATCCAGTATCTATAATTGGTTGATCCATGCTGCAAATTATTTTAATTAAATTGTTATTTAAATATTCTCTATCAATAACAACAAAATTATTTTCAACATTTAGATTTTTTGTATTTTCTATAATTTTTTCTTTGTCATCTGTTGAATTCTCATTTTTGTTGTCAAAATCTATTATTGCTGTAAATGTATTAATTCTTTTTTTATAAATATTGCTCATTATCTGTAGTATGATATTTGAATCTAGGCCACCACTAAGAAATACCCCTATATCAACGTCAGCCATAAGCCTTTTTTGAACAGAACTTTGAAGCAGTGAATTTATCTCATTTAAATGATTATTTTTTTTTTCAATTAAATTTATATTAGGTTTGTACCACTGCTTTAACTTTATAGATTTATTATAATATTCTAAATAATGACCTGGTGGTAATGCCTTAATATTTTTATAAACTGTACGATCAAAAAATCTAAAATGTGCACTTAATAAAAATTGAATATTTTCTTTTTTTATTTCGAAATTTTTACCAAATCTTGCCTCAGATGAAAAACAAAACGGTTCATTGTTATAGTATAGTGGTTTTTTTCCAAACGCATCTTTAATCAGGAAAACCTTATTTTTTTCTCCGTCTATAATTATTATTGAAAACATACCATCTAAATTTTTTATAAATTCGATACCAAACTTATGATATAATTTTGGAACTATTTCGCAGTCTGAATTGGAGATAAAACTTTCATTTTTAAAATATTTTTCCCTTAAATCTTTATGATTGTAGATTTCACCATTAATAAAAGCTGTAATTTTTTTGAATGTGAAAGGCTGATTTCCTTTTGATGAAAGATCATTTATTGATAATCTGTGAAATTTTACTATCCAATTTATTCCTTCTTTTATCGTTGTGTTGTCTGGACCTCTATGCTCTATAGATCCAATGTTAGAAAGAAAATTTTTGTTATAATCAACTATTCCACTGAAGCCACACATTTAATTATTATTTAATTTTGTCTCGAAGAAAGTTTTATCTTTTAACTCATATATCTTGTCACAATATTTTAATGCTTCTTTATTATGAGAAATTAAAATTTTTGTAGTATTTTTCAAATTACATATTGTTTTTAATATTTCGTTTTCATTTTTTTGATCAAGTGCACTTGTAACTTCATCTAACAACAAAATTTTTGGCTTAGTGTATAATGTTCTAGCTAGAGAAATTCTCTGACGCTCACCTCCTGAAATTTTTAGACCTCGTTCACCCAATTGTAAATTTTCTGCATCTTTTAAATTCGATATAAAATGATTTAAATTTGCACCCTCTATTGACATTTCAAAATCTTTAAAAATTATATTTTTAGTGTCTTCTCCAAATGCTATGTTTTCTATTAATGAGCCTTCCAAAATCATTGCATCTTGTGGCATATATCCAATCAAATTTTGCCAACTTTTTATATTGTCTTTATTCAAGGTATATTTCTTATCTATGATAATTTTGCCATCTGTAGGTGGTAAAATACCTGAAAATAAATCAAAAAAAGTACTTTTTCCAATACCAGAACTACCAAAAATCCCAACAAAACTATTTTTATCAATTTTAAGGTTGAGGTTGTTGAAAATAATTTTCTCACTTTCAAAGTGAGTAAAATTTATATTTTTAAATTCTACTATTTCTCTAAAAATAACTTCTTTATCTATTTTATTTTTTTGAATAACAAAATTTTTTTTTATTTCATATTTATTTTTTACTATTTCATTAAGTGCTGGAATTTCAAATCTTATGTTTTGTAATGCACTTAATAATTTACTAATTGATGGAATTAGCCTTATAGCACCAGCAGCATATATTGCTAAAATATAAATAAAATTTTGTAAATTTTCTGAAAAAAAAATACAGAATAACAATAAAATTGAAATTAATATAAATTCATAAAATAATCTTGGAGTTTGGGCAGCTATGTTGAATTTCATATGAGATTTTGATGAAATTTTGTTGTTAAGATTAAATTTCTGGAAAAAAAAATTCTCTCTACTATATAATTTTAATAGCTTTATATTATCAAAAATTTCGCGAAGATTTTTCATATTGTTACCTTCGAAATCTATTCTTAATTTACCCAATCTATTAATATATTTTTTTGAAATAGTCATATAAATGGAGCCAATCACAAAAAGAAGACCAAAAATGAAAATTGCAGATTTTAAATCGATTAAAATTAGTAAAGTTACAATTGATAAAATCATTACAAGTTCAGAAAAAAGAGACAATACCATAGCAATAACGCCCATAATTATTCTTGGCACTTCTTGAGAAATATTTCTAAGTAATATTGAAGAATTGTTTTTAACAAAGAACTTATAATCTTGATTTAAATATTCATTTAATTTCTCTTTTGCTAGATAAATTCTTAGATCAAAAATGATTTTTTGATAGAAATAAATAGTTATGTAATTAACAATAAATTTTAATATGAATATTCCAATCATAAAATATAAAATTTGATTAATATTATTTTCTTCAATTAAAAACAGAGTACCTAAAATCTCGTTTAATTTTGCGATAAATGTTCCATTCTGATTGATAAAAAGATCTAACAATGGCAGAATTGAAGAAATAGCTGCTATTTCAATTATCGAGTTGAAAATTGATATAATTGCAAAATAAAAATAGTTTAATCTTAGATTGACTGAACTAATAGACCAAATTTTTTCTAAGGTTTGCAAATTAATATGAATAGTTATTATTGAATTTAAAATTTTTAGAGTTTTCTGTTATACTTAAAAATTGAAATGTATCAAAAGGTATTGCGTTAAAAACATCATTTTTTTTTAAAAAATCAATTAGATCTGCATTCAAATAATTTTTTTTAATTAATCTTTTTAAAGATATTAAGTTTGCTGAACCAATTAATAGAGATATTAAATCTAATATATTCACTAATTTTTCATTATTTTTTGTATGAAAAATTTTTCTATTAGTAATAATTCTTTGTGATAAGACAGACAGTGAAAATGAAAAAGGCATTGATTTATTTTCGAGCATATTAGAAACTTTTTTAATCATATAAAATTCTTCGTAACGATCAATATTTTCCAATATAAATCTGACAATTTCGTTATATAGCTTGAAATTCTCATATATTTGGTTGTTATCAAAATTTGAGAATTGACTGTTGGGATTTGCATTTTGGCTTTTATTAAAATTTCTTGTTTGTTCAAGTTCATAAATTTCAGAAGTAATTTTCATTTGAATAGCGACTGAAATTTGATTAGATATATTTAAATTTCCCTTATGTACTCTCTTAGCATTCCAGTAGAATACATTTCCTTGACTTGCTTTAATTCTATCTTGTAAGAATTTAGGCATGCCAATTCTAATCATTAGAGACGAGAATTTATCAATTATTTTATTTTGCAACCTATAAATAGAAAGTGCGTCATACTTATAATCTGTAACCGGCAGCCAACATGTATAAAAATCATCTTGGTGACCATCTTTATGGAATCCTCCATCTTCAGAATAATCATAAGATAAGTGTATCATTGGGTAAGGAAGTGAAATCCATTCAATATTTTTTTTGTTAGGAAACTTTGATTTAAAATCATTTTTGATTAAATCAACTAATTCATT
>CESW01068634.1_pt1 | contig 11195 bp, 10 predicted proteins | sample 531171 | NCBI WGS metagenome assembly CESW01 (sample SAMEA2621859, study PRJEB7988) | marine metagenome | biome: marine biome (ENVO:00000447); feature: surface water layer (ENVO:00002042); material: "saline water (ENVO:00002010), including plankton (ENVO:xxxxxxxx)" | depth 5 m
TAGTATCAAACACGGTATCTAAAATAAACCCAATTATTGTCCCAACTACAACTGCAGCAACTAATTCTGTGCCTAATTTAAAGGCACTTCCCATAAATGATCCTCTTTTTTTATTGTCTTCATCAAATTGCTTTTTTATTTTTGATTTTGCAATTTTTAGGCGAGTTTTAAATTCTTCAGGTATTGTCATTTCACTAAATTTAAGCGACTAATTCCTCTGCTCTTTGTAAATCTACAGAAACAAGCTGGCTTACTCCTTGCTCGGCCATAGTAACACCATACAGCCTATCCATTCTAGACATTGTCAATGCGTGGTGTGTGATTATTATAAATTTTGTATTAGTAATTTTAGTCAAATCGTCTAGTAATTCACAGAACCTTGTTACATTTGCATCATCTAAAGGAGCATCAACCTCATCCAAAACACAAATTGGAGAAGGATTTACTAAAAAAACTGCAAAGATTAAAGAAAGGGCAGTTAAGGCTTGTTCACCTCCAGAAAGTAAAGTTATAGATTGCAACCTCTTACCTGGAGGAGAAACGAACATTTCTAGCCCAGCTTCAAGAGGGTCATCCGAGTCAACTAGTTCAATTTTGGCAGTGCCGCCATTAAATAATTTTGTATAAACTTCGTTAAATTTCCTGTTAACTTTAGTATATGCCTCAAGGAGTCTTTCTCTTCCTTTTTGATTAAGTTCATCAATGCTTGTTTTTAATTTTACAATTGCAGAATAAAGATCAGCTCTATCATCCTCCATTTTTTTTATTTCAGTCTCATATTTTTTTGTTTCTTCATCTGCTCTCAAATTGACCGAGCCTAGTGACTCCCTTTGTTTTTTGGATTTTTCGATTTTTTCAGTTTGTTGTTCAATACTAGGTAAGTTTTCAATTTCTAGTTCATTTAAATCAGATTGAGGTAAAATTAGTGCCTCGGTTTCTATATTCAGCTCACTTTTAACTGAGTACAGTAAGTCCTTCTTCCTATTTTCAATACCTTCAATTAGTGCTTCATTCCTTGCCTTGTTTTCTTTTAGCTCAGAAAGTTTTAGTTGAATTTCCTTTAAATTTTCATTTATTAAATTATATTTTTTTTCAGCCGCAATTAATTCATTCTCTATCTCCACATTCCTTCTTTTTATGTTTTCAAGATTTTGTAAATTTTGCCCTTTTGATGTGGCAATTCTCTCTGGATTTTTTTGATTTTCACTAATCTCTAATTTGATTTTAGTTTTTCTATCATTAAGTTCAGAGATCATTTTTTCTGAATTTGTTTTAAGATTTCGCCAATTTTCTAATTCAACGTCAATATTTTTGATTCTTTCTTTTCTTTTAATCGAGTCACTTTCTATTGATCTGTTTCTACCGTATTTTTCAGCATATTCCTCTTGTGATAAAGTAATTTTTTTTACAAGCTGTTTTAGTTCTCTAAAATTTTTTTTTGAAAGCTTTTTATTGCTATCTATGTCCAGCTCAATTTGATTTAAAATTTCATCAAGCTGATTTAATAGTTCATCAAGTTCTTTTTTTGATAACTGTAGCTCATTTAGGGAGTTTCTTTCAACATCTAAAAGTTTATTTTCTGTATTTAAGAGATCTTCTTTTTCTTTAGAAATTCTTTTTTCATTTAGATCTGCATCTAATGAAATACTTTTCTCTCTTTCAAGATCAGAATTAACTGTTTTCATAGATTTATCTAATTTTTCTTGCAAGGATTTTACTCTGGACTCTTCGGCCACGAGATTAGTTATATCAAGATTAAGTTTTTGTAGTGAAGCTGCGCTTTCCATTTTTTTGTCTCTTAATGGCGATAGTTTTTTATTTTCTTCCCCAAGCAAAGTATTGTTATGATTGTAATCAATATTAATTGCGCTTATCTCATCCTCAAGCTCGCTTAACTTTTCAAGTATTTGTTTTTTATCTTTTTCTATTTCTTTAATTTTTAAAAAGTATAAACCTGCTTCAATCTTCTTAATTTGATTAGATATTTCCTTATATCTAGATGCTTCCTCTGCTTGTTTTTTTAAATTATCAAGTTGTTTTTGTTGTTGCTTTCTTAATTCATCTGCTTTTTTAAGATTATTTTCAGCAGCGTTTAATCTTGTCTCTGCTTCTTGCCTTCTAGCATGAATACCCGAGATTCCTGCCGCCTCCTCAAGGATTGATTTTCTCTCTATTGGTTTCGCAGTGACTAATTGACCAATCCTACCCTGACTGATCAAAGAAGGCGAGTGAGCGCCGGTAGAGAGATCAGCAAAAAAAGTTTGTACATCTCTTGCCCTAACCTCTTTATCATTTATAAAATATTTAGAACCTTTGTCTTTTTCAATTTTACGTTTTATAATAATTTCATCAAAGTCCTTATATTGTGTTGGTCCACTTTTTTCTTTATTCTCTAAATATAACGAAACCTCAGATATATTTTTTGAAGGACGATTTGAAGTTCCAGAAAAGATCACGTCTTCCATTCCAGATCCTCTCATACTTTTTGCAGAATTTTCACCCATGCACCACCTAAGAGCTTCAACAATATTAGACTTTCCACATCCATTTGGTCCAACTATTCCAGTAAGACCTTTTTCGATTAATATAGAAGTTTTTTCTGAAAAGGATTTAAAACCCGTCATTTCTAAATTTTTAAACTTCATCTAAAGTTATAATTTTTTTTCTAAAGCTTTCTTAAATTGGTTATAATCAATTTTACCGGTATATTTTTTTTCGTTAATAAATATTGTTGGAGTGGACTCGATCTTATATTTTTTTTGGGCTTCAATTCTTTGATTCAATATTTCGTCTTGCTTTTTGTCATTTTTTAAACATTTGTCCATTTTATCTATACTTAAATTTATTTCCGAGCCAATTTTTTTTATTGACTCATTTATCTTGTTTATATCGGAACCTACTGCCCAAACTTTTTGTTTTTTATAAATTTTCTTCAATAATTCAAATTTCTTATCGTTATCAACATGGCACCTAACAATTATTTCAGCATTTAGGGCGGCTAGATCCAAAGGGAAAGCATGATGCTCAAATCTCACAAGACCTTTATCTATAAAATCTTTTTTTAATTCATCAAATACTAAACCATGAAAGCTTGCACAATGGGGACAAGTTAAAGATGAAAAAACTTTTACTGTGATTTTAGCATTTAGTTCACCAATACCTAAAACTTTACTATTGGCATGATTAGCAAAGAATATTAAAATCAAAAAAATTGATTTATATAAAATTTTAACTATTTCTTTCATTATAAGCTTTTAAAAAGTTTTTAAGAGAATTTTTTAAATTATCATCATTAACTTTGCTCATTTTATCTTTAATTTTACCTAAATTTTGTATTTTTTGAAAAATCTTATTGTTAACTTTTATTTTATCTTGAACAATTTTTAACTTAATACTATCTATACAATTACAACCAAAAAAACAATTTATCTTATCTAAAATCTCATTTTTTTTGTATTCAATTTCTACTTCTTTTCCATGGATAACATTTAATACTAAAGTTCCATTTTTCATTTCTTTTCCTAATTTAACTGAAAGCGGATAACATGAGTCTGAAATTTCTTTATTTACCAATTTGGTCCAATTATCGACTATATTTGAAAAATTATAGCTTCCTTTTTTCAAATGTTTTTTCAAAGTTTTAGGGATTGAACTTGAAAAAGGTCTAAGGCCTTGTATGAAAGACCGTGTTTTATTATTATTTTTATTATGCATATTAATTCAACTTTACCAAAAAAAATTTTAGCTTGGTATGATAATAGCAAAAGAATATTACCTTGGCGTGTTAGCAAAAAGTCACCAAAAAAGCAGTATTACAGACTTTTAAGTGAATTTATGCTGCAACAAACACAGGTTAAAACAGCTATTCCCTATTTCAATAATTTTACAAAAAAATTTAAAAACTTAAAAGCCTTATCAAATAGCAATGAAAGAAGAATTTTGAAAATGTGGGAAGGGCTTGGCTATTACAGGAGGGCAAGAAATCTTTTAGCATGCTCAAAATTACTTGTTAAAAATTATAAGTCAAAACTTCCAACTACTCTTAAACAGATGAAGAAACTTCCTGGAATTGGAGATTATACTGGGAATGCATTATTAGGTTTAGTTTATAATTTACCTACAATTGCTGTTGATGGGAATGTTAAAAGGGTTTTTTCAAGATTGCTTAATAAAGAGGTAAAGAAAATTAATTTTAATAAATTCATAGAAAAAAATAGAAAAAATCTTTTTTGTAGTAACCGAAACGCAGATTTTGTTGAAGCTTTAATGGAATTCGGAGCACTTGTCTGCAAACCAAAAAACCCAAATTGTCTTACGTGTTGTTTGAATAAAACCTGCAAGTATTTTAAATCTAATAAAAAAATTAAAAGTAGTAAAACAAAAATGATTAAAATTAAAAATTTTGATATTTTCTGCTATATAAATAGAAAAAAACAGATTGCATTAACTAAAAAAAATCGAATAAGTTTTTTAAAGAATTTTAATTTACCTACAATTAAAGAGACAAATAATTTGCATAATCACCAAAACTGGAAATTTCTAAAAAATTATAAAAATTCTATTTCTAATCTAAAACTAAATATAAATTTATACTACAAATTTTCTAATAAGATACCAGCATCTCACGGCTGGTACTCTTTAGATCAAAACAAAGAATTCATACCAAGTTTTACTAAAAAAATATTCAGGCAAGTTTCAACTTTATTCTAATGAAAAAAAAAATAGCTATTATAGGTGCTGGAATAGCAGGTTTAACACTTGCAAATTTTATTAAAAAAAATTCCGATCACGAATTCATGTTATACGAAAAACAAGACAGCCTTTCTTTTGACGAGGGATACGGTATTCAATTATCAGTAAATAGTATTAAACTTTTAAATAAGATCGGATTTTATAAAATCGACGAAGAAAAAATTTTTCACCCAGATGGAATAAATATTTATAATATTCAAAATAAAAAAATTTGCGACTTAGATCTTAGACAATTTAATACAGAGGAACTTAAATACAGTACTTTAAAAAGATCCACTTTAATTGAATTTTTAAAAGATGATATTTACACACAGCATTTGAGATTTGGAAAAAATATAAAGGAAGTTTCAGAACTTAAAGAAAAAATTCTTATCAAATTCGATGACAATACAAATGATTTAGTTGATTTTGTTGTTGCTGCTGATGGAATATTTTCTAACACCAGGTCATTTTTTGAAAAGAAAAAAGTCGAACCAAGATTTAAAAAAGCTATTTCAGTAAGAGTAATTTTAAATTCAAAATCTGAACTTGATATCAATGATGAAAATATAAGTTTAATGCTTGGAAGCAATAGTCACATTGTACTTTACCCAGTTAATAAAAAAAAAGAGCTTAATATGGTTTGTATAATAAGATGTAAAAAATATGAGCCTGATAATGTCAAACATTTAGTTCAAGAAATAGTTTTAAAACAAAATCCAAAATTAAAGAATATATTTGAGAATGAAATAAAAACATGGCCTTTATATTTTACTCCAAAAATTATTCCTTCTTCTAACAAAAAGGTGTTTTATATTGGAGACGCTTTTAATGGGTTTTTACCAACTCTTGCGCAAGGCGCTGGGCAATCTATTGAAAGTGCTTTCGAAATATTTAATTTATTAAAAAATGATAAGCTTGATAAAGAAAATAATTATTTTGAAATTAGATCAAAAAGGGCAAAAATTATTAGAAGCAGATCAAATTTTAATTTCTTTGCATTTCACTTTTCAAGCAAAATTTTGCAAAATATGAGAAATCTACTTTTGAAGTTTTTGGTAAAACGTAAATTTTTTGTAAATAGTTATTTAGGTAAAATTTATAAAAATTAGGATTTATTTTCGTTTATAAATTTTTGTCTTAAACTATCAATTACAACAACAGATCCATTAATGTTACAATGCCAATAAGTCCAACCATTATAGCTCTCAGCACCCATAATTGTAGCTGCAACTTTATGAATAGAGCCTTCTGACTCTTTATATTTGATACTTCCATCAGCCATAATTTTAGCATTAATCTTCTTTTTCGGATCAAATAGGGTAGTACCAGGCTTTAATATTCCTAGCTCTACAAGAGAACCAAAAGGTATTCTTGGTTTTGATTTATTGTTTTCAATAGTATCTAAGTATTCATCCATAATTACCTTGGTTTTTTTAATTCGTTCACTAGCAACTTTAAAATATTTTTTATCTCTTTCTATACCAAAATATTTTCTACCTAATTTTTTAGCAACCACTGCTGCTGTTCCAGTGCCTAAAAAGGGATCAAAAATGACATCACCTTTGTTTGTGGTAGCTAAAATGATTCTATGTAAAAGCGCCTCTGGTTTTTGTGTAGAATGAATTTTTTTTCCATTTTTCTTTAGCCTCTCTTTTCCGTTGCAAATAGGTAATGTCCAGTCAGATCTCATCTGCAAATCGTCATTTAAGCATTTTAAAGATTGATAATTAAACGTATATTTTGATTTTTTATTTTTTGAAGCCCAAATAAGAGTCTCATGCGCATTAGTAAATCGTGTACCTCTAAAATTTGGCATAGGATTATTCTTTCTCCAGATGACATCATTAAGTAGCCAGTAATCTAAATTTTGTAAGTGATAACCTAGACGAAAAATATTATGATAAGATCCTATAACCCAAATACTTCCATTATCTTTTAGAATTCTTTTACATTCATGAAGCCAAGCTAAGCAGAATTCATCGTAATGTTTAAAACTATTAAATTGATCCCACTTATCATTTACACCATTCACTTCGCTTGCATCAGGGCGAGTTAATTTTTCACCAATCTGCATATTGTAAGGAGGGTCAGCAAAAACCAAATCAAAAGACTTATTAGGAATTTTTTTTATTTCCTTTAAACAATCTCCATTAACGATACGATCATAAAAATTTAACATCTTTAGATTCAACCCGAAATTGAATCTAGGGTCAAACGTTTTTGATGAAAAAATGAGTCCTCTTGTGTTTGAGATTCTTAGTTAGACAATATCTTGTGCACGGGTTTAAAACCTTTTCGATGATGAGAGGTAATACCAAATTTTTTTAAACCTTCTAAATGAGCCTTAGTTCCATAACCAAAATTACTTTCCCAAGCATAATTAGTAAATTCCTCAGCAAGTTCAATCATTAGGTTATCTCTATACACTTTTGCAATAATAGAAGCAGCACTTATAACTTTAATTCTTTCATCACCATTAATTATAGTTTTGTAATTTTTTAATCCTTTTGGAGCAAAATTTCCATCTATCAACGTTATATCTGGTTTTACAATCAGTTGCTTTAAGGCTCTTTTCATCGATAACAATGATGCCTGTAGAATATTTAATTCTAATATTTCATCTACAGATGCTAAACCTACTGCATAAAAAGAATTTAATTTTATATGATCTGAAATTTCTTGTCTTTTTTTAAAGCTGATTTTTTTTGAGTCTTTGAGTAGATCTAAATTAACACCTTTTTTTAATATCACCGCTGCTGAGACTACCGGACCGGCAAGACATCCTCTACCAACTTCATCAACTCCAGCTGTTACAAAATCTTTCAATTAAATATTAAGTTTTTTTATTTTGTCTCTTATCATTTTTAAATCGATCCAGGCCATTTTTTTTTGGGCTGGTTGCCTCATTAAAAAAGCAGGATGAAAAGTAATCATTACGGATGTTTCACAACTTCCAAATTTCTTCTCTATCCATTTGCCCCTCATTTTAGAAATAACTATATCACTTCCAATTAAGGCATTCATCGCAGTGCTACCTAGTAGAATAAGTATTTTAGGATTTATTATTTCAATATGTTTTGAAATAAAAGGTAGATATCTTTTAATTTCTTGCTCAGTAGGTCTTCGATTTTCAGGCGGACGATAATTGACTATATTTGATATATAAACTTTTTTCCTATCTAAATTTATTGCCGCAAGCATTTTATCAAGCAATATTCCAGCTCTACCAACAAAAGGCAACCCTTCTTGATCTTCATTTGCACCCGGTGCTTCACCTATAAGCATAACTTTTGATTTTGGATTACCGTCACTAAATACGATATTTTTAGCTCGTTTTTTTAGCTCACAGTTATTTTGATTTATAATAGTTTTTTTTAAAAGTCCTAAATTTTTAGCTTTATTCTCAGAAATTTCAAAGTTATCCTTTTTATATCTATTGATTGCCTTATCATTGTAAATTAAATTGTGATTTATTAAATTGTAATATTTAATTAATTTTATTTTACTTTTTTTTTTAAACATATTATGCCTACTTTTAAAAAACATTTAAAGATTACAGGACAGTTTTTATTTGTCACTATTTTTATTTTTTTTTCCACACTTCAAGCTAAAGATTTTGATAAATTTAATAAGGCAGAAAACATAGCAGATTACTTTTCAGGAGTTTTACTTTTTAATCAGAGCAATTATAAAGATTCTTACAAATATTTTAAAAAACTTGGTGGGTTAGAGCAAAGCCACTTCGTCTTTTCATCAAAATATTTATACTCCCTAGTTAATTCAGGTAACTTAAATCAAGCATTTATATTTTCAAAAAAACTTGAAAAAGATCAGCAAGGGAGTTTTGAGACTGATATAATTATTGGAATTTACCATCTTAAAAATTCCAAATTTGATATTTCTAATAAATACTTTTTAAAAGCAAAAAATAGAAATTCCGTGTCTATTTTAGACAATTATATTGCTGAAACTTTATACATTTGGTCAAACCTAAGAAATCAAAGCCTAGAAAAATCTAAACTAAACCTCAATCAACTAGATGGTAGATTTACTAATCTCAAAAAGATACAGAATGCATTTTTACATTGTTTCTACAACAGCCCAAGTACGGATCAACTCTTTAAAAATCTAATATCGGGCAATCAGATTGATTTTTCAAGATACAATTATTTTCATGCAAAATATTTGGACAGTATTGGTTCTAAAAATAAAGCTGCAAAAATTATAGAGGAATCATTAAAACAACATCCAAGAAATCTGTTGCTAAATCAATACAAGGATGATCAAGACAATTTAAATAACAGTTTTGAATTTGATTGTAAAAAAGAAAACCATGTCGTTGCAGAATTACTATATATCGGAGCAAATGCTCTTTCTTCTCAATCAATTTTTTATCTCTCAAATTTTTATTTAAATTTGTCTAAGTACTTGAACAAAGAATTTCATGCCTACGATACCTTGCTAGCAGAAAATTTCTATAATGTTGGAGACCTAATTGCAGCAAAAAAAATTTATAAAAGGCTTTTAAGCTATGGAAGTGCTTTTAAATGGTTTGCCAATAAACAAATTTCAAGAATTTTAATTCAAGAGGAAAAAAAGTTTAAATCTTTAAACTTAATGGAAAGTTCGTACAATCAATTATCACTAAAAGGCATTTATCAAATATTCGATTACGCAGAATTTTTAAAAAATAATGAGGAATTTGAAAAATCAATTATTTTCTATACCGAAGTACTAAAGAAAATTGATAAATCACATCCACTTTTTCCAGATGTTACAGATGGGAGGGGAGTCGCTTATGAAAGAACAGGACAATGGAAGAAAGCTGAAAAAGATCTTCTATCTTCTTTAGAAATTAAACCTGACCAAGCTTATGTAATCAACTATTTAGCATATTCATGGATTGAAAAAGGTGTAAAAATAAAAAAGTCTTTGGAAATGCTAAAAAAGGCAAATACGTTAAAGTCTAACGATCCTTTCATTATCGATTCTCTAGGTTGGGCTTTATTCAAATTAAAAAGATATGAAGAAGCAAAAGAATACCTTCAACTCGCAGTAAAACTCATGCCTGCTGACCCTGTAGTTAATGATCATTATGGAGATGTTCTTTGGAAAAATGGAAAAGAAATTCAAGCTAGATATTATTGGAATTATGTTTTAAGTCTTGACAAAGCTGAAAAAGATTTAAGAGAGATTATTGAAAAAAAATTAATAAAAGGCCTTTAATTTATGGTCTTAAAATCTTATGCAAAAATCAATTTAAATTTAATTGTCAATAAAAAATTGGCAAACGGACTACACAATCTTCAGTCAGTATATTGTTTAGTTAATAAATTTGACCTTATTTCAATTAAAAAAAATAAGAATTCAAAAAAGGACAAAATATTAATAGATGGAACTCACTCTAAAAATATAAGCCGTTCTAATAATTCTGTATCAAAAATTTTAAAATTGATGAGAAAATATAAACTTGTTTCAGATTATTACTCTATTAAGATTATTAAAAAAATCCCTGTTTATGCTGGTTTAGCTGGGGGCACAAGTAACGCCGCAACTATTTTGAAGTTCTTGTTAAAAAAAAAATTGAGTAAAAAAATACTAGATAAGTTTATTTATTATATTGGATCTGATCTTAGACTCTTTTCTTACAATCAAGGATATCTTAAAAACTTACAAACGGTAGTTAAATTACGAAGAAAATATAAACTTTTTTTTATTTTAGCCCATCCAATGATTAAATGCCCTACGCGTAAAATTTTTTCTAAGGTAAAAAAGTACTCAAAAAAAGGAAATTTTTCACAAAAAAATTTTAATTCATTAAATAAATTTATAAGCTATCTTGCCAAATCAAAAAATGATTTACAATCAATTGTTGAAAAAAGTCACCCAATAGTGAAAAATTTATTACTAAATATAAGTGACACAGATGGTTGTTATTTCTCAAGAATCACAGGCTCTGGCTCATCTTGTTTCGGGTTGTTCATTAATGAACATTGTGCAAAAGTCGCAGTGAAAAAATTAAGAAAAAAACACCCAAAATTTTTATTTTCTATAGCAAAAACTATTTAAATTTATTTAATTATGATATATCAGACACTTGATTGGGGCATAGCCAAGCGGTAAGGCAGCGGTTTTTGATACCGCCATCCTAGGTTCGAATCCTAGTGCCCCAGCCAAAGATTTATGCTTAATCTAAGTTTAAACTTTTTAAAATTTATTAAGAGTTATATTTTTCCTTTTTATAGAAATAGTGATTTAAAATTAATTTTCAAAAAATTACAAGACGGTATTCCTGAAGAAAAAATAGCTGCCAGATTCGTAGGTGGATGCGTTAGGAAGCATTTATCAAATGAAAAAATAGATGATATTGATATTGCAACAATTCTAAAAGTAGATCAAATCAAAGAAAAATTTAAAGAAACAAATTTCAAAGTTATCGAAACAGGGATCAAACATGGAAC
>CESW01059137.1_pt1 | contig 11190 bp, 11 predicted proteins | sample 531171 | NCBI WGS metagenome assembly CESW01 (sample SAMEA2621859, study PRJEB7988) | marine metagenome | biome: marine biome (ENVO:00000447); feature: surface water layer (ENVO:00002042); material: "saline water (ENVO:00002010), including plankton (ENVO:xxxxxxxx)" | depth 5 m
TTGTGAGCTTTTCTAAATTTTGTTCTAGTTGGTTGTAGCATATTTATTTTTTATTTGTCTCCTGACTAAATTCTTTTGAGAATATTTCACCTTTATATATCCAAACTTTTATTCCAATTATTCCATAAGTTGTTAGTGCTTCTGACTCAGCATAATCGATGTCAGCTCTCAGAGTGTGGGAGGGAATACTACCCTCTCTTAACCATTCTGTTCTAGCAATTTCATTTCCTCCGAGTCTTCCACTTACTGAAACTTTTATTCCCTTAGCTCCAAGCCTAAGAGCAGATTGCATGGCTCTTTTCATGGCTCGTCTATAAGAAATTCTTTTTACTAACTGCTGAGCAATATTTTCTGCAACTAAAAAACTGTTAGTTTCAGGTTTTTTAACCTCTTTTATGTTTAAGTTAACCTCATTAGTAGTAAGTTTTGATAATTTATTCTTTATTTTTTCAATGTCACTGCCTTTTTTTCCAATTACAAAGCCTGGTCTTGATGTATAAATAGTTACGAAACATTTATTTGAAGTTCTCTCTATCATTACCTTTGAGACTCCTGAATTAATGACGTTTTTTTTTATATATTCTCTTATTTTAAAGTCCTCTATCAGGTATTTTCCAAATTCCTTTTTTTTGGCAAACCAAACAGAGTCCCAGCCTCTATTAACGCCTAGCCTATAGCCCACTGGATTAACTTTTTGACCCATACTTTTCCTTTATTGTGTTTTTATGTTCGGATAATATGATAGTCAAATTTGAATATGGCTTAATAATAGGTGAAGCTCTACCTTTTGCTCTAGGTCTAAATCTTTTCATAATAACCTGTTTACCACAAAATGCCTCTTTGACTATCAGCTTATCTATATCAAATTGAAAATTATTTTCTGCATTGGCAATTGCAGATGAGAGAGTTTTTTTGACATCACCACATATTCTTTTATTAGAAAATTCTAAATCTCTAAGTGCAACATCTACTTTTTTCCCAACTATAGATCTTAATATTGGATTTAATTTTTTAGTACTTGACCTTATATTTTTATTTATAGATTTAATCAAATTTAATTGCTTGTCTAATTTTTTATTTTTTTTCATATTTTATTTTTTTTCTTTATCTTTGCTTCCTTCCTCTTTAGCTTTTTTATCAGCAGGGGTATGCCCAAAAAATTGCCTTGTTGGTGCAAATTCACCAAATTTATGACCAACCATATCCTCAGAGACAGTTAAGGGTATAAATTTTTTTCCATTATAGATCAGAAAACTTAATCCAACGAAATCTGGAATTATTGTTGATTTTCTTGACCATGTTTTTATAGGCTTTTTATTAGACACGTTTTTTTGCTTATCAGCTTTTTTTATTAAACTTTCTTCGACAAATGGTCCTTTCCAAACAGATCTAGTCATATTTAACCTTTTTTATTTTTCCTTCTTCTAATTATATATTTGTCAGTTCTTTTATTATCTCTTGTCTTTAAACCTTTTGCAGATTGACCTGTTCTTGATACTGGATGTCTCCCACCTGCTGTCTTTCCCTCTCCACCACCATGTGGATGATCTACAGGATTCATCACAACACCTCTAGTATGAGGTCTTCTTCCTAACCATCTAGATCTACCTGCTTTTCCTATCTTAATATTTTTTTGATCAGGATTTGATAAAACACCTATTGTAGCCAATGATCTCGAGTCAATTTTTCTTACTTCCCCGGATGCCATTTTTATAATTGAATAATTACCATCAGTACCAGATATTGAAACTGAAGTTCCTGCTGATCTTGCTATTTTTCCTCCACCACCAGGATTTATTTCAACATTATGTATGTTTAATCCTGCGGGTATTTCAGATAATGGAAGGCAATTTCCATTTTTAATTTCAGATTTTATGCCATTAGAAATTTTATCTCCTGGATTAATTCCGTGGGGTGCTAAATAGTAAAATTTTTCACCATCATCAAATTTTACTAACATTATATAACATGATCTGTTTGGATCATATTCAATTCTCTCAACAACAGCCTCTGAACCTGTTTTTTTTCTATAGAAATCAATATTTCTGTATTTTTGTTTATGACCACCTCCTATATTTCTTGCTGTGATTCTACCTTGATTATTTCTGCCCCTGGAAGTGTTTTTTGTAGAAGTAAGTGGTTTATAAGGTTTCCCTTTCCAGATATTGCCTTTTTCAACAAGCACTGTACCTCTTGTAGATTTTGTGTATGGTTTAAAAGTTTTTAGTGCCATTAAATTCCTGTTGTAAGATCAATTGATTGACCTTTTTTAAGTGTTATTATTGCTTTTTTATATCCCTTGATCTTTGACGTTCTTCCTCTCGTAAATTTTGTTCTCCTTTTTTTATTTATAATATTAATTTTTGTTACATTAACCTTGAATATTTTTTCTATGCTAGTCTTTAAGTTTTTTTTATTCGCACTTTTCATAACTTTGAAAACAACTTTGTTTTGTGATGATTGATTAGTAGACTTCTCTGTAATTACAGGGCTTATAATTGTGTCATAAATGCTTACTTTAGACATTATATATACCTCTTTTCAAGTTCTTTGACTGATGTTTCCGTAAAAATTATTTTTTTATATTTTAAAATATCGTAAGCACTAAAATGGTTAACATCTGTACATTTTACATTAGGAATATTTCTTGTTGCTTTTAAAATATTGTTTCTCGAAAATTTATCTAGTATCAAAATGCTGTTTTTAGCATGAAACTTCGAGAGAATAAGATTAATTTCTTTTGTTTTTTTTATTTCTTTTATAAAATCGCTAAATATCAATAAGTCGTTTAGCTTTAGTTTTTTCGTTAAGAGAGAAGCCACACTTATTTTTTTTTCGTTCTTATTTAATTTTCTTATTCTATATTTGGTTTTACCTTTGGGTCCATGAGCTATACCACCACCTACGAAAATTGGTGCTTTCCTACTGGCATGTCGAGCATTACCAGTACCCTTTTGCGCATAAATTTTTGAAGTTGAACCAACAATCTCATTTTTTTGCTTGGTCTTAGCTCTTCTTCCTTTATAATTAGAATTAGTTTTATAAATAACACTGCTTATCAACTCCTCGTTTATCTTTGATGAAAATATTTTATCTAGTATTTCTATTGGTGTTTTTTTTCCGTTAATGTCTAATTTATCAATTTTCATATATTATTTTTTCTTTTTTTCAGGAACTTTTTTTAATTTTTCTATTTTTTCAATTTTTTCTAACATAGTTAGTTTACTCAAATTTTTTACTGATTTTTTAACTAGTACTTGTGTGTTTTTCGATCCGGGTATAGAACCTTTAATATAAAGAAGATTATTATCAACGTCAGATTTTATTATTTCTATATTTTGCATGGTTCTTAATTTGTCTCCCATATGACCTGCCATTTTTTTTCCTTTAAAAACTTTACCTGGATCTTGATTCTGTCCTGTAGACCCATGTGCTCTATGTGAAATTGAAACACCGTGGGAAGCTCTCAACCCGCTAAAATTGTGTCTTTTCATAGCCCCGGCAAATCCTTTACCGATAGTTTTTGACCTAATATCAACAAATTTTACATCTTTAAAAATTTCAATACCAAGTTCGTTGCCTTCTTTTAAATTTTCAAAATTTTCAACTCGAAATTCTTTTAAGATTTTTTTCGGTTCAGTATTTTTTTTTGCAAAGAAACCTTTCATTTGTTTTGATAATTTTGAATTTTTGATTTTACCAAAACCAAGTTGAACAGCATTATATCCATTTTTTTCTTTGGTTATTAATTGTATTATTCTTGCTTTATCAAATTTTATGACAGTCACAGGCACAGATTGACCTGTTTTGTAAAATTCCCTTGTCATACCAATTTTTTTACCAATTAAACCAAGTTCAACCATTATATTTTAATCTCCACATCTACACCTGAGGCAAGATCAAGCTTCATTAAAGCTTCTACTGTTTGTGGTGTAGGCTCTATAATATCTATTAATCTTTTGTGAGTTCTTGTTTCGAACTGCTCTCTACTTTTTTTATCAATATGAGGTGATCTAAGAACAGTATACCTCTCTATTTTTGTTGGAAGAGGTATTGGTCCCTTTACGTTTGCACCAGTTCTTTTTACTGTATTTACAATTTCCTCAGTAGACAAATCTAACACTTTATTGTCGTAAGCTCTCAGTTTAATTCTTATATTTTGTTTTTCCATTTATTATGATCCTGTTTTTTTAGTAACTTCATCTTGAACATTTTGAGGAACTTTGTCGTAATGATCAAAGAACATAGAATATTGCGCTCTACCTTGAGACATTGATCTTAAAGCATTTATATATCCAAACATATTTGCTAAAGGGACCATAGCTGTTATTACTGTTGCATTACCTCTTTGTTCTTGTGTATTTATCTGTCCTCTTCTACTATTTAAATCACCAATTACATCACCCATATAATCTTCGGGGGTTACGACTTCTACTCTCATAATTGGTTCCAATAACTTTAAAGTTGCTCTAGCACAAGCTTCTTTAAAACATTGTCTAGATGCAAGTTCAAATGCTAAAACACTAGAGTCAACATCATGGTGTAATCCATCAAGAATTGTTACTTTATAATCAATAATTGGGAAACCAGCTAATATACCTGAATCAGAAACTGTCTCGATTCCCTTTTCTACACCAGGTATAAATTCCTTTGGTATTGCTCCTCCCTTGATTTTGCTTTCTACCTCTCTTCCCTTGCCTGGTTCTAAAGGTTCTAAAGATAATTTTACTCTTGCAAACTGACCAGCTCCCCCACTTTGTTTTTTATGTGTATAGTCAAATTCAGAGGCTTTAAGAATTGTTTCTCTGTATGCTACTTGAGGTGCACCAATATTTGCCTCAACTTTAAATTCTCTTTTCATCCTATCTACAATTATATCTAAGTGGAGTTCACCCATGCCTTTGATTATAGTCTGGCCTGACTCTTCATCTGAAGTTACTCTGAAAGAAGGGTCTTCTTTAGCTAACCTACCCAAAGCCTCTCCCATTTTTTCTTGATCACCTTTTGTTTTGGGCTCAACTGCAATTTCTATTACTGGATCAGGGAATTCCATCGGTTCTAATAAAACAGGCTTATCCTCGTCAGCAAGAGTGTGACCAGTAATTGTGTATTTTAAGCCGGCTAAAGCAACTATATCTCCTGCGTTTGCCTCCTTAATATCTTCTCTAGAATTTGCATGCATAAGTAACATTCTTCCAACTCTTTCCTCTTTGTCTTTCGAGGTATTAAATATGCCCGTGCCAGATTTAACCGTTCCAGAATAAATTCTTATAAATGTGAGAGAACCCACAAATGGGTCATTTGCTACTTTAAATGCTAATGCTGAAAATGGCATATTATCCTCAAATTTCATCTCTACCACTTCATCAGAATTAGGTTTTGTCCCATTAATTGAGCCAATATCTACTGGGCTAGGTAAGTAATCAACAACTGCATCTAATAAGGGTTGAACCCCTTTATTCTTAAATGCAGAACCTGTTAGAACAGGCACAAAATCAAAACTCAAACAACCTTTTCTAACACACTTAATTAAATCATCGTTTGTAATTTTATCACCATTTAAATAATTTTCCATTAACTTCTCGTCTTGTTCAACTGCTGTCTCTACCAATTCTTGTCTGTATCTGTCTGTAATTTCTTTTAAATCCTCAGGAATATCTTTTTCCTCCCACTCTGCACCCAAGTCTTCATTTTTCCAAACAATAGCTTTCATTTTTACAAGATCAACTACACCTTTAAGAGAAGCTTCTATACCTATCGGTATTTGCATAACCAATGGTTTAGCTCCCAATCTATCTTTAATCATTTCAACGCATCTAAAAAAATCAGCGCCTGTTCTATCTAATTTATTAACAAAACAAATTCTCGGAACTTTATATTTATCAGCTTGTCTCCAAACCGTTTCGGACTGAGGTTCGACTCCAGCAACACCATCAAATACCGCAACTGCTCCATCTAAAACTTTAAGTGACCTTTCTACCTCGATTGTAAAATCTACGTGGCCAGGTGTATCTATAATATTAATTCTATGATCTTTCCAAAAACAGGTTGTGGCAGCAGAAGTAATTGTAATACCTCTTTCTTGTTCTTGTTCCATCCAGTCCATTGTAGCCGCACCATCATGTACTTCCCCTATTTTGTGACTTTTACCCGTATAATATAAGATCCTCTCAGTTGTTGTAGTTTTTCCAGCATCAATATGTGCCATTATTCCAATGTTTCTATATTTATCTAATTTGTGGGTACGCGACATAAATTTTTACCATCTAAAATGCGCAAAAGCTTTATTAGACTCTGCCATCTTGTGTGTATCCTCTTTTTTTTTAATTGCTGATCCTCTGTTCTGAGATGCCTCATAAATTTCGTTAAATATTTTATCTGACATTTTTTTATCTTTTCTTTTTCGAGAAGCATCTATAAGCCATCTAATAGCTAAAGCTTGTGATCTTTTTGATTTAACTTCTACCGGAACTTGATATGTGGCCCCACCAACCCTTCTAGATCTTACTTCTACTGTTGGTCTGATATTGCTTATAGCTTGGTTGAAAATTGTAAGTGGTTCATCTTTAGATTTTGATTTAATTTTATCAATGGCATCATATACAATTTTTTCTGCTATTGTTTTTTTTCCGTCATACATTAGGGAATTGATTAATTTTGGAATTATTGCTGACTTAAATTTTGAGTCAATGATGTTTAGTTTTTTTGGGGCTTTTTTCTTTCTCGACATTTTATTTGCCTTTTTTCGCCCCGTATTTAGATCTCTGCTGTTTTCTAGCAGTAACACCTTGGGTATCCAAATTTCCTCTTAGAATATGATATCTGACGCCAGGTAAATCTTTTACCCTCCCGCCCCTTATTAATACTACTGAATGTTCCTGTAAATTATGACCCTCACCTGGTATGTACGAAGTCACTTCATGACCGTTAGACAAACGCACCCTTGCAACCTTTCTTAATGCTGAATTTGGTTTTTTTGGTGTAGTTGTATAAACTTTAAGACATACTCCCCTTTTTTGTGGAGACTTTTCTAATGCAGGAACTCTATCCCTGACTTTTGGTCTAGTTCTTTTTTTTTTTAACAATTGGTTTATTGTTGGCATAATATTTTTAATGATTAAGGAAAAATCTACGACAAATTATCGTGGCCGCGTTTAGTACTTGAGGTACTACGATCCAACCAAAATCTTGGTGAAACTACTATAAATTCTTAAATTGTCAAATTAAATTGATAGGAAAAGCCCTAAATTATTGTTGATTTACTGCTGTTTCTGGTTGATCTATTTTTTCCTGTTCTGAAAGAAATTTATTATCATCTTCAATGGCTTTTTTGTTCCATTTATTTTTTATAGATCCAGTACCAGCAGGTACCAATCTACCCACTATTACGTTCTCTTTTAAACCGGTTAGTGTGTCAACTTTACCTCTTATAGCGGCATCAGTTAGTACTCTGGTTGTTTCTTGGAAGGAAGCTGCTGAGATGAAAGATTCTGTTTGTAAAGATGCTTTAGTTATCCCCATCAAAACTCTTTCGCCTAAAGCTGGTTTTTTACCATTAGCAATTAAATCCTCATTTATATTTTCTAATCTAATTCTATCAATAATTTCACCTGGTAAAAATTCAGTTCCACCCGAATTTTTTATTTCAACCTTTTTTAACATTTGTCTTAAAATTGTTTCTATATGTTTATCATTAATAATAACGCCTTGTAGTCTATACACCTCTTGAACTTGGTTTACAAAATACTCTGTAAGTTCTTTAATTCCAAGAATACGCAAGATATCGTGGGGCAATGGTTGACCATCCAAAAGATATTCTCCTTTTTTTATCTCTTCACCTTGATTAAAGTTTATATGTTTACCCTTGGGTATTAGATAATTTGAACTAACTCCATCATTCGATACGATCGAAACTCTTTGTTTTCCTCTAACTTCTTTTCCAAAAATAACCTTACCGTCATTTTCAGCAATTATTGCACTATCTTTCGCTTTCCTAGCCTCAAATAATTCAGCAACTCTTGGTAGACCTCCAGTAATATCTTTGGTTTTGGAAGTTTCTTTAGGCAATCTTGCAATCACATCACCAGCAAATATTTTTTGACCATCTTTTACTGAAAGAATTGAATCTGGTACCAAATAATATCTTGCTTCATTATCATCAGCTTTTTTGATTACATTACCTTTTTCATCTCTTAAAGTTATTCTTGGTTTTAGTTCAGTATTTTTTGATTGTGATCTCCAATCAATTACAGCTTTTGAAGAAATACCGGTAGTGTCATCTAAAGTTTCTGATAACGACACGCCATCTATTAAATCTACAAAATTTACTATTCCACTTTTTTCAGCAATAACAGGAGTTGTATACGGATCCCATTCACAAATTTTTGAATTCTTTTTGACTTTATCTCCATTTTTAAAAAATATTTTCGAACCGTAAGGTATTTTATAAATCGCAATTTGTACCCCTTTTTCATCCTCCAAGAAGATTTGTGTATTTCTCCCCATAACAATTTGATTTTTTTTTGAGTCTTCAAGTAAATTTGTATTTATAATTTTTATTATACCTTCGTTTTTAGTAATAATTTGAGAGTCTTGCTTAATTTGCGCTGTACCACCAACATGAAAAGTTCGCATAGTTAATTGTGTACCAGGTTCTCCAATAGATTGCGCCGAAATCATTCCTATAGCCTCTCCAACATTTACCATTTTTCCTCTAGAAAGATCTCTACCATAACTCATTGCACAAACGCCCTCTTTAGATCCGCATGTAATAACAGAGTAAACATTTATTGATTTTACCCCAGCAGCATCAATTTTATCACAAGATGACTCATCTATCATCTCTCCTTTTTTAATAATTACTTCTCCAGTAATTGGATTTTTTACGTTATCAGCAACCACTCTTCCAAGCACTCTTTCAGATAAACTAACTATAATATTTCCACCTTCAATTATCTCAGATAAAGTAATGCTACCTCTGTTTTTACAATCGCAATCTTTTTTTGTTATAGTTAAATCTTGTGCCACATCACATAATCTTCTAGTTAAGTATCCAGAATTAGCAGTTTTTAAAGCTGTATCAGCTAATCCTTTTCTTGCACCATGAGTAGAATTAAAATATTCAAGAGCTGTTAATCCCTCCTTAAAGTTGGAAGTTATTGGTGACTCAATAATTTCGCCAGATGGTTTTGCTATTAGACCCCTCATTCCAGCTAATTGCTTCATTTGTGCTGCAGATCCCCTTGCACCAGAGTCAGCCATCATAAACACAGAGTTTATATTTAGACCTTTGTCAGTTTTTTCTGTCGCTGAAATTCTTTTCATCATTTCCGAGGCAACCTTATCTGTACATTTTGACCATGCATCAACAACCTTATTATATTTTTCGCCCCTAGTAATTAATCCCTCTGAATATTGATTTTCATAATCTTTTATTAAATCTTTAGTCTCATCAATTAATTGTTCTTTGTTCTCTGGTATAATTAAATCATCTTTTCCAAAGGAAATTCCAGCCTTAAATGCATGTTTAAAACCAAGATCTTTAAGCTTGTCACAAAAAATAACTGTACTTTTCTGACCAGTAAATCGAAACACCATATCTATAACCTCTGAAACTACTTTTTTAGGTAAAGGTCTATCGATTAGAGAAAAGGTAATATCTTTATTTTTAGGTAAAAGATTTGCAAGTAAAAATCTTCCAGCAGTACTAATTTTTTTCTCAAGCTTTATAGTACCATCATCGTTTACTGTTTCAAACCTTGAGACAATTCTTGAATGAACTTTTATGTTACCTGACTCTAATCCTTGTTCTATCTCAGATGTATTAACGAAATAACCTTCAATTTTCTTTTCTTGATATGGAGGTAATGATAAATAGTAGATACCTAAAATCATATCTTGGCTGGGAACTATTATAGGTTTGCCATTTGAAGGGCTAAGAATATTGTTTGTAGACATCATTAATACTCTGGCTTCTAATTGAGCTTCTAAACTTAACGGGATATGAACTGCCATTTGGTCTCCATCAAAATCTGCATTGAAAGCCGCACATGTCAATGGGTGTAATTCTATAGCATCTCCCTCGATTAGTTTAGGTTCAAATGCTTGAACACCTAGTCTGTGAAGCGTAGGTGCTCTATTCAAAATAACTGGATGTTCTCTAACTATTAATTCTAATGCGTCCCAAACAGCATTGGTTTCTTTCTCTACTAATTTTTTTGCTTGTTTTATTGTAGATGCTAATCCAAGTTTATTTAGTCTCGCATACAAAAAAGGTTTAAATAACTCCAAGGCCATTTTTTTTGGTAAACCGCACTCATGTAATTTTAAATCAGGACCTACTACAATCACAGATCTTCCAGAATAATCTACCCGTTTACCTAACAAATTTTGTCTAAATCTACCCTGTTTTCCTTTTAACATTTCTGCGAGAGATTTCAGAGGTCTTTTACCAGTTCCAGTTATGACCCTTCCTCTTCTACCATTATCAAATAGGGCATCTACAGACTCTTGAAGCATTCTTTTTTCATTCCTGACAATAATATCAGGAGCTTTTAAATCCATTAACCTTTTTAAACGGTTATTTCTATTTATAACCCTTCTATATAAATCATTTAAATCTGAAGTGGCAAATCTTCCTCCATCTAAAGGAACTAAAGGTCTAAGTTCAGGCGGTATAACTGGTATAACAGTTAATATCATCCATTCTGGTTTATTTCCTGTCTTTAAAAATGAGTCTATTAATTTAAGTCGTTTTATTGATCTTTCTTCAGATACCTTAGACTTTGTTTCATTAATTGTTTTTACTAGCAATTCTTTTTCTTTCTCAAGGTCAATAGCTTTAAGTATTTCTAAAATTGCCTCCGCACCTATACCAGCTGTGAATGACTCATCACCAAATTCATCTTGGTACTTTATGAGCTCTTCTTCGGATAATAGTTGGTTTTTTTTCAAACCAGTTAAACCTGGTTCTATTACGATGAAATTTTCAAAATAAAGTACTCTTTCAACTTCTTTTAATTTCATATCAATTGCTAGTGAAATTCTACTTGGCAATGATTTTAAAAACCAAATATGCGCAACTGGAGTTGCAAGATTTATGTGGCCCATTCTTTCTCTTCTAACATTTGATTTTGTTACTTCTACTCCACATTTTTCACAAATGATTCCTCTAAATTTCATTCTTTTATA
>CESW01068529.1_pt1 | contig 11164 bp, 11 predicted proteins | sample 531171 | NCBI WGS metagenome assembly CESW01 (sample SAMEA2621859, study PRJEB7988) | marine metagenome | biome: marine biome (ENVO:00000447); feature: surface water layer (ENVO:00002042); material: "saline water (ENVO:00002010), including plankton (ENVO:xxxxxxxx)" | depth 5 m
ATGGAACCGTCAGAATGTTGAAGCATTTTTGAACAAGAAATTAGATTGTTTAGAATATTATTGTATTCTTCTCGGACCTTTTTGATAGATGACTTTCCCAAATAGTGGACTTCAATAGAGATTTTTAGGGTCTCAAGTTGAAGCTGAGGTTTCCTTGAAAAATGCATGCCATCTATATTTATAACTTTTTCAATTTCTCCAATAATGACTTCAATAATATAATTTATTTCGTCTTGTTGTTTGGTAAGGCAAATTCTCCCTGCCATTAAACCTAATAAGGCATATAATCTGTCAGAATGATTTTTAATATTTTTCCATTCAAGTTCAAGATACCTTGCTTGTGATGAAAATTGTTTCATCAATCTATTTTGAAACTCATTATCTGCACTATCTGCAAAAGTTCCATAGCAAAATAAAATATTACTTAGTCTACTGCCTATAAATCTTGGAGACCATGTTTTGTCATCCCAATTACTATTTTGATAACACCACTCATCTACTAAATTTCTTGATACAATTATTGCTTTTTTATTTGCTATTTCTCTTAAATCTCTAAGCCATTCAAAAGAATTCCAATAACTATCTGAAATGAGTTTTGGATGTGATAAGAAAGACTTTTCTCCATTTATTATAGATCCTTTCCATGGATCTATAGGCCTCACTAAAGGACCCTTTGGATGATGCCCAGAAATTTGCCACTTAAATATGGGGCTATGTTTTTTCCAGATGCTTTTTATTTTATTTTTCAAGATAGATAGGCTCCATTAGGTTTATAACTTTTGAAGCTTACAAATAAAAAAACCGTCATTTCCTCCAATAGAATCAAGGCAGTTTGGAAAGATTCTAAGCCAACCTTCTTTAGTTATAGAATGTTCAAAATTAGGAACTTCACTTGGCAAAATTGGCTGAATTATAATATCCTTATTATTTTTTAAAACAGACTTTATTTGATTCTCTCCTTCATTTTCTTGGAGCGAACAAACTGAATATATTAATAGACCATCTCTTTCTAACCAAGTTATGCTTCGATTAATTAAATTGATTTGAGTTTGAAGATAATTATTAAGACTGTACTTAGACCTATTCTTAATTATATCAGGGTGTCTTCTTAAAGTTCCTGTTGCTGAACAAGGAGCATCTAACAAAACAGCTTGATATTTTTGTTGAGGTTTCCATTTAGTGCCGTCAGCAATAATCATTTTAATGTTTAGTTTTAATCTTTGTATATTTTCCTTCAGCTTCATAGTTCTGTTCTGACTAATATCAACAGCAGTTACAGTTTTTCCAGCTTTGGCTAATTGTGCTGCTTTACCTCCAGGTGCTGAGCATAGATCAACGATATTAATTTTATTAGATTTAATAAGTAATTCTGCAGGGATTGATGCCGCAACATCTTGTACCCACCAATGGTAATTTTCATTATTTGTTTCAAAGTAAGGGATTGAGGTTGGGTTTGTTATTTCTCTCTTTCTAATAGTTTTCCCAAAAATATTTATCCCATCTAAAATTTTTTCCATTTTAATTGGGTTCCCTGCAACAGAAATATCAAGTAATGGTTTTTGTTGGAACCACTTTAAAATTTCTTTGGTTTGTCTCTCACCCCAAGATTTTTTCCATTCCTGAATTAACCATTTAGGATAATTTTGATCATCTGTCATTTGTAAAATAAGCCTTTGACTATCTCTATCAATGTTTCTTAGAACGGCATTTGTTAATTTCGACAAACTTTTAGACGCTTTCAATTTGGTTAATTCAACAGCTTCATTAATTGCTGCATATTTTGCTGATTTAATAAAAAGTATTTCTGCAACGCCTATTCTTAATATGTTTTTGAAAAGCTCTTTTTTTATAGATCCCTTTTTTACAAATTTATCTATAACAAAATCTATTTGTCCCAATTTTCTTATCACTGTTGTAATGATTAACCTGCAAAACTTTTTATTTTTTATTTCTAATTTATTAAATTTATCAGAAGTAGAAATAATTTGTTCAAATGGATCGTTGCTTTTAAGTGTTCTATTTAATAGCTCTAGAGAAATCATTCTTGCTGGGCTAATTAGATTTTTATGTATGGTCAATTTAATAATTAAAAAGTTGAAAAATTTATATTATAATTGATAATCTATTTATTAATACAATTAGGAAATATCTGATGGCAATAAAAAATTCTAGTTCACCTAAAGTAAATAAAAGTAAAAAAAATATTAAAAAAGACAAGCAAATTAACCTTAAACAAATAAAGGAAGTAGGCGGAGGCGAGGGACCTGAGCCTACAAGATACGGTGATTGGGAAAAAAATGGAAGATGCACAGACTTTTAATCTAAAATGTTAGAATTAAAATCTCTCTTAAAGATCAAATCTGCTATTAGAGCATCATATGCAAAAAACAAAGTTGCGACAGTTATCCATTCAGGAGACGATGATAATGGTTCTATTCTTTTGAAGATCAGAAGAAAAGACTCAAAAGCTTGTTTGGTAGGCAAGTCATTATGTAATAATGGTTCATATTCGTGGAATTTAGTGTCTGGAAATAATAATGAATGGCAAGAAGAAAATACTGTTAATGAAAAAATTGAAAAGGAAATAAGAATAGATCCAGATTTGTGGGTATTAGAGTTAGAATCTGAAACTTTATGGAATCCACTAGAGGTGTTATAAACATTATGCTCTCAAAAAAAAGAACTTTTGAAATTTTAAATAAAGCAAAATATGGAGATACTGCAAGTCGAATATTTGATATATCATTAACAATTTTAATACTAGCTAATCTGGCTGCAGTGAGTTTAGAGTCAGTTGAATCAATTAACGATAAATATAGAGTTTACTTCATATATTTTGAGTATTTTTCAGTAATAATTTTTTCAGTTGAATATATTTTAAGGATTTGGGTTCAATCAATAAATACACAATCACCGTCAAAAACTTCTTTGGGTAGGAGATTAAGATACATTTTTAGTTTTACGGGTATAATTGATCTGCTTGCTATATTACCAAGTTTGCTACCTTTGTTTGCAGGTGGATTAGATTTAAGATGGTTAAGAGTTCTTAGAATGGCAAGATTATTAAAAATGTCACACTATTCATCAGCCTTAGAAGATTTAATAACGACAGTTTATGAAGAAAGAAGGTCTTTAGGTGCAGCATTATACTTATTTTTGATTGCAATTTTTCTATCAAGTGCAATGTTATATTTAGCTGAAAATAAAGTTCAACCTGAATATTTTAGCTCTATACCTCAAACTATGTGGTGGTCGATTATTACACTTACCACTGTTGGCTATGGAGATGTTTCACCAATAACGCCCCTTGGTCAATTTTTTGGAGCTATCACAGCTGTTATGGGAGTAATGTCTGTAGCTCTTCTAACAGGTATAGTCGCATCTGGATTTTCAAGTCAAATGTCTAGAAGAAAACAAATTGTTGAAGCTGAAATTGCAGATGCTTTAAGTGATGGTATTATTTCTGAAGAAGAGGAACAGCAAATAGAAGAATTAAGAAAAAAACTTAATTTATCAGAGGAGCACGTAAATTCTATTACAGAAATGCTAAAGCATGAAAAAAAAGATGATAAAAAAACAAATTAAATTTTTCTATTGAATACCAAGGCCCGCTTTTAAAACAAGATCTGCAATGCTTTGTTCCTGTCTTGGTCCCATTAAGTGAGCTCCGTGTATCCCATCAATTTCTTTGAACTGCTCTAATAATTCAACGCAAATTTTTTGACCCTCTGCCTTTTCGTCGTCAGCACTCTCAATTCTTTTGATTACTTTTTCAGGAATATTGACACCAAATAAATTAGAATCCATCCATTTAGCACTTTTTGCAGATGCTAATGGCCCTAAGCCTACTATGTAATAAGCTTTTTCTGTGACCCCTGCGTCATTAATAACTTTCATATAATCTTTTAGAACATCAATATCAAAAGCAAATTGTGTTTGAAAAAAATTTGCACCAGCTGAAATTTTAGCTAGTAGTCCTGAAGCGCTGAAATCTTTATCGGGGGCTCTTGGTAAGTCAGCTGCACCAATAAATAACTCAGGTTTTGGATCAATTTTTCTGCCTGTTGGAAAAGTACCCTCATCCTTCATTATTTTAGCGGTTTCCATTAATTCTTTACTATCAATATCATGGACTTTTTTAGAATCAGGTTGGTCTCCTACAGTAATATCATCTCCATATAAGCAAAGTATATTAGGTATACCTAAAGCCCAACCTCCTATTAAATCTCCCTGAATGGCAATTCTGTTTCTATCTCTTGTAGTAAATTGAAGAACAGGCTCGATACCATTTTTTGCAAGAATTGCTGCAGTTGCAAGAGCAGACATATGGGGTTTAGCTCCTGCACCATCTGTAACATTTACAGCATCAACTATATTTTTAAGGCACCCTGCTCTTCGAATTACACTTTCAGCATCAGCTGCATCTGGTGGTGATGTTTCAGCTGTTATTACAAATCTTTTATTCTCTAAAGCTTGCCTTAAATTACTTTTTGTTGACATATAACTATTCCAAATGATTGGTGCGGCTGGAGGGACTTGAACCCCCACGGCTTGCGCCACCAGAACCTAAATCTGACGTGTCTACCAATTTCACCACAGCCGCAAATTGATTTCAAATTGTTTTATCAAGTATAATAAGCTATTGCAAAGCTATATTTTTCAAATTGCAAATTAAATTATAAATATATTTAAATTATAATTTTTGTTAAAAATATAAAGAAAGAATATTTATAAATTATGAATGATTTTTTAAACAAAGAGATTAGTATAGCTCCCATGATGAAATGGACTGATAGCCATTGCAGGTTTTTTCATCGACTATTTTCTAAAAATATTCTTTTGTATACAGAAATGATCCCTGCTAATGCAGTTGTTTTAGGAAATTATTCAAAATTTTTGAAATTTAATAATGAAGAACATCCTGTTTCAATTCAGCTAGGAGGATCAGATCCAGAAATGCTTTCAAAAGCCTCAATAATCTCTGAAAAATTTGGTTATGATGAAGTAAATTTAAATGTCGGCTGCCCTTCACCAAAAGTGAAAAAAGGTAAGTTCGGCGCATGTTTGATGGCTGAACCGAGGCTTGTTAAAAAATGCCTATCTGAAATGATAAATGAAATAAGTATTCCAGTTTCAGTAAAGTGTAGAATTGGAATTGATGACATGGATGAAATCCAAGGTTTAGATGAATTTATTGATACTATTTTAGAAGCTAAAATTTCAAAAATTATTGTGCATGCAAGGAAAGCATATTTGCAAGGCTTAAATCCTAAACAAAATAGAGATGTACCTCCACTAAATTACCAAAGAGTAAAGTTATTAAAAAATAGACTTAAAGACAAAGTAAAAATCATTGTTAATGGGGGTATTGATACAATTGAAAAAGCTAGAGAAATATTAAGTTGGTCAGATGGAATTATGGTAGGGAGAGAAGCTTATAAGTCTCCACTATTTATAAATTCACTAGAAAACCTATTTCAAAAAACCAAAAGTGATCTTCCTAATTTAAGGATCGATATTGCTAGTCAATTAGTTGAATACATTATAAAATGTAAAAAAAATGATAAAAACTTTAGAATGTATCATGTAACTAGGCATATGCTTGGGTTATATCATGGTATACCAGGTGGTAAGATTTTTAGACAAAGACTGAGTGAAATTTCTATGACTGATAAAAACCCTAATAGAATTTTTGATTTGGTTGTAGAATCCGAAAGATATTTAAAAACAAAAAAATTGATGGTTGCTTAAAATAATATGGAAAAAATTAAAAATAATGAAAATGCTTTTAGAAAACAAATCCTAGAATTAGGACCACTTGTACTTTTTTTTATAGGCAACTATTTTTTAGGTATTTTGTGGGGGACAGGAATCTTGGTTTTCGCAACTTTAATTTCTATCAGTGCTTCATGGTTTATAGATAAAAAAATACCATTAATGGCATCATTTGGATGTGCAGCAGTAGTTTTTTTTGGAGTTCTGACATTAATATTTGATAGAGATGTAGCCTTACAAACTGGTTCAGAAGTAGGAGTTTTTTTATTTATTAAAATTAAACCTACAGTTGTTAGTTTGTTAATAGGTTTGAGTTTAATAGCAACTGATTTTATGGGATATAATCCTCTAAAAAGTATAATGTCATCTGGCTTGAACTTATCACCTAAAGGATGGAAAAGTCTTACTCGGCTTTGGGTCATAATGTTTATTTCCATGGCTTTGGCTAATGAGTTGGCTTGGCGCAATCTAACTACAGATGATTGGGTTTCTTTTAAAGCATTTGGAATACCTATTTTATCGATAGTTTTTGCAGTATTTTCAATACCAGTTATACGAAAATATAACATTGAAGAAGACTAAAATTAATTTTTGAAAGTGAAAATGTAAACATTATATCAATTTGTCTTAAAATAATAATTTTATGTCGTTTATAGACAATTTTTTTTATGTAATAATCTGAAAAATTAACGTTAAACATTGAGAGAAAAATATATGTCAGATGAATTTGATGATGAAATAATTCTATCAGAATTAAATGATGAAGAACTAGTGCAGCAGATGCATGATGATTTATACGATGGCTTACAAGAAGAAGTAATTGAAGGAGTAAATATTCTTCTAGAAAGAGGATGGACACCTTATAAAGTTCTAACTGAAGCTTTGGTTGCAGGCATGACTATTGTTGGAATTGATTTCAGAGATGGCATACTTTTTGTTCCTGAGGTTTTAATGGCGGCTAATGCTATGAAATCTGGTATGAAAATTTTGAGACCACTTCTAGCTGAAACTGGGGCACCACAAGTTGGAAAAATGGTTATTGGAACAGTTAAAGGTGATATTCACGATATTGGAAAAAACTTAGTATCCATGATGATGGAAGGTGCTGGGTTTGAGGTTGTAGATATTGGAATTAACAACCCTGTTGAGAATTATTTAGAAGCACTTGATGAGCATAAACCAAATATTTTGGGGATGTCTGCATTGTTGACAACAACTATGCCTTACATGAAAGTTGTTATAGACACCTTAGTAGAAAAAGGTATGAGGGATGACTACATCATTTTGGTTGGTGGTGCACCATTAAATGAAGAGTTTGCTGATAGTGTAGGAGCTGACGCTTATTGTAGAGATGCAGCTGTTGCAGTTGAAACTGCAAAAAACCTTATAAGTGAACGAAGCAAATCTTCTAATCAAGTTGCATAAGTAACCTAAACCTTTACTAACTTTAATCATAAATTAAATAAATATGGCAAAAATTACTATTGTATATTGGAGAGATATTCCTGCTCAAATTATTGCTGAACAAGGAAGAGGGAGAAATAGAAAGCAGTCTAAAATTGAACTTGGTAAAAAGTTTATTGTTTCTATAGATTCTGCTGCTATGAAAAGTGGAGCTGAAGGATCAGATGATTATTTAAGTGACTGGAGAAGGTCTGACCCAGAAGAAATTTCAGATAATCTAGAGCTTGAGGTGAATAAATTGAAAAAAGAAATTGAAGAAAAATATTCTAATTCAAAATTAAAAGAGCTTATTTCTAACGGAGGATTTGAGGAAATTAAATCCATATAAATATAACTATTTAATTCTATTAATAATAATAAAAATTTGTAGTCGAAATTAAATATTTATTTGACGTTATTAGGACATTAAAATAATTTAAATTAATTACTAAATCAAAATAAAAGTTAAAATATGCTTACAGAAAATCCTGAAAATATAATAAAAAATGCTGCAAAAAATTGGTCAATTGAAATTACACCAAATGCTGCAAAAAAAGTTGATAACTTCTCGACAATTCTTAAACCAAAAACTACTGTAAACGTAACTTTTCTTCCAAATACAAATCTTTTAGAGACAATTGAAGTAAGTAAAAGACTCTTTGATGAAGGAATGTTTCCTGTTCCTCACATTTCAGCAAGGGCTCTTAAAAATAAAGATGAACTCGAGTATTTTGTAAAAGAGCTTTCTGAGAATTGTGGAGTAACTGAAGTTTTAGTGATTTCAGGAAGTTCTGGTTACCCAAGTGGAGATTTTCACGAAACTATGCAAATTTTAGATACTGGTGTATTACAAAAATATAATATTAAGAAAGTTGGTGTTGCAGGTCACCCTGAAGGAAGTCCTGATATTAGTAATGATTTAATAATGGATTCCTTGAAGAGAAAATATGAGTGGTCACTAAAGACAAAAATTCCAATATATATTGAGACACAATTTTTATTTGAGGCAGAGCCAGTTTTAAAATGGGAAGAAGAAATAAGAAATCAGGGAGTAAAAGTTCCTGTTAGGATTGGCATACCAGGACCAGCAACAATTAAAACTCTATTTCAATTTGCACAATCCTCAGGAATAGGCCCATCTATGAGAATGATATCTAAACAGGCAAAAAATATAACAAAATTATTTATGATTCAGGCACCTGATAAATATATCTATGATCTTTCTTATGCTATTCATAATGAAAAAAATTGCACAATAGAGCACTTTCATTTTTACCCTTTTGGAGGGTTTAAAAAAACTGCTATTTGGGCAAAAAGCCTAGAAGAAGGTAACTTTACTTTAAATGGTAAAGGTGGCTTTGTAATTAATGAAGGCTAAATTATTAAGATTTATAAGGTTAAGGGGCCACAAATGTCAAAAACAGTAATATCATCAGACAAAAAAGAGGTTACGATAGGCTTTGAACAGCCTTTTTGTATAATTGGTGAACGTATAAATCCTACTGGAAGAAAACTCATGGCTGAGGAAATGAAGAAAGGCGATTACTCAAGAGTTCTCTCTGATGCTGAAGCTCAAGTTAATGCTGGTGCTCATATGCTTGATATTAATGCAGGAATTCCTTTAGCTGATGAGCCAGCTATCCTAGCTAAAAGCATTCAATTAGTTCAAGATATTGTTGACGTTCCTATATCGATCGATAGTTCAATAGTTGAGGCATTAGAAGCAGGGTTATCAGTATACAAGGGAAGACCACTAGTTAATTCTGTAACAGGCGAAGAGGAAAGATTAGAAGTAGTGCTCCCTCTTGTAAAGAAATATGATGCAGCTGTTGTTGCAATTTCAAATGATGAAACTGGAATTTCAGAAGATCCAAATGAAAGGTTTGAGGTTGCTAGAAAAATTGTTGAAAGAGCTGAGGATTATGGAATAAAAAGAGAGGACGTTGTTGTTGATCCCTTGGTAATGCCAGTTGGAGCTATAAATTCTGCTGGAATAGGTGTATTCCAATTGATTAAACGACTAAGGGAAGAATTAAAAGTTAACACAACATGTGGAGCTTCTAATATTTCCTTTGGACTTCCAAATAGACACGGATTAAATTCGGCCTTTCTTTCAATGGCAATGGGTGCTGGGATGACATCTGCAATAATGAACCCTCTTCACAGTGAGGAAGTTACTGCTATTAAAGGAGCTGACGTAATGGTGGGTGTCGATCCTGAGTGTAGAAGATGGATTAAAACATTCAGAGAACCGCCTACTGAGAACGAAAATGGCAGTAACAGGTCAAGAACTAGAAGACGAAGAAGATAGTTAATTTATTTGATGAAAACAAAACAAAATAAAAACCTTGAGAATAGTAAAAGCAAATTTAAGGTTTTTTTTGCTCCATCTGGAAAACAAGGTTTAGCTGATAATAACAAAACAGTTTTAGAAATTGCGCGTAGTTTAGGTGTAGATATTGATTCCGTATGTGGTGGAAGGGCCATGTGTGGGCGTTGCCAAATTGAAGTATCAGAGGGTGAATTTGCTAAATATGGTATTACAAGCAAACCAGAAAACTTGACACAAAGAAATGATACTGAAAGTCGTTATGCTGATAAAAGAAAATTAGATTTCAAACGAAGGCTATCCTGTCAGGCTAAAATTTTAAATGATATTGTAATTGATGTGCCTTCAGAGAGCCAAGTCCATAGGCAAGTGATTAGAAAGGCTCTAGATGACAGAGAAGTAAAAATTGATCCAATTATAAATTTATATTTTCTGGAAGTCAGAGAGCCTGATATGCATGATCCATCAGGAGATTTTCAAAGATTATTGGAAGCACTCGAAGAGCAGTGGAATTTTGATAATACAAATAATATTACTGCTGATTTATTTGTTCACCAAAAAATTCAGCGTACTCTTAGAAAGGGTAAATGGAAAATCACAATTGCTTTGAGAGCAGGAAAAAGAATTATTGATATTTGGCCAGGTTTGAAACAACAAATTTATGGTGCCGCAGTAGATGTTGGATCAACAACAATCTCAGTTCATATGGTTGATTTACATTCTGGAACTACAATTTCTTCATCAGGTGGCATGAACCCTCAAATAAGATTTGGTGAAGATTTAATGAGTAGAGTATCCTATGTTATGATGAACCCTGGTGGTGAGGATGATTTGTCCAAAGCTGTTCAAACTGGTATTGAAGACTTGATAAAACAAGCAGCAAAAAATGCTTCTATAGAATATACTAATATTTTAGAAATTGCATTCGTTGGCAATCCAGTAATGCATCATCTTTTATTAGGTATAGATCCAACTGAATTAGGCGGAGCTCCATTTGCTCTTTCTTCAGACAGTTCATTTGAATGTTTATCAAGTGAGGTTAATATCAATCTTAATCCAGGCACAAGGTTATATGGCTTGCCATGCATTGCGGGTCATGTTGGAGCTGATGCAGCTGCAGCAACTTTAGCAGAAGAGCCTTATAAGAATGAATACTTTTCTCTAATTATAGACGTAGGTACAAATGCTGAGATTATTCTTGGAAATAATAAAAGAACATTAGCAGCGTCATCACCAACTGGTCCAGCTTTTGAAGGTGCTCAAATAACTTGTGGTCAGAGAGCAGCACCTGGAGCAATTGAAAGGGTTCGTGTGGATAAAAAAACATTAGAACCAAAGTTTTGTGTAATTGGGATAGATGGTTGGATCGATAATAAAAGTCTAGAAAATGAAAACTCAAAAGTAGAAATTACAGGAATTTGTGGTTCAGGGATAATTGAAGTTTTAGGTGAAATGTTTTTATCAGGTATTTTATCGAGTGATGGAATTATAAATGGGGAATTGGGTAATATAAATAATCGTATAGAGAAAAATGGGAGAACATATAGCTATAGACTTTCTGAAAAAGTTATAATAACTCAAAATGATGTGCGTGCAATTCAATTAGCTAAAGCTGCC
>CESW01064729.1_pt1 | contig 11144 bp, 12 predicted proteins | sample 531171 | NCBI WGS metagenome assembly CESW01 (sample SAMEA2621859, study PRJEB7988) | marine metagenome | biome: marine biome (ENVO:00000447); feature: surface water layer (ENVO:00002042); material: "saline water (ENVO:00002010), including plankton (ENVO:xxxxxxxx)" | depth 5 m
TATAATCAAACTTATTTCTGCTGTAAGGAAATTTATGAAAGAATTATTTTCAGTTGTTGTTATTAACAATTGATTTATTGCGTTATGTTTAAAAAGTAACCAAAAACCCAATACAGAAATTAAAAGAGAATCATAAAAGTCTATCCTTTTTGAAAAAAAATTTAATAAAAAAGTTATTGTTATAAGGAATGAAAAAATTAAAAAAATTAATATTAGAAAACTTTTTCCAAGAATAATATTTATTTCTTGAAAATTATCATTTAAAAACTCTAAAATCGGTAGTGAAAAAATAATAAATGATAATATTAGATAATTAAATTTTTTTGACTTAAACATTCAGTTTTTCAATCATTTATTCGTAATTTCTATAAATACCAACAAATAGCTATTAAAATTATTTATTTATATTGATATATATATTGAAAAAATTATAAGATTAAACTATGAAAAAATACATTCTTAATACAACTGTATTATTTTTTTTTTTAAATAGTAATGCTTATGCCTATCTCGATCCTGGATCAGGGAGCATCATACTGCAGGCTATTCTAGGATTTATTGCTGCATCTTTAGCTACCGTTTCTTTTTATTGGTCTAAATTAAAAACATTCCTAAATAAGTTGTTAAAAAAAAATAAGAAAAGTGAAAGAGATTGAAATTGAAACAGGTTCCTTTAGAGACCCGGCTGGAAAAATATTTTACCATAAAAATAAAGTCTATAGAATTCTAAATTCTGAAGGAAAAAAACGTTTTGATTTTTTAAAAAAAAATAATCTTTTAAAAAATTTAATTACTGAAAAATTAGTTATTTCAAGCAATCAAATAAGTTCAAAATTACCAGAGTCTAAAGAATTATTAAATAAAGAAATTATAGAACATGATAAAATAGATTATATTTCATATCCATACGAATGGTCTTTTCAGCAATTAAAGGATGCTGCAATACATCATTTAGATTTACATTTGTATCTTTTAAATAATAATGCAACCTTAATAGATGCTAGTGCATATAATATCCAGTTTATTGGTAATAAACCAATTTTCATAGATATTTTATCAATTAAAGAATATGAAGATGGCGAGTATTGGAAAGCACATAAACAATTTTGTGAAAATTTTTTAAATCCTCTTATTTTAAAATCTAAGAAAAATATTGATTTTAATAATTGGTTTAAAGGAAATTTAGAGGGTATCACAACTAAAGATTTGAACTCATCTTTAGGTTTTATAGATAAATTTTCTTATAACATTTTTATTCAAGTGGTTCTACTAAATTATTTGGAAAATAAGACAATTAAAGATGAGAACATTAATTTGAGTAAAGTAAATAAAAGAAAATTTCCTAAAAAATCTTATATTTCAATTCTCAAAAATATTAAAAAATTAATAATAAATTTAAAACTTAAAAAAGTTAAAACAATTTGGGGTAATTATTCAAAAAATAATACATATGAAAAAGAGGAAGAAAATAAAAAAAAAAAATCGTCAAAGAATTTTCAAAAAAATTTAAGTTTGAGTCATTAGCAGATTTAGGTTGTAATGATGGTGTATATTCTGAAATTTGTTTAGAAAACGGCTGCAAACATGTAGTTGGATTTGATTATGATTTGAATGCTATTAATAATGCATTTGATCTCTCAAAGGAAAAAAATTTGAATTTTTTACCTTTGTATTTTGATGCCTCCAATCCTAGCCCAAATTTAGGTTGGTTGCAGGCTGAAAGGAAAGGTTTTTTACAAAGAGCAAATTTTTCTGGAATGTTGTCTTTAGCTTTCGAACACCACTTAGCAATAGCTAAAAATATACCCTTAGATCAAGTTATAGAATTTCTTACAAATATTGCTCCTAGGGGATTAATTGAATTTGTTCCAAAAGAGGATAATACGATTAAAAAAATGATATCTTTAAAGGGTGATATATTTAAAGATTACAACGAATTGAATTTTAAAAATATATTATCTAAAGTATCAAAAATTGAGTCTGAAAAAACTGTAAGCGATTTTGGAAGAAAAATTTTTCAGTATTCTAAAATTTAATTTATTTCTATTAAAATCGGTGTTAAAAAAGTCTTGAAAATGTTTGATGTTTTAATACCTTTAATACTTAGATCTAAGAGTCTCAGAAATAAAAATATTGTGCCTTTTGTAAAAAGGACTAATTTTGCGAATTATACAATTAGAAAATTAGCTAAAATAAAGAAAATTAATAAAATGTTCGTTTTAACAGACTCAAAAAGTTATAAAAAGATAATAATTAATCATTTAAAAGTAGATAAAGGCTATATAAGGAAAAAAAAATTTTCGACTTTAAACTCAATAATTAATATTAAAATAAGAAATTAAGATATGCCAGGAAATGAGTTAATTGGAAGAGAGGAGCTAACGGAAATTAGTAAAATCTTTAAGAAAAGTGATGGAGTATTATTCGCACACGGCTTTGAAAAAAGAAGAAAAAATATTTTTAGAGTTAGAAACTTTGAAAATGATTTAAAAAAATATTTTAAGTCGAAATTTGTGCTTTGTGTCACTTCTGGTACAGCAGCAATAAAAATTGCGCTGAAAGCATGTGGTGTAAAACCAGGAGATGAGGTAATTACTCAAGCATTTAATTTTATTGCAACTGTAGAAGCAATTTTAGATGTAGGAGCAATTCCAATTCTTACTAATATAGACCAAACTTTGAATATGTGCCCGATTGACTTAAAAAAGAAAATAACAAAAAAAACAAAAGCAGTGATACCAGTTCATATGTTGGGATTTTCATCAAATATTGGCGTAATTGAAAAAATTTGTAAAAAAAAAAATATTAAATTAATCGAAGATAACTGTGAAAGCATAGGTGCTAAATATAAAAATAAATTTTTAGGAAATTTTGGTAATGTTGGTGTAATGAGTTTTGATTTTGGAAAAAATATAACAACTGGGGAGGGTGGTTGTATATTAACAAATGACAAAAAAATTTTTAAATATTGTAATGAATATCATGACCATGGACACGAGCTTAATCCAAAATTTTCAAGAGGAATGGATACAGTAAGCAACCCTGGTTTTAATTATAGAATGACCGAATTACAGGCTGCAGTTGGAATAGCTCAATTAAAAAAACTTAATCTTATTTTAAATGAAAATAAAAAAAGATATCAAATTTTATTTGATATATTAAAAAAAAAATTTTCAATAAGATATAAATTGAAAAATAGTTTGTCTTCTATGGATACTTTTATGTTTAAAGTTTCAAATAAAAAACTTAGATTAAAAATAGTAAAATTTTTAAGAGGCTCAGGACCTGGGATAAAGAATGTGCCCGATGCTATTCGTTGGCATTTTGCTAGTTATTGGACACATGCTATTTCAAAGGGTGAAATTAAATCAATTAGTAATTCAAAAAAATTAATTGAAAAATATATAGCAGTTCCAATATCTTTGAAATTAAGTAAACAATTTTATAAAAAATTAGGGAATAAAATTACAAATATAAAGTAGCTTATTTTTGAAAAATAATCCTAAAATGATTTCCATATCCACTAATGTCAACAAGTGATTGAGTTTTATTGATAAAATTCTTGAAAATTTGAAAATATTTTCTTTTGTCAAAATGTTCTCTCATAAAAAAATAATCCATTAAATCTAAGCCAAATGTTTCATTATTTTTAATTTTCAATTTGGTTTTTTTTGCTAAAAAATTTAAAGATTTTTTTGTAAAGAAGAGAGTGTGTTGAAATGGGTAAACTTGATTTTGATTAGGTCCCATAAGTTCAAAAGCTAAAGAGTGAATGTTGGGGGTATAAATTATAATTTTCCCATTTTTTTTTAATTTTTTACTTATTTTAATTAAATCTTTTATAGGGTTTGTTAGGTGTTCCAATACATCAAACATAACACATAAATCGTAACTATTAGATTTTGCACTTTCAATATCTTTAAAAAATTTTATCCTTTTATTAATTAATTTTTGAGTTGATGCCTCGTCGACTTCTATTCCTACTCCAGAAATTCCTTTTTTTTTTAAAAAATCTATGAATAAACCATTTCCACATCCATAATCTATTACTTTTATAGATTTTGGATTTTTGAAATTATTTTTAATGCAATAATCGTATCTTTCTTGCATCATTTTTAGTCTATAATTGCTTGTTTTCACAATATTTTTTCTATGATTAAGGTGTGAATATTTATCATAAACTATATTTGAATATTTTTTATTGGATACAAAATCTACATTGGGAAATTTTAAAGTACATTTTTTACACTCTAATATTTCATATTTTGATGTTATTCTTAAAAAAATTTGGTTTTTATTATTTTTACAAAGTGGGCAATTCAACTTTTTTTTTGATATTAAAAAAGAAAATTTTTTAAGATAATTTTTTTTATCTTTATCTATTTTATTGAAAAAACCCTTGCCTCTAAATTTTAATGCATCTATATTAAAATAACTTATTTCTGAAGATATCTTAAATTTTTCTTTCATAAAAATAATTTAGATTTGATTTCTTGCTTTAAGTTGTTTAACTAAATTTTTTTTATAATTTGATAATAGTTTTTTATCATATTTTGACTCCTTATCTTTGTATTGAACAGTAAAACCTCTTCTTGATTTATTCGACTTATTAGCATTGCTTCCGTGAATTACGAGACAGTGGTGAACCAACATATCTCCAGGCTTCAAATTTGGTGTAAATTTTCTTAAAAATTTCTTTTTTTTAAGTAATTTTTTTGGAATTTTTTGTGAGGTACCTGGCATGTAAGAATTTTCATGTTTCAATAAGCCTGATTTATGACTGGATCTTATAAAAAAAAGTCCACCATTATTTTTATTGCTTTCCTCTAAAGCAATCCAAAAAGTAATACCATTATTATTATCTATTGCCCAAAGATAATTATCTTGATGTGGTGGAGCGGGCAAGCCAACTTTTGCAGGCTTAGCAAAAATTTCACATTTTCTAAATTGGGGTGTAGAGTCCAAAAAAAAACTTGCTAAATCTAAGTTCTTTTTTTTAAGAGCAAATTTTTTAAAGTATTTTTCAAATTTATCTACATCATGCAACGTGTTTATAGTTTTATTTTTTGCGAAATTAATATTTTTACCTTTCAAAAGCTTTGTTTTTTTTTGAACAAAACTTTTTATTTTTTTATCTAAATTTTTTAGCTCTGTACGATTAAAAAAAGAATTTATTACACAAAAACCATATTGATCGAAATAAGACTTGTTTTTAGAATACTTTAACATTTTATATAATTATTTTTTTTGAATATTTATCAAAATCTTTATTAAAATAAAATGTTAAATTAAGTTTCATTTTATTGTATTTTTAAGGACTCAAGTAATTTTCTATCCTTAAAACTCCAAAATTTATATAATTTTTTTGACTTTCTACTTCTAAACAAAATTTGTCTTATTTCGACAGCAATATATTTTAAAAACATAAAATAATTAAAATATTTTGAGGGGTTTTTATTTTGATATTTTAGAAATGTGTTTGTAAAATTATCCAAAGAATCACAAGTATAAGCTAATTCATCTGCTTTTTTAAAAAAATTTTTGTTTTTGCATAATCTTAATAATTCTTTTTTATCTTTAAGAAGTAATTTTTTAAGCTCAATGTTATTTTTAGGTTGAATAGATAAGCTAGCTGCACCACTTGGTGCTAATGGACCTCTATTTTTATCCGTCAAAACTGATTTATCCCAATTTATAAGTTTTGTCATACTAATGACTGGAACATTTAGTTTTAATGCATCTACTGCAGTGGAGCTATAAACATTCAATACCACATCAACTTTTTTTAAAAAATCTCTAATATCATTACCTTGATAAATTTTAAATTCAGGAAAGGTTTTTTTATAAATTTTTCGATCCTCAAATGGACTTGCTTTTAAAATGACTTGAAAATCTTTGTTTATTATTTCTAAAATATTAACAAGACATTGAATGTACTCAATTTCAAATTTTAAGTATCCAACCTTAGCTTTGTCATGATGACTTTCCATCCAATTTCGCACAATGTAAGGAATATTATCTTTTGAAACCCCATTACCTGATATAACTCTTGAATGAGTTGGAATTCCAATTATCTTAATTTTTTTGTCACTTTTTTTTATATTAGTATAATTTCTTTTATCGAATTTTAGATTACCACTAATAATAACTTTATTTTTAAAACCTTTCTTAATTAAAAATTTGGCATCTAACTTACTCCAAACAAGAACTTTATTTATTTTTTTTATTAAACTGATGGGATATTTATCTTCTTGAATCTCATCAGTATAATACATTCCCTCAGATGAATGCATGAAAACATTAATCTTTTTTTTGTAAGCATATCTAACTATTGGAGCGCAAGAATTTTTAGCTAAATTAGGCACAACAACGATATCAGGGTTAACTAAGTCTATCGCAGTTTTCCAAACTGGAATATGAAATAAATAAAGTTTAATTTTATGATCAAAAAGTTTTTTTTTAAGATCATATAAACCATATAATTCTCTATACTTGTTATCTATTATCCACACTACTCTCATAATAATATCAACATCACCCTAATTTAATTTTTCGTTAAGTTTATTAATTCATCTAAATCAATAAGATTTAATCTAGTAATTTCACTCTTAATATTTTTTCTGTTTAGTCTGTTAAGGAAACCAAAAGGTTCAAATGTTAATTCTATTACTGATCTTGGGATCTTAGTTGATTTAAAATGCGAATGAATACCGTGAGTGTCAAAAAAAATAATACTCCCTTTTTCACCATAGATTGCATCAAATTTCTCTTTGTCTAAATTAGGAAATCTAGTCTCTTCATAATTATTCCAATTTTTGATTTGTTTATGTGTTTTTCTTAAGTAGTACAATGGGTGCGTATTAATGTCTTTATCATTTAACCAAATATAGATTTTTATTCTTCTAAATTTTGAATCATGATGAGGTTGCATGCTATCTTTATTACAAATTTTATTACCCAGCGTAAATATTGTATTATCATAACAATAAATTTTGTTTCCCAAATAATCTTTAATTAATGAAATTACACCTATCTTATAAAGAACAGTATATATTTTTTTTAAATCATCCATTTCAATTTTTTTTCTATCCACATCAAAATTGTAGTCAGAATGATTTAAATATTTATTTAGATTTATATCTCCGAAAGGAAATTTTTTATTATAAATTGAGTAACCATTATCAAAGAGGTCCTTAATATTTTTTTTTACAAAAACATTGTGGTAAATTTTAAAAAAATGCTGTTGTATAAACATTCTATTAAAGAATTTTTTTCTAAAATAATTATACATAATATATTTTTTTATTAATCATATAAAAGATGGTATTTTTTATAAAAATCAAAATAATTAAATTGTTCCGAAATTTTACCTTTTTCTAAAATTATTATTTCATCACAAATTTTAAGAGGCTTTAATTTGTGGGATATAATTACATAAGTTTTATTTTTTTTATTTTGAAGTTGTTTTAACTTTTCTAATATAAAATCTTCGTTAACTGGATCCAAAGAATTTGTAAATTCGTCCAAAATTAATATTTTTGGATCTCTATACAAAAGCCGTGCCAGAGCAACACGTTGTATTTGTCCACCAGATAAAATTGACCCTTTTTCCCCAATTTTTGTATTTAATCCATCTTTTAATTCATTTAAAAAATCAGAAACACCAGAATAAAAAATTGCATCCTTAAGTTTTTTTGAGTCTACGGTATCTTTATCATTCAAAAAGATAATATTATTTTCTAAAGTGTCATCTAGCAGATAGTTATCTTGAGAAATTAAACCGATATTTTTTTGCCAACCAACAATCCTTTTATTGATTGATACTCCATCGACTAATATTTCGCCAGATGTTGGACTCAGAAGTCCACAAATTATATTTATCAATGTTGTTTTGCCAGAACCGGATTTACCAAGAAAAGCTATACTTTTTCCTTTGTCTATTTTATGATTAAAATTTTCAAATATATTTTGATTACCATCTCTATATTTAAAAGATATTTGGTTTAATTCAAAATTTTTTTCAAATTTCACTGTATCGTTTTTAAATTCACTTAATTTTTTATCTGGTTTTGAATATTTTTCTAATTTATTAATTTCATCATTTAATAACTTAACAGAGGGATTAAAAGATCTTAAGATAGTTATACTAGATCCAAAACGAGAAACAATTGGTAACAATCTGATAAATGCTATTATATAAAGTGATAAAGCTGGAAGAGCGTTAATAGAATTTGTTTGAGATAAGAATTTTATTAAAAGCAGAACGATAATTACAAAAACTATTTCAAAAAGTGCTACAGGCAAAGCACTTATTATTTCAGTTATCTTTTTTGATTGTTCAAATATATTTACTTTCTTGGAAAAATTTTCTAAAACTTTATTTTCTTTTTTAGTTATCTTAATTTCTTTAATTGCACCACAAGTTTGATTAATCCACTGATAAACTGCGTTCACGGTTGTTAATCTTCTTAAACCTAGTTTGTTCAAGTAATCATAAAAAACTAGGAAATATAAAAATATGCAAAATATTAAAAAAATTAAAGCTATTATTGTTGAATATATATCTACAATTAGAAGAAGTAAAAAAATTGAAAAAAGTAAAAGAAAATCTTTAGAAAATTTTAAAATATCAAAAAAATTTGTCACATAATTTTGCACTTCTGTATCAGTGTTTCTTAAAATTTCGGAGGTATTGTAGGCCTTCATCGTTTCGAATGGTGCAAAAATATAAAGTTTTAAAAATTTCTTTTTCAAATAATTATTAAATTTTTTTTTCAATGAAGCTTGATAAAAAATTACTGAGAGATAAAAAAAATTTTTTACAAGAAACACAATAGTAAAAAAAATTATTCCAAAGTTTAATAACTCATTTTTATTTTCAGGATTTAAAAAATCTCTAACAAAATTAAAATAATTCGGTAAAATTGGATCAGGGCTTACTATAACGTCAATAAATAAGGGTATTAGAGCAATTGAAATAGTCTCAGCGAGAACTAGTATCATATTCAAAATTACAAATAGAATAATATGGTTGTTATTTTCTTTGGTTATTAAATTTACATAATTTTTCATTTGTAATTATTTTATAAAATAAGATTTAAATTTTCTTAAAAATAAATAAATATTTTGAATTTTAAAGGTTAAATAAAAAATAATCTTACAAGCTAAATAATTGTTATAAAAAATTGTATTTATATTTGTTTTTTTTTTGTAAATTTTTTTTTGATTAATTTTTTTTTGTCCAATTATTAAAAAACTCTTATCGAAATAAAAACGGGATTTCAATATTTCTATTTGATTAATTGATAGGTGATATTTTATCGCATTTTTTGTTGGAAATGAGTTAAATCCATCAGAAGAATCTATGTTGGAGTAGTCTTTTGGAAAATAATCGTAAAATTTATCTCTCCAAATAAAAAAACCATTATTATTTAATTTATTCATTAATTTATTTAATGAAACAGAAAACCCGTCTACATATTCAAAAACATTTCTTGTAAATATTACATCATAATAAGGTCCTTTATTGACTAAAAAATTATCGTCTAAAATGTCTAATTTTTTATTCAAAGCTCTTTTTTTTAAAAAAATATTTGGTTCCATTCCCTGCACTTTTTTAAAATGTTCTTCTGCTATTTTTAGATAGCTTCCATCCCCACATCCGAAGTCTAAAAAAGTTAAATTAGAACAATTAGAATATCTTTTTAAAATTTTTAAAAGTGATATAAATTCAAATTTAGCATTCTCTTGTGGTTCTTCGAACTCATTGAACTGAACTTCTTTAACTTTGCTTAATCTTTTGCTATCACTTAACAAGTATATTAAATCACACTTTTCACATATTCTCCATTCATAATCTTGTGATGAATAAATTTTTTTATAACCATAATCTTCGCAACATATGTAATTTTTTTTGATATTTACCATTAAAAAAGAAAATTAAATTTTACAATTTGATTTTTTTTAATATCTTTTTTTAGTCTTTTCCCAATTATTTTGTTTATAAAAAAAGGATTAATTCCTAAACCTGGTCTTAAGGAAATCAAATCGGTATTTTTAATTTTAGAACCCACTTTTAAATTTTTATTAAAATATAAACTTTTTTTTGAAATTTTAGACATTTCTAATTCTTCTGGTTGTATTTTCTTGGTCTTTTTACCCATTACTAATTCAGTTTTTCTAATTTGTTTAATCATTTCTTTTAATTCACGAGTATTGAAAGAAGCTTTATGATCTGGTCCTTTTAAATTTTTGTTTAGCGTAAAATGTTTTTCAATAATTCTTGATCCTGTTGATATAGCCAAACAGGGAATTAAAACGTCATCACTATGATCTGAATATCCTATAGTAAACCCAAATTTTTTAAGAGAATTTAATACGTTTAAATTTATTGATTTTAAGGAACAAGGATAATTTGAAACACAATGTAATAAAGCGACATTTAGATTTTTATTTTTTTTATAAACCTGAATTGTTTTTTTTACATCATTCATTGATGACATTCCTGTTGATATTATTACAGGTTTTTTTATTCTTGCTAAATAATTATGTAAATTATAATCAATCAAATCAGCTGAAGCCGTTTTGAATATCTTCACTCCCAGTTTATTAAGAAATTTTGCACTTTTTACATCATAGGGTGTTGATAAAAAAATAATTTTTTTTTTCTTGCAATATTTAAAAAGAGTTTTGTGATCCTTGTAACTTAACTCAAGTTTTTTAATCATTTGATAATGATCTTCTTGATCTTTAGAGGAGTTTAGTTGATATTTTACTTTTCTTGTTCCTGGCAATACTAAGTTTTCCGCTTTAAAAGTTTGGAATTTAACAGCATCTGCTCCTGCTAATTTTGCGTTTTTAATAAGTTTTTTTGCCAAAGAGATATTATTATTGTGATTGACACCAATTTCAGCAATGACAAAGGTCTTATTAAAAGTTTTAAAAAAATTTTTCACTCGATTAAGTATTTCCTAAAATGTAGCCAAATTAAGATATTTTAGTTGAAAGTTCAATTGTTGAACGCTATATTTGTTCAATTTTTGAACAATAATGGAAAAAAATCAAGATAATTTAGATTTATTACGTAAGATTAGCAAACAATCCAATGCATCTCAAAGGATGCTTGCTGAAGAACTCGGTTTTAG
>CESW01013615.1_pt1 | contig 11123 bp, 9 predicted proteins | sample 531171 | NCBI WGS metagenome assembly CESW01 (sample SAMEA2621859, study PRJEB7988) | marine metagenome | biome: marine biome (ENVO:00000447); feature: surface water layer (ENVO:00002042); material: "saline water (ENVO:00002010), including plankton (ENVO:xxxxxxxx)" | depth 5 m
CTGATTGCTTTCGATATAAACACTAGTAGAAGTGTCATCTCGCAACAAACTCCTATCAGTCGCCATGAAAAAAAAATTGTTCTTCAGGTTATAATTATTAACCCGGAATAAACTATAAACTCAGATAAAAGATACTAGATCCTTCAGTACGGCGCTTACGTCGCTTGCTTTTGTAACACCACTTGCCAGAAGTACTCCTTCAGCACCCAAGGAAATAGCGGTCGCGACATCTTGACCATTCTTTACTCCCGCTCCACAAAGAACTCTCACGTCAGGATTTACCTGTTTTACTGCTGCGACTGTATCGCTTACTATTGATGGATCAGCAGTAGTCACAGATATATCTCCTCCTATCAACTCAGGGGGCTCAACTGCAATGAAAGTCGGTCCAATTTTAGCGAGTGTTTTTGCTTCTTCAACATCAGCTGCACATGCACATACAGGAAATCCCTCTGGTAACATATTAATTAGTTTAGTAACATGTTCTATAGACACCTTATGTTCTGCATGATTGATTATAGTGCCAGACGCACCTCTTGCAATCGCGGTTTGTGGTTCTAGCCAACCAGTATGCGACCCCTGTCCAACTGGGTCTAAGTGTTGGGACCAGACCTCTAAACCAGTTATTGCTGATACACTGGACAAATCAAAAGCACTAGTTACCGCAACCATCCTTGCACTTGATTGGATAAAAGACATCTGCTTTCCAAGTTCTTCGGCCGAATCAGCCAATGCTGTCGAATATGTTTTGAAATTTACAACAATTAACGGGGCTTCCATGTTTGAGCCAAAGGCGTTCCCTTTTTTGATACTGCGATTCAAAAAGTACCGCCAGTTTGATTATGATTGGATGGGACAATAATACCGTGACCAACAACAACTCCATCTAAAACAGCATTGCTTTTAATTAATGCATTTTCTCCTATTAGACAGTTTGAAACACTCGCACCAGACTCAATAGTAGCACCCTTGAGAACCGTTGAGTTTTCAACTTCTCCAGCGATTACACATCCGTGTTGAATCATTGAATTTCGTGCAATTGATGCTTTGCCTTGATGCCATGTATTTTGTGACACTGTGCCAGACCTGTATCTCCTTTCACTTATGCAACGTCTGACTCCTTCCTGCCAGCTGCTTGGAGTACCTGCATCAATGAAATATCCTTGAAATGGGAATCCACCTAAGCTACCTTCCTCTGCTAGTCTTGGAAAAATATCTCGTTCAAGACTATGTTTCTTTTTCGGCATTATATCAAAAATATCGTCCTCAAGTATGTATGACCCTGCATTGATCAATTTTGAAAAAACCTCCTCTGGTTTTGGTTTCTCTTTGAACTGAGTCACCATATTCTTAGTGTCGATTCCAACAATTCCAAACCTTGTTGGGTCCTCAACTTCCCACAATGCAAGAGTTCCTCGAACGTTCATATTCGAATGTTGCTTAATCATTCTACCAACGTCTAGTGATGAGACGATGTCTCCATTAAAACACGCAAACCTACCGGAGACAACATCTCTGCAATTCCCTAACGCGCCACCAGTTCCAAGCGGCTCATCCTCTGGAACTATTCTAACATCAAAGTCAACATCAGCCTTTTTGAAGTAACTTTCAATCATATCAACTTTGTATCCTCCTGCTATTACTAACTCATCAATAAGGTCCTCAGGAACGCCCTCAACTACCCTTTCGATAAGAGTTGAATCAAGCATTGGTAGTAGTGGTTTTGGGATATCATTAGTCCAAGGCCTCAGTCTCGAGCCTACGCCACCTGCCAAAACGACTACCTGCATCGACTCTGCCACTAATTTTTGATTATTGAACGCATCGTAGTGTAAACTCCATTGTATCGCATCATTCATGGTCTACCTTCAAATCGGGTGGACTGGAGAGAGCAATGAACATACATGAGTATCAAGGGAAAGCACTTCTAAAATCATCAGGAGTCCCAGTTTTGGAAGGTGTTCACTGCACGAGTGTAGAAGAAGCACTCAGTGCTTATGACTCTCTAAATTCAAAAGTAGTTGCAGTTAAAAGTCAGATTCATGCTGGTGGCCGTGGTAAAGGCACAATCTATGATCCTGAGACTAAAATTGAGATTATGAAAGGCGGTGTAAAGATTGCATTTTCAAAAGATGAAGTTCATACGTATGCTAAGAATATACTTGGAAATTTGCTTGTAACAATTCAAACCGGAGATGAGGGAAAAATAGTCAACAATCTTTACGTTGAAGCAGGATGTGAAATTGACCATGAGTATTATCTTGCGTTGTTAGTTGATAGGGAGCAAAAATCAGTCTTGGTAATGGCCTCTACTGAAGGTGGAGTCGACATAGAAGAAGTAGCCCACAGCACTCCTGAAAAGATTCACAAAATAATTGTCGACCCTAATTGCGGTCTGATGGGTTTCCAAAAGAGGGATCTTGGTATGTCTTTGGGTTTATCTGGTAAAGCACTGAAATCATTTTACAAAATGCTTGGCAGCATGTATGAAATGTTCGTATCGCAAGATTGTGCCATGATAGAGATAAACCCCTTGGTGAAAACAAAGGAAGATGATATAATTGCGCTAGATTCGAAAATTAGTTTTGATGAAAATGCAGAATTTAGGCATAATGAGTGGAATGATCTAAGGGATCTTAGCGAGGAAGAAGATGTCGAGCTAAGGGCGAAGGAGACAGGTTTGTCTTATGTTAAGTTAGACGGTAATATTGGTTGTCTGGTTAATGGTGCTGGTCTTGCAATGGCGACCATGGACGTGATTAAATTGTATGGAGGAGAACCGGCGAATTTCCTAGATGTGGGTGGCGGTGCTGATGAAGAACAAGTGAAAACAGCATTCTCAATAATTCTAGAAGATTCGAATGTAAAAGGTATACTTGTCAATATTTTTGGCGGTATAATGCGTTGCGACATTATAGCAAGAGGAGTTATTGGAGCAACTCAATCTTTGGGTTTGGACGTTCCTCTTGTGGTAAGGTTAGCAGGTACTAACGTAGAGGAAGGAAAGGCAATTTTGTCTGCATCGGACCTTAACATACACGCTGCTGAAGATTTAGCAGAAGGTGCGAAAAAAATAGTTTCACTAATTGGAGGAGGTGAGTAAGTTGGCTATTTGGATAGAAGAGGATGCCAAGGTCTTGGTCCAAGGTATAACTGGAAAACAGGGAATGTTTCATGCTAGCAAAATGAAAGATTATGGAACAAACTTAGTTGGAGGTGTGACTCCAGGAAAGGGTGGTCAGGAAGTTCTTGGAGTACCAGTTTTCAACAGCATGATTGACGCTATCAGTGAGACAGACGCTGATGCTACGGTTATTTACGTTCCACCTCCCTTCGCAGGAGAAGCAATTATTGAAGCTGCCAATGCCTTTGATACAATAAAAGGCAGAGGAATAATCGTTTGCATTACCGAAGGAATACCCACATTGGACATGGTAAACGCAGTAGCTTACGTAAAAAATCGGAAAAATATTAGATTGATAGGACCAAATTGTCCAGGAATCATTACACCAGGAGAGTCAGGTGGCGCAAAGTTGGGGATTATGCCAGGTCACATACACGCGAAAGGAAGGATTGGAATTGTTTCAAAATCAGGAACTTTAACATATGAAGCAGTTGCTCAAACAATGAGTATTGGTGAAGGGCAATCAACCTGCATTGGGATTGGTGGAGATCCGGTAAATGGAACAGGTTTTATTGAATGCCTAGAGGCATTTGAGAATGATCCTCAAACTGAGGCTATTGTTATGATTGGAGAAATTGGCGGCACAGCGGAAGAGGAAGCATCCGAGTGGGCGAGAGAAAATTGTACTAAACCTATTGTTGGATTCGTAGCAGGTGCAACTGCTCCGCCCGGTAAGAGAATGGGACATGCTGGAGCAATTATTTCGGGTGGAAAAGGGACCGCAGAAGAAAAATTTGCAGCATTCGAAGCAGCTGGAATAGCATGTGCAAGAGACCCAAGTGAGTTAGGTCAGGTATTACTTAGCAGTTTAAAGCAATCAGGTCTAAGGTAACCTGCAAGATCACTTAGGAGGTCCGCGTTTAGGACCACTTGGAGGTCCTCTTCTTTTGGGAGGTCCACCTTTTGGAGCTCCACCAGTATTTTGTGGTTCTGCTGAGGGCGGTCCAGTTTTCTTGGGCGGTCCTCCTCCAGAAGGCCCGCTTCTTTTTGGTGGTCCACCCTTTCTAGCGCCTGGTGCGCCACTTCTTTTTGGCGGCCCACCACCACTTGGTCCTCCTTTGGGTCCTCCAGTTGGTGGTCCTCCTCTCTTAGGCGGTCCTCCTCCCCTTGGTCCGGGTGGACTTCCTCTCGATGGTCCTGGTGGTCCTCCTCTCTTGGGCGGTCCTCCTCCCCTTGGACCGGGTGGACTTCCTCTCGATGGTCCTGGTGGTCCTCCTCTCTTAGGCGGTCCTCCTCCCCTTGGTCCGGGTGGACTTCCTCTCGATGGTCCTGGTGGTCCTCCTCGCTTAGGCGGTCCTCCTGAGCTTGGACCTGAGGGTCCTCTTTGACTCGGCAAATCGATAAAGTCTTCATCCTCAAATATTGCTCCGCAGTGAGGACAACTTTTGTCAGAATCCTTTACCAGTCCGTCACAAATTTCGCAAGCAAACATTTCCTCACCTGAATCGGTTTTTAGTTCATCATTACCATCATCACCAATTTTGTCGATAGTCCCGTCCTTTGACCTAAATAGGTTAACTTCGACAACTGCGCTAAGACCCTTAAGAGCCACCTCAGTTGAGATAGCGTGTTCAAATGCCGATGAAAGGTTGTCTGGCGTATCCAAAACTCTTCCATCATCCACGTAGGTCACATTTACTGATAAGATTCCATTTTCCAACTTTATTTGGGGAGTTTCGACAGCCACACCTCTTTTTCTAGCCACTCTGCGGACCGCTACCTCTGACATTCTTCTATACAGTGCTTCGTCCCCTTTTCCATCTTTCCCAGAACCAATAGCATTTGCTAAGAATTCTGCTGCGCTAGCATCGTTATTTCCACCTTTCAAATGTGCTGGTAACTCAGTTCCAATTGAAGATAGAACATTTGCCGCTGATTCTTGGTTCATTTGTAACCATTGGCTTCTGCGTTCATTCTTGACAGCCCTTTCAGCCTCAGCAATTCTGTTTACCATTGCATCCGTTGGAGATAGTGAAGGGTTGTTTGAAATTGATAAACCTCCAGCTTGATTAACGGGTTGATTCTGATTTATTTGAGTAATATTATTTCCTGGGATTTGTTGAAAATTCTGATCCTGCATCGGGCCAGTAAATGGGGTGACGTTGGACTGAGTGATTGGCTGGCTAGGCATCCCAGCAATGTTCTGGTTTACTTGATTCATTATTTCCGGCATCATGCCAGGTGGCATTCCTTGATTGGAAGTTTGGTTTAGATTTTGATTTATTATTGCCTCACCAGAGACAACACCAAAATTTCTGCCACCGCTTACATCTTGACCTGCTAAACCAACAGCGCCAACTCCCGGAAGGCTGCCTGCTTTGCTCATGTCCTGCCTTGAACCACATTCCGGGCAAAATATGCTATCCTCCGGAATCTCTTCAAAACAGGTGCTGCATTGCATACTATCCCCTTGGCTAGTCGCCGTGGTTATTCAAAATAAACCCTTGCTATCAATCCTAAGCTTATGTTGACGGGTATCACCATAAATCGAATAGGCATACTATCTCATATTGGACTTAGAGATAAATTACACCAATGAATGTAACTCCGATATTAAAAACCGATAACCAGTGGGGTGAAATGAGGAGAGCGATTAACATTGGCTGTTCTAGTTAACAAGGACATAGACAGATTACTTGAGTCCACCTCTCGCTCCTTTTATCCAACTTTGAAATATCTGCCCAAAAAAATTAGAGGGCAAATCGGCTTACTATACCTCATGGCTAGAGTGGCAGACACAATCGCAGATTCGAAGCATGGAGAGACAAAGGTACTTCTCAAGGCTCTCCAAGAATACAATGACTTTGCTCAAGGAAAAAGTTCGAAATTACCGGACTTTGCAGATCTTGCAGAAATTCAAACTAATCAGAGTGAGGCAGAATTATTGAGGAATGTATCTAAGGTAACGGAAGGTTTGAATGATTATGAAGAACAAGATAAGGCTATGATTCTTGAATGTTTAGACACAATAGTCAGCGGTCAGACACTAGATTTAGAGAGATTTGGACCAGCAAATGAAGGAGATAAAATCTCTTCTTTGAAATCAAATCATGAACTCGACGATTACACCTTCAGAGTTGCTGGATGCGTTGGAGTTTTTTGGAGTAAAATGTCACTTACTCACATTATAGAACTCCCTCCTAATGAAGAGGAAGAGTTTTTCATGAAGGGAATAAGATTTGGTAAGGCTCTACAAATGATAAACATTTTACGAGATATTCCAGAGGATTTACGTTTTGGTCGTTGTTACATACCCGGAGAGGCCTTGGAAAGACACAATCTAGAACCTGGGGACTTACTAGACAAGGAAAATATTGACAATTTCAGACCGCTATATGATGAATATTTAGATCTCACAAGCGACCATCTAGACGCCGCTGTTGAATATATCAAAATGTTACCTGAGGGACAATTTCGCCTCAAGGCATCTACAATGCTACCGGTGTTGATTGGTCAGAGAACTGTAACACTGCTTAGGTCAGGTAATATTCTAGACAAAAGTGAAAGAATAAAAGTAACTAGAGATGAGATAAAATCCTACGCAAAAAAACTACTGAGAGCCCTAATTATTCCAGGCGGAGTAAGAAGATTACTAGATAAAAACAAAAATTTGTAGGGACAAAAATTCGTAATATCTACTTCAATGTTCTAGAATTATAATCATAGCCATTCTACCCTCACACTGATAAATAAGGAAGGGCACAGGAGTTTTGAGCGACATGTTGGAGCGCCGGAAACCTTTGGACCTGCTCATTCCACTGAAGGGAGGTGCTTCAAATGAACAGGTGCTCAAAAAAGAAGGAATTACTGCAGCAGAAAGACTTCGAGCCGCTGTAAATCTAACTGCTGATGCTGTCAAAGCGGTAAGTCTCACTGCAATGGAAGCTCTGAGAGAGGGTGCTGCTTTCATTGGAATAGTTGGTGAACAGGATGAGTTAATTGACCCATTCCACCATCTAGATGCGCCTATATGGGCTAGAGATCCACCCGTCGAACTCCTCAAATTAGCATATTCTTATTGCGAAGAATTAACTATGCGAGAGGCAGGAAACTTTTACCATTCTTTCAAGTATCTTCCCGAAGAACAAAGGCTGGCTATGTGCGCTGTTTACGCTTTTTGTCGCAGAGCAGATGATATTGCAGATGGAGATTGGCAGGATAGATTCCCCGGGTCAAAAGGTGAAATGGACCCCGAGGCTGTTGCATATAGACAAGAATTAGAAAATTTGCAGCAAAAAGATACTATTCTAAAAGAAGACCTCTACCTTGAAAAAATTACTCAATTATTCTTTTTCCGCAAAAAACTGTCTACTTGTTATTCGACAACTAGTAGCACAGATCCTGTATTTTTAGCACTGAAAGACACTGTAAATCGTTACGATATTCCAAGAAATGTCTTCGACGACCTGATTACGGGTATGGAAGACGATCTGTATAACAATCGATATCGCACATTTGATGAGTTATACCTCTATTGTTACAGAGTAGCTTCGGTAGTCGGATTGATGTGCATTGAGATATATGGGTATGACGATGTAAGAGCTAAAAGATTCGCAGAGTCTTGGGGAATTTTTATGCAATTAACCAACGTTTTGAGAGACGTTGGTGAGGATATTCAAAGAAATCGAGTTTATTTACCTCTGGATGAGCTGGAATCTAATGGTATACTAGAAAAGGAACTCAATGGAGAAGTTGTTCTAAACCCATCATGGGAACCTTATGTGCATCACTATGCTAAGAGAGCACGTACATACTTAGAAGAGGCAAAGCAGTTACTTCCATTACTTCCTAGAAGGACAAGATATTCTCCGGCAGCAATGATAGCGTTTTACGATAAAATACTCAAACAAATTGAGAGGCAGCAAGGCGATGTTTTTACTAAAAGGGTCAAACTGAATAAATTTCAAAAGCTCTCCTTGGCCGCTGCTGTATACTTGAGACACAGATTCATTCCTGGATGGTTAAATCCTCTTTGGACCGGGTTGTCGAAGATAGGTATCTTACCAGATGTCTGATAGAAGAGGGGGTGATTGGATGGAAAAACCATCCAAAATCAGAAATTTGTCTTTGGTTATTCTTGGTTTCCTACTATCACTTTCAGAACCCATAATCTTGCTAGCATTAGGCAGGGACCTTCCTAGCGCTTTATGGCCTATGGCCAATAGATCCCTTGAGTTGACTTACTTTCTGAGAACTTGGCATATCGAGATTTTTGCAATATCATTGTTATCCCTTCCATTCATTTTTTTGAGAAGTTCAAAACCAAGCAAGTTTGAACACTATCTAGCTTGGATATCTATGGGCCTTTGCATTGGTCTAACTTTACTATTTGTCCTGCTTGATTATGCTTTTCTTAGAGGTGCATTTGTTTTACTGCCGACTTGCTTAGGAATTATTCTGTTGTGCTCATATTTTATCGCATTCGAGATGCGAAATTACAAGCTAAATTATCTCAAATTAGATCTTAAGAATTTATCAAACGTTTTTGTTGTATTTCTAGCAGTATGGTTGATATCACCGGGTATTACCTCAATGGCAGGATTGTTACCTTCTCCGCCTGAGTTAAATTTAGCCGATGGACAGTACGGTGTAACTACTAATGTATACCAATATCCTATGCCAGACGAAGTAGCAAGAATTCAAGGTGATTATGAGGAAGATGTTGTATTCTCTGTCTATCTTTCAACCCCCGAGGATGTTACACATCAAATACCACTTGCAATAGTTTTACACGGATTTGCAAGTCCATCCTTTGATTCATACAAAGATTGGGTCATGGAATTATCATCAAGAGGTATGGCTGTTGCATTTATTCAGTATCCTTCAGATGTTATGCCAGAAGGACATGATAATTATACTCTTGAAGAAAAAGATGGTATGTCAAATCATCCATTTCATGTACCAAGAATAGTTGCTATAGAAGCAGCACTTGAGCAGCTAAATATATCATTACCTGAGAATGTTAACAAAGATCACATTCTTGTTGGTGGGCACAGCCTAGGAGCAGGATATGCTTTAGTTGTGTTGGACCGCATTTTAAGCAAGGGATGGGGTCAAGAGACTGTGTTTGTTAGTTTAGAGTCCTCGTATGCTAGACCAGTTCAAGAGGATTTACAAATCAGTACTATGAATTTGCCCGAGGAATTCCTAGCACATGTCGTGGTAAGCGAGGATGATTTGAGTGTAAATGACTGTTTTGGGGTGCATCATCACGAACTCTTAGGTCATGGTTCGTTATTTATCGAAATTCCAAGCGATAAATATGGTTTCCCTCGTCTAGTTGCAACTCACTACATACAGGCGACTGAGACACATGATACACATGCTGATTGGGGATTTTACAGGAGAGTAGCCAACCAAGCCGAATGGTTAGTAGAAAGGACTCTTGGAGACATAGAAAATGCTCTATTAGCGAAATCAAAATTGATTGATTCTGACAGTTTTAGGTTTATGGGGGAATGGTCTGACGGCAGAGCAGTAGAGCCACTAAGGACATACTCGGACCCATTGAGTAGTCCAAAATATGATCATTGTTCTAATTGGGTTGGACCCTAGTTAAGAATTTCGAGTGAACGCTTGAATTCCTGTGATGTATCTTCCTAAGATTAGATTGTGTATGTCATGGGTTCCTTCGTATGTCTTGACAGATTCTAGATTAGCCATGTGTCGCATTACTGGATATTCATCTAGTATTCCGTTAGCGCCGTGAATGTCTCTAGCGACTCTAGCGATCTCTAGTGCAATATCTACATTATTCATCTTTGCAAGGCTAATTTGTTCATTGAACCAGGTTCCATCGTCTTTCTTTTTACCAAGGTGGTAAGCAAGTAATTGTCCCTTTGTAATTTCTCGTAACATCCAAGCCAGTTTGTTTTGAATCAGTTGATATGCAGCAATCGGTTCACCAAATTGGATACGTGACAGAGCGTAGGTCTTTGCCGAATGGAAACAAGCCATTGCAGACCCTAATGCTCCCCATGAAATTCCATATCTTGCGTTATTTAAACATGAAAACGGCCCCTTGAGTCCCTTTACGTTTGGAAGAATTCGGTTCTTTGGAATCTTACAGTCTTGCATCACAAGTTCACTTGTGACACTAGCTTTTAGTGAGTGCTTACCCTTCATCTCGGGTGCGCTGAAACCTTCGTCGCTTTTTTCGACGATGAAGCCTTTGATTACACCGTCTAATTTGGCCCAAACAACTGCAACGTCTGCAATAGTTCCATTTGTTATCCACATTTTTGCGCCATTGAGTAGGTAATGGTCTCCCATATCTTCAGCTTTTGTTATCATATCTCCCGGATTTGAGCCATAATCTGGTTCTGTCAAACCGAAACATCCTACCATCTCTCCGGTAGCTAATTTTGGTAAATAATACTCTTTTTGTTCTTCGGTGCCAAAATCCCAAATTGGATACATTGCTAAGGATCCTTGAACACTAGCAAATGAGCGTAATCCAGAGTCGCCTCTTTCAAGTTCTTGACAAATCAGTCCATACGCTATGTAAGACAGTCCAGGACATCCATATCCCTTAAGTGGAGCCCCAAGAACGCCCATTTCTCCAAGGGCAACTCGCCACTCGTCAGGGAATACTCCCTCCTCGCAGGCATGCTCTATATTGGGTATTACTTCTTCATCTACCCAATCTCTAACCATGTCTCGAATCATTATTTCTTCTTCGGTTAACAAAGACTCGATATCGTAGAAATCAACGCCCTCAAACTTCTCCATGAATTGTGGCGATAACATTAGCCTCATGAAGGTTAGGGACTTATTGCTCACTTCACTTATTACGCTTCGTTAACTTAGCGTATTTCCGTTGTAACCAAGGGCTATTCCAATAAATCATTCCAAAGAAAACTCCGAACACGCAAACAACGAGTAAATACGCTAAAAATTCAGGGAATTCATCTTCTACATTTTCGCTTAAGGGTTCAAA
>CESW01020999.1_pt1 | contig 11116 bp, 13 predicted proteins | sample 531171 | NCBI WGS metagenome assembly CESW01 (sample SAMEA2621859, study PRJEB7988) | marine metagenome | biome: marine biome (ENVO:00000447); feature: surface water layer (ENVO:00002042); material: "saline water (ENVO:00002010), including plankton (ENVO:xxxxxxxx)" | depth 5 m
AGTTTTGGTTGAAAAAAGAGATGAATTAAAAAAATTTCTTCTTTCAAACAGTATTGAAACAGGAATTCATTATTACCCAAACCATTATATAAAAAGATTCAAAAGCAGAGGTATACCAAGTGCTGAAAAAAAATATACTGAACTATTATCATTACCATTTCATACTAATCTTAAAACGAGTGATATAGAATATGTCTGTAAAAAAATATCCGAATTTTACTCTCGATAAATTTAAAAATTTTTTTAAAAGTTCCAACTTAGCAACTCTACAAGGCGAATCTGGAACAGGAAAAACTTCTGCCTCAAGAAAACTAGCATCTGCTCATAAACATTTAATTTCTTTTATTGGTCAAAAAAATGTAATTTATGACTCTTCCTTAGAATCAAATATAAACCTAAATAATAAGGATGATGAAGATGTTACTAATTATTTTATTGAAAATTTAAGACTTAGTCATTTAAAAAATACTTCAAAAAGACTTTGTGATATAGCAAGTACTGGTGAAAGACAAAGAATAGTTTTAGCTCGAAGTATGATGCTTAAAACAAAATACATAATTATCGATGAAGGTTTATCAGGATTGCAAGAAGAAATAATATCGAAGATTGTTAAAATTTTAAAAAATAATGGAAAAAAAAATTTTCTTTTCATAACTCATCAATCCTACTTAATTTCTGAGATAGCTAATAATTTTGATGTCAAAAATATTTAATTTTTTCAAAAAATATAAATTTAAAAATGCTTTTTTAATCTTAAGAATAAGATTAAAAAATCTTTTTTTAAATTATCTATCAAAAATTTTTAAATTCTTTCCATTTCCTAGAAATTTTTTTGATTTAGAAATTCGATATCATTACGAGACTTCACATTTTAAAATTGATGAATATAAGCATATCAACCCATATCTAAAAAAATTAAAGTGTATTAAGAAATATGAAATAGGTATTGTAGTTCAAGGCCCTGTCAGCTCAACGACAGATGAACTCTTAACGTTTTTAAAAAAATTAGATTGTAAATTAGTTTTTTCTACTTGGAAAAATGAGCCAGATAAGCTATCAAGTAACGTTAAGAATAATTTAAATGTTATTGAAAATGAGCAGCCATTTGATCCAGGTTTTTTGAATATTAATAGACAGATTGTTTCAACTTTTTATGGTTTAAATTTTCATAAAAATAGTGAATTTTTAGTAAAAATTAGAAGTGATGAACTTATTACAAATGAATTTTTTTTAGACCATTTGTCCTCACTTTGGGAAGAATTTGGGACCAACAAAATAATAAATTTAAATTTACCAGTTTATCGTCCAGGACATATAAATGATCATTTTTTAGCAGGACCATGTGAGCTAATGTTAAAGATGTTCAATATTAATAATCTAATTTCCGAAGAGAATTACAAAAAAAAATATTCAAATCTAATTTTAAAGAATACTTATATGAGAGATTGGAATTCTATAAATTCAGTTGAGAATATACTTTCAACAAATTTATTTAATATAGATTTTTCTGGAGGCTTGCCAGAAGAGTTTTTAAGAAAATGTATAAGTTCAACAATCATTACAGATGAGTTTTTTTTAGGATTAATTCAACCTAAGCGAAGTATTTTAGATAATTCTGACTATCCTTATTTTTTATATAATCATAATAATTTTTTTGATGTAACTTTAAAAGAATTAGACTTCAGGATTGTAAAAAAAGACTTCGCAAAGTTAAGATTTGATAAGATCAATAAAAATTTTAGAAGACTAAAGTTTTTTGATAAATTAAATCATGGAAACAATTTTCTATTATAGTGTAGACAAAAGTCAGTTAAATTTTGCTCTTATTTCAGCACTTTCTCTAAAAAAAAATAATAAAAATATAAAAATTGGCCTCATTTTTTTAGGGGACTTACAAGAAAATAAAGTTAAAAAAATTAAGAATTTTTTTGATTTTTTTCATATTGAAGACAATTTTTATGATGTTATAGTTGACAACCATATTTCTATGGCTGCTTATTTAAGATACAAAGTCTATGAAATTTGGAATAATTTTGATCTATATGTATATCTAGATGCAGATACCTTAATAAAAAAAGAATTAAATTTTTCAAATTTTTTAAAAAGCCAAGAAAAAATAGCTATGGTAGAAGATTTCAACTGGAGATATTTACCTTGTGCAAAGCGTTTTAATTTAGAAAATTACTTCAATAGCGGCGTTATTTTATTTAAAAAAGATTTTTTTTACTCTTTCGAATTTAAAAATTTTCTTAATTTGAACAAGACTTATGAAAAATTCATTAAGTTTCATGATCAATGTACTTTAAATATTTTGTTTCATCTTGAGAAAATAAAAGTTTATGAGCTTGATTCAAAATTCAACTATTTATCTAATAATTTTATTTCTAAATCTTCATTTCCTAGTGATGCACACATAATTCATTTCAATGCTTTTATGGGAAAACCTTGGCAATTTATATGTTTTCATCCAGAGAAAAATAATTGGAGAAAAATGTCTAAAGAAGCTAATAATAAATGGCTATATGAAATTGGTAGCTTTTGGAAAATAAGAAGTTTGATTAAAAATAAAATTAAATCCTTTTTTTAGATGCTCAGTGACGCTAAAAATTGTCTGAATTTGAATCTTTATGAATTTCTCATTTATTTTGATACTAAAAATTTAACAAAATATCACATTTATGATGATAAAGGATTTTTTAAAATCTATGCCCTTATTTTCTTTCACACATTAAATTCTTTATTTTTCATAATAAAGATCATACTAAGATCAAGATTTAAAAAAGTGATTTACTCAAAAATTAATATTAATTTCCCAGAAAAAAACTTTATGGAACATAATTCAGTCAAGTTACCTTGGAAAAGGGTAGATAAAGTTGAGATAAACTATAGTTTCTATCAAGCCGCTAAAGGAATATCTGCTTATTTAAAATTTTTATTTTTCTCTTTAAAAAATATCTTAAAAAGCAAAGTTGATTTCAAATATAAACTTTTTGCAATAAACGAAAATTTAAAAAGACCACATTTAATTTATTGGTCAATCCTATCTCAAATGCTTAAGAATTCAGAGATAAAAATGTATTATGAAGGCTTCTTCTTTGAGAATTGGCTTGTACTCAACTCGAGGCTTTGTAATATTTTTATTAGAAAGGGAGTTGTTCCATTTAATTTAAGTCAGGGATTAAATGAATTGAAGAAAAAATCTGAGGACATTCAAAGAATTAAATTGACGAGTGAACTAAATGGAAAGTCTTTGCCAAATTTGGAATGTGAAACAGCAGAAATATTATCAAACCACTATGAGGTAAATTTGCCATCTTCAACAGATTTAAAATTTGACGGTAGATTAATTTTGTCTGCTAATCCAATTGAAATTTTCTTAGTCTATGATGAGTTTAAGGCAAGGAAAGATCTAGTCTTTTGTTTACATCCTGACACGAATCCAAAAATAGTAAAATTTTTGAAAAATAGTGGTCAAATAATTTCAAGAGTTGGTTTAGAGTTAAAAAAAAATCTTTTCTTTTTTGGATTTTCATCTACAACCTTGATTGATCTGCAAAGTATAAATGAGAAAGTTTTTATATTAAAATCAAAAAATCCTCAACTTAATAAATTCATAAATTATTATTGGATCCAAGATGATATTTAATTTTAAAAGTTTAAAAAAGATGAATTTAGAATTTTCAGCAGTTCGTCTAGACACATCTTTTTCCAAAGAGGATATTAAAAAGCTCATTGCATTGATATTGTCTAAAGAAGTAGATAAAAATAATCAATATTCAGGCGGCAGAACTGATTTTAGTTATGGGTCCAAGGAATTTAAATTCTTTTTAGAAAATAATAAGTCATTAAAAAATATTACCGATGAATTAAAAAGCAAAACATTTTGGAATGAACTAAGTAAAAGTTTGTTAAATCAAGATTCAGAAATCAAAAGTTTTTTTCCAATAAAAAATCCCTTTTTCTTTCCTTTTGAAAAAAGTGGATTTCTTCAAAAAATATTAGATAAGTTGCGCAGAAGTAACCTAGGAATCGTCGAAAAACTTTTTCTAAAATTGATTAGGGGAGATCACTTTGAACTTACAATAAATTTGGGTATTGCTTATTCAGGATATTATGTTCCTCCTCATTTAGATAATAGAAATAAATTGATAGTTGGTCTTATCTATTTATCAGGTTCAGAGACACAAGACCTTTTACTGTGTAAATCATTAGATGAAAAAAATATAGGAAATAGATTGCTTAATGCGAATCAATTTTCAGTTATAAAAAGATTCAGGCAAAATTCAAACAAAGCAATTTTTTTAGAAAATACTAATAATTCGTATCATGCTACAGAAGATTTTTCTTCAAAGAATCCAAAAGTTTTTATTTATACCTCTATAGCTTTACCAGGCACAGAGAAAATTTTTAAAAGTTATAAGAGTTATCTCAGAGATCATTGGCCAAATGTTAATTAAAATTTATAAAAAACTTATTTTCATCTCAAAAAATAATTTTTTTTCAAATTTTTTGTTTCCTTCCATCTTCTTTTTTTTTTTAAAGTCCGTCACTGCGTTAAAATTTTTTAATGGTAACAATTTGACACTTGCTGTGAGAAAAGCAAAACATGCTAATGTTAATTATGACCACCTAAAATTTGATTCTGTTCCGCAAATTTCTTTGATAGTTCAGGGTGGAGTTAACAATTTAACAGAATTATTTTGTTGCCTTAGAGCTTTAAAGATTTCTCGGAAACACAATATAAACATTATTTTGTCTACATGGAAAAACCAAAAATTTAATTGGTTTTTTAAATTTTTATGCAAAAAAGATAAAGAAAATATTTTTTACTTAGATAAACCAAAAGTTTTTGGTGCCCAAAACATAAATTTACAATTGACTTCATCTCACTTTGGAATTTCAAAAGCTAAATACAATATTTGTTTAAAAATTAGAACAGACCATTATATTTTAAATGAAAAATTATTTTTCATAATGTGTTCATTATTTGAAGGAGATAAATTTTTAACGGGCTCTTCTGCATTGAAAGAGGAATTTGCATATAGAGATCAGTTTGTTTTAGGTGAAAAATCAAAACTTTTAGACTGTTTTGATCCAAAAATAAATAGAAAAATAAATCAATATATTTCCGTAGAAAATTATATATTTTCTAGGGTAAAAGACATTTCATTTAAAGTTATTGACATTACCTTAATTCCCCTAGTTTGGTGTAAATATCCAGATGAAAGATTCTGGGGATCTTCAAGACAAAGTTTAAAAAGACAGCTGACATTATGGCTTTGATAACAAACTGCACAGTGATTATTAATGTCAAAAATGGTGAAAAAACAATAGAAAAAGCTATTGACTCAGCCTTGATGCAATCAATACGTCCCAAAGTAATGATTATAGATAATCAGTCAGATGATAAAACCTTTGAATTATGTAATAAAAAAGAAATTTATTATTTAAAAACTCCACATTCTATGACCCTAGCAGAAGCAAGAAACTTTGGGCTTAAAAATTTAGAAAAAGATTGTAATTTTTTCTGTTTTTTGGATGCTGATGATTTTTATCATAAGAAAAACAGTTTAGAAAAGATTATTTCATGCTTTGAAAAAAAAACTGCTTCAGTTTTTGGGCAAGCAAAAGTGATAAATAAGTATGGGAAATTTATAAAAAAATTTACAAAGAAAAAGAAAAAAAAATATTTTTTTAACGATCTTGTTAAAAGATATGAAATTTGTTGGTCGGCACAATGTTTTAATTATGAAATGGTCAGAGGTATAAATTTTGATGAGAGCCTAAATATCTGTGAAGATTTGGACTTTAATCTCAAGGTAAGCAAAATAGGTGATATTCTTTATTTTGATAAGGTTGTTTCAATTTTTTTAGTGTCTGAAGATAGTAATTTATTAAACAATTTAGATCTATATTTTAAAGAGTTAAAACAAATAAAAAACAACTATAGTATTTCAATTTTTAGATCAATTTTTTTGTTTTCTCCTTACTTTAAAAATATTTTAAAGAAATATTTACATATCTAATGTTACTCTCTTTATTTTCTCTTTATCTTTTGGCTCCTAGAAATTTTTTTGGATACAATATCGAGTTCATCATTTTCTCCTTTTTAATCACATATTTAATTTTTTTTTTCATTATAAAAAAAATTAAAATAGATAAAAATATACTCCTATTTTTCATATTTTATTTCTTATATGTACTCTTAAACGCTTTCACGGCAGGCGGAGGTATTTTCTTTATTAACGAACTTTTCAAAGAAGCATCAATAGTCTTATTAACAGCTTTTGTAGTTGTTTTGTTGAATCTTGATTTAGACTATTCTGACAATAAGTCTATTTATAAAATTGCTTCTTATATTTTAATCTTTAATCTCTTCATATCATTACTTCAAGTGTTAAATTTAACTTTTTTTTCCTATCTTTATTCTCAAGATAACCTTGAAGGAAGAGCAAGTGGAATTTTTAAATATTTACATACAAATGTTTACTTTTCTTCTTTTATGCTGCTGATTTTAATATTTTTAAGAAAATCTCTTTATTTAAAAATTTTTGCTGGAATGAGCATTTTAGCTACAGCATCTAAATTAGCGATCTTTCCAATACTTGCTTTATATTTTAGATCCCCATTGTCTATGGGTTTTTTATCACTTTTAGTTGGATTAATGATATTTTTTATAGGTTATGAATACTTAGATTTATTTATTGCAGTGCTGATTTTTCAATTAGAAAATCTGTTTTATTTTCAGGATAGCCTTTCTTACACAAATCGTTTTAGCTCTTTCCTGGAGATTTATAATTTTAATCTGACTGATTTATTATTCGGAAAAGATAGAATCGGCGCAGTTGAATTAAATAGTCATAGAGCTGAGACAATGATTTTAAATACTTTATACATGCAAGGAATAGTTGGCGTTGGTTTTCTTGCTATCTCAATTCATTTACTTTTAAAAAATATTTGGCTTTCTTTAATAACAATTTTTTTATGCCTTGTAGGATCACCATTAGAGGAGCCAAAGGCTTTAATTGCTTTATTTTTTCTGGCTTATTTAGCTAGATTTATTAATTCACAAAGAATAGAAAATCAGAAAGTATGAAAAAAATTCTTTTAATTTCCATTTTAGCTTTACTTGGCTTTCTATCTCTTTTATTGAATGTCTTTGAAATTTTCATTGTGGGAGATTTTTTTAGATCTGAAGAATCAGATATATTTTTATTTTTGTGGTTATATTTACTTAGATGTATTGGCGCAATATTAATTAACACAATTTTTTACTATATTTTATTTGATTATCAAGGCTTTCAACTAGAGGAATCAATAAAGTATTTAAGAAATTGGAACGAATCAGCTCCAAAGGATTTGGTAAAAAATTTCTCAAAAAATATTGATGGTTTTGTACATATGGTGGTTGTCGGATTTTATAACCTAGTAGTAGATCTTTCATTAATCATTGGCTTTATCATCTACTTATATTTTGTTAGCTCAAAAACTCCTTCAATGAATGGATTAGATTTGTTTTTTTCTAGTCTCTTAATTATGGTTCTCTTTTTTATTTTTGTACCTTTAATTGGCAATTCTGTAGTAACCAAGAAAGTAAATTCTCTTCAAATAAAGTTTTTTTCCTCTTTAGATTTTTTAAAAGAAAATTTAGATAGTCTCACTGTTTCCTTAAAAGAGAGGAGCTTCATCCTAAACGAAGTAATTAAAAAAGGAAAAAGTTTATATAATTTTGTCTTTTTTCAATATTCAATAGTTGAAAATATGAGATTTTACAGCGAAGCCTTATTTGTAATTTCTTTAATAATCTATCAAAGTAATAATTCTACAGATTTTAAAGTATTATCAATTTCTTTAATTGCTTTTTTGAGATTTTTTCCAATATTATTGAGATCATTTGCAAATTTAAATAGAGTAATTTTAGGTTGGCCTTATATGAAAGACTTTTTCAAATATAAAGATAGATATTAATTCCATGAAAATACTAAATCATGTTAGTAAGTAAAACTCCATTAAGAGTAAGTCTATTTGGTGGAGGCACTGACTATCCATCTTTTTTTGAATCAAATGAAGGAAAAGTGATCGGAGGGTCAATTGATAAATATATTTATACTTCCGGACTAGAATTATTCAAAAAATCTAAAGAAAAATTTAGAATAAATTATAGAGAAGTGGAATCTGTAAATAATATTGATGAAATCAGACATCCTATTGTCAGAGAATATCTTAAATATAATGATTTTAAGAAAAATTATGGATTCTCCACTGTTTCAGATGTGCCAGGAGGCACCGGATTGGGCTCATCCTCTTCATTTTCCGTTGGTTTTATAAAATTAGTAAAATCCATTCTAGGAGAAGAAATAAAAGATTTTGAATTAGCTCGTGAAGCAATTCACCTAGAAAGAGATCTTCTCAAAGAAAATGTTGGTGTTCAGGATCAGTACCATGCAGCTTGTGGAGGATTTTGTGAATACACTTTCTCTTCAAATAATTGTAAAAGAAAAATCCTAGTTTCATCTGATGCAGATTTAAAAGAGATTTCATCAAAATTTATATTAATTTACACTGGTATGACAAGAAAAGCTTCCGAGATTCTTAGAGAACAAGAAAAAAATAATATAAAAGGCCTTAATGATTTACATCTTAATAATATGATTGAAATAACCAAAGAAGCGAGCAAATTAATAAGTAATTATAATTTTAGATTTGATTTTAAAGAGTTAGGTAACTTATTAAATTTATCTTGGGACTTAAAAAAATCCCTTTCTAAAAATGTTTCTAATTTTTATGTTGATGAAATAATAAAAGAAGCAAAAAAAATTGGCTCTTTAGGAGGAAAACTTTTAGGAGCAGGAAATAGTGGATTTATTTTACTTTTAGGCGATAATGAATTTATAGATAAAAGTAAATCTTATTTTTCTAAGAGTAATTTATTAACTTTTAATTTTGTTAATAAATCGAGCCAAATTATTCAATTATAGATTTAATGGATGAAATAAATAAAAAAGTTATCCAGGACAATATAATAGCTCATGATTTATTGTCTGACTCTCATGATAGTTTAGTTTCTTATAGTAGATTTAAAAAAAATCGAAAACAATATTTCAATAAAATGCTTGAAATTTCGGAACAAGACCTTTCTGGAAAAGAAGTTTTGGAATTGGCTTGTGGAACAGGAATTTTTCTTGAAGAGCTTTCAGATGTTGGGTTTGGAAAATATACTGGATTAGATTTGAGTCCTAAGATGATAAATATCGCGTCCTCTAAAATAGACAAAGAAAAACCAATCTTTAAAAAGGCAAGTTTCATTTGTGATGATTTTTTAACATCAGATAAACTTGTAAATGAGAGCTATGATTTTATTTTTTCTTTTTCTTTTATACATCATCTTTACTCATTGGATGATTTTGAATCAAAGATTTACAACTTATTAAAAAAGGGGGGAGTTTTCATAGGTATGCACGAACCAAACCCAGGAACCAGAAGGAATTTAGTTAGTAAGGTAGATTCAATGTTTTACAAGTTTTCCTGCCAGATTCAATCATTTTTTGAATTAATTACAAACCAAAAAAAGAAATTCAATAATTTAAATAAAAAATATCTTGAAAGCCCCTACATTGATTATCAGCTAGATCATGGAAATTTTGAAGAATACCTGGATAAACAAATTACTAGTAAGTATAGCTACTATGATTTTCTTGGCATCAATAACTTCTTGCCAAATAACTACAATGCAGTAATTATTAGGAAAGAAAAGTAAGAATTTTTACCCATCCCTGTTAAAAATGTTTTTAAATATATTTTTTCAACTTTTATTAAGACCAAGAGGAAAATACAGCTTTATAAAGAAAAACAAAAAAAAAATTTGCTTATTTGATGTTGGTTGTGGAAATAATTCTCCTAGAAAAATTAAAAGTATAAATTCGAAATTTTTTTATGTTGGCTTAGACATAGCTAATTACAATAATGATGCATCATCATTAAGTTATGCTGACGAAATCATAACTACTGAGCCAAATAATTTTTCTTCAGCAATTTTGGATCTAAAAGTAAATCCAGAAATGATTATATCAAGTCACAATTTAGAACATTGTTTAAATCCTTATGAAGTTTTAAAAAACTTATCTACTGTTTTAAAGCCTAATGGAGTTATGTATTTATCTTTTCCAAGCGAAAAAACTATTAATTTTCCAAGTAGGGATGGATGTTTGAATTTTTATGATGATGAAACACACATACATCGCCCTCTAGAATTGAATAAAATAAAAAATATTTTAATTTCAAATGGATTAAAAATAGATTTTATTTCTGAGCAATATAGGCCAACTATTCTTAAGTTCATAGGATTTTTACTCGAGCCTTTTTCATATTTTATGGGTAAAAATCTTCTTGGCACTTGGGAATTTTGGGGATTCGAAACGATAATTCATGTCAAAAAAAAATGTTAAAAAAAAATATCAAAGATTTAAAATCAACACTTGAAAAAATAGATAATAAGGATTTTCAAAATATTCTGGATAATTGTAAAGCTTTAGTTTTAAAATCCATAAGAAACAAAAAAAAATTATTTTTTTGTGGAAATGGAGGCAGCGCTGCAGAGGCTCAACATATGGCTGCAGAATATGCCGGAAATCTAGATTGTAAAAACAATCGACAACCTTTACCAGCAATAGCACTTACCACGGATACTTCTTTTATAACCGCTTGGAGCAATGATTTTAGTTTTGATGAAATTTTTTCAAGACAGCTTGAGGCTTTGGGAAATGAAAAAGATTTGCTTATTGTATATTCAACAAGCGGTAATAGTAAAAATTTAATAAAAGCCTGCTTGAAAGCAATTGAACTAAAAATAACAATTTTAGGATTTTTAGGTAACGATGGAGGAAAAATAAAAAAGTATTGTAATGAAAGCTTTATTGTTCCCTCTGATTCAACTCCTAGAATTCAAGAATGCCATACTCTTTTGGGTCATACTTTATGCAGAGAAGTCGAGAAAAGTTTGGGTTTTTAATTAATATTTTAAAAATTCAAAATGTCTAAAAAAAACAACAAGAGGATTTTAAAATCGGCTCTAATTCTCACTCGCTCCCCCAATAAATTAGATAATGGCTTGTCAAAT
>CESW01100010.1_pt1 | contig 11085 bp, 10 predicted proteins | sample 531171 | NCBI WGS metagenome assembly CESW01 (sample SAMEA2621859, study PRJEB7988) | marine metagenome | biome: marine biome (ENVO:00000447); feature: surface water layer (ENVO:00002042); material: "saline water (ENVO:00002010), including plankton (ENVO:xxxxxxxx)" | depth 5 m
CTTGAGTCTGCGTGGTGATTTAGAGGATAAAGATCCAATGGAATGGACTTGGGAAGAGCTAAAAACTCAGGTCAAACCATCCGAAAAGACCTTTGAAGAAGTATATTAGTTTAAATCTTACCTGTTTGGCTAACTCCCCCGGAGACAATTAGACGCATAGCTTGTGAGGGATCTATATCCACGGGGTGGACTCTAGTTGGATCAACCAAGAAGAGATTTCCTGAAAAATTATAGGAATGCGGACAGTATACCGCAGTTAATTCAAATGAGTTTACCGCGAAATTTTCTTGGGTAATGAACCCGATTCGGAAGGGACCATCGGCGCTCAGTTGAACAAGTACGGGACGATCGAACTTCTTCTTTTCACCTACAAAAGCTTCGGTTAAATCCTTTAGAGAATGATAAATGATGCTGATAATAGGTGTTTTGGTCAGTATTTTTTCGACGAATTGGATAATGGGTTTGGTCAGGGTGATAGAGAAAACCAGCCCTATGGCTACAATTATGACAAATGAGAGCAGGAGTCCTAGGCCTGGTATGGATTGAGCCCAATCGCCTGGTACCCAGCTAGAGCTGAGTGTATTGAGCCATTCAATGGAGATGCTTGTAACAAAAAAGGTAGCGCCTAATGGAAAAACTACAAGTAGGCCTCGAAAGAAATAATTAAACAGGGATTTCATAGAATGTGGGCTAGGTTGAGGGTGTTGAGTCAATATAGCTAAATGTAAGCGAATTAAGCAGGGATTAGGCTATGTGTGTGATATGTATTTTTTCTATCTTCTTGCTTTAATAAGCATGGTATTTGCATGAATGAAATCATATAAATGATCCAGACCTAAAACACATATAATCCGAATGGCTTTTAAGACTTCATATCAAATACGGCAAGATTTTTTAGATTTTTTTGGTGCTAAAAATCACGCAATAGTATCTAGCTCACCAGTTATTCCAGCGGATGATCCTACTTTGTTATTTACAAATGCGGGTATGAATCAATTTAAGCCTTTATTTCTAGGCGAGCAAAAAACCTTGGCTTTTGAGGGTAAAGATTGGGTGCGTGCAGCCAATACTCAAAAATGTATTCGAGTCAGTGGTAAACATAATGATTTAGAAGAGGTAGGTCATGATACCTACCATCACACCTTGTTTGAAATGTTGGGTAACTGGTCATTTGGAGATTATTTTAAGCAGGAGGCCATTGCTTGGGCTTGGGAGCTGCTGGTAGATCGCTGGGAGTTGGATCCTTCTAGGATGTATGCCACTGTTTTTGGAGGTGATCAAGAGGATGGGTTAGAAGTTGATCAGGAAGCAATCGATTTGTGGAAAAGTCAAACCAGCATTGATCATGCGCATATTCTAAAATGCGGAAAAAAAGATAATTTCTGGGAAATGGGGGAAACAGGCCCGTGTGGGCCTTGTTCGGAAATCCATATTGATTTGCGATCCGAGCAGGAACGCGCAGAAGTAGATGGGGCAAGCTTGGTAAACAAAGATGACCCCAGAGTGATGGAGATTTGGAACCTCGTCTTTATACAGTTCAATAGGTTAAAGTCAGGCGAGCTGCAAACACTTCCTGCAAAACATGTAGACACAGGTATGGGCTTTGAACGAATTTGTGCGGTGATGCAAGCCAAAACCTCGAATTATGACTCAGATGTATTTGGCCCGGTAATTGAGGCTATTTCCGATCGTGCAAACATACAATATGGAGAGGATGAATACACCGATATTGCTGTTCGTGTGATTGCTGATCATATTCGTGCGGTAGCATTTAGTGTGGGCGATGGGGCTTCACCTTCGAATGACGGAAGGGGGTATGTGGTACGTAGAATATTGAGGCGGGCCATACGATATGCCTGGGATCGATTGGGGATTAAAGAGCCCTTTCTGTATGAATTAGTACTGGTGTTAGGTCGGCAATTCGAAGGAGTCTTCCCTGAGTTGGTAGCCCAGCAAGCTTATATTGAAAAAGTGGTGCATTCTGAAGAAAACAGTTTTATAAGAACCTTAGGACAGGGTATTGCGTTATTTGAACAAATGACAGAACATAGTAAAATACTCACTGGAGAGGATGCATTTAAGCTTCATGATACCTACGGATTCCCTATTGATTTAACCCAACTGATGGCCAGAGAAAAGGGGTTACAGGTTGATGTAGCTGGCTTTGATGAGCGTATGGATGAGCAAAAGACTCGGGCTAGAGCGGCTGGATCTTTTTCTGTGGACCATAATGAGAAAGGGCAGTGGAACTGGCTTGCAGGAAAAGAAACATCATCGGAGTTTATTGGCTACGATCAACTAAGCAGTTCAACCAGTATTCTAGCTTATCGGAAAGTAGAAGATACCTTTCATTTATTACTTGAAAAAAACCCCTTTTATGCCGAAGGCGGTGGTCAGGTAAGTGATCAAGGGGTATTGAAACAAGCCGGTCAAGAGTATGCGGTTATTGACGTTCAAAAAAGTCCTTATGGGTCAGTATTGGTTGTAAAGCAACTCTCGGACCTAGGTCAGCCGGTAGAAGCCAAGGTGAATAGGGTGTCCCGGGCGTATACCTGTGCAAATCATTCAGCTACTCACTTGTTGCAAGCCGCACTTATTGAGGTTTTGGGCCCCCATGTAGCCCAGAAAGGTTCCTTAGTCAACCAGGACTATCTTCGCTTCGATTTTACACACTTTGAAGCGATGACTAAGCAGCAAATATTAGATGTTCAGACTTTGGTAAACGAAAAAATAAGAGCGAATATACCACTGGAAGAAGACAGAGAAATCCCTATTGAGCAGGCAAAAAAGCGGGGCGCAAGAATGCTCTTTGGTGAAAAATATGGGGATAAAGTTCGTGTTATCACCTTTGATTCGGATTATTCCATTGAATTATGTGGTGGAACACATGTGCAGAATACCGGGGAAATTGGATTTTTCAAAATTGTCCATGAAAGTTCAGTGGCAGCAGGTATTCGCCGAATCGAGGCACTAACGGCTTTAGGGGCTGAACAGTGGGTCGCAGAGCAAGAAAGTGACCTACAAACAGTGGCAAATCTATTGGGTACTTCCAACGAAGTTGCGGAATCTATTGAGCGTTTACAAGCCGATAAAAAAGAGTTAGAGCGTAAAGTAGATGCGTTGATTCAGGCTAAAGCTATTGTTAGTCAACAGACTCTTATGAATTCGGCAGAACAATTGGACAACGGAATTAAATGGGTATGTGGACATATAGAATCCGTTAATATGGATACTCTTAAAAGTATCGGATATAGTATATTAAATGAAACACCTAATATGACTGTTAGTACTATATTTTCGCATGATGAAGACTCGGGTAAAGTGTTTATACTGGCAACTGTTACCGAGGACCTGATTCAAACAGGATTGAAAGCGGGGGCTATTGTAGGAAAATTAGGTCGAATAATTGGTGGGGGCGGTGGTGGCCAGCCAAGTTTAGCTACGGCTGGAGGATCAAAACCTGAAGCTATACCTGAGGCAATTACAGCCGCTAGGAGCATGCTAACGGACTAAGTTAATCTTTTGAATCGCTTTAATTGGTTCATTGATGAGTATTATTTACCTGTTCCAGTGGTTACACTTATCTGCCTGGCTGATTAATCCAACATCACACTGAACGAATGGGAACAAAATCCCAACATAAACCCCGCATATTTTGATGAAAATTCGGTATATTATAAGACTATAATCTTTGTGATTACTTGAGTGACCCATTGAAGATATGTAGTTGAATAGTTAAGTAAATAGATTCAATCGCATAATGGATAGAACATGACCAAATAGACATGAACAAGCTTGCGCTTATTGAAGTCTATAAAGCGCGTATTATAAAATTAAGCATCTACTTATTACTGTAAAACACAATAGAATGGCGAAAAAAGGAACATCTGATATTCGATTTGCTCCTACAGGAATGGAAAGTCCTGAGAAAGGAGGAGTCCAAAAAGGGGTAGATTTACCTGCAGCAACTAGAAAGAAGCATAAAAGTCTTGGTCTTACGACCCAGCATCTTAAAGATATGTATCAGCAAATGTATCTTCAGAGACGCTTCGAAGAGCGAGCAATGCAGCAGTATCAAAAAGGTAAGTTCGGTGGCTTCTTGCATCTCTATATAGGACAAGAAGCGATATCTACGGGGACAGTATTTGCTTTTAACAATGATGACGATATCATCACTGCATATAGAGATCACGGGTGGGGACTCTGTCGAGGCATCAGTGCAAATGAGGGGATGGCTGAGTTGTTTGGTAAAGCCACAGGCTGTTCTGGAGGCAAGGGTGGGTCAATGCACTTTGCCAATGTAAAAGAACATTTTTGGGGTGGCTATGGAATCGTTGGTGGTCACATACCCATCGCAAGCGGACTTGCCTTCGCAAATAAATATAACAGTAATGGACGAATTTCAGCTTGCTTCTTTGGTGATGGAGCAGTTGATCAGGGCGCCTTGCATGAAACTATGAATTTAGCCCAGTTATGGAAGCTTCCTACCATATTTGTAGTTGAGAATAACGGGTATTCAATGGGTACAGCTGCAAAACGACATACAGTAGCGGAAATTGTTGATCGTGCGAAAGGTTATGGGATGAAATCAGCGGTTATTAATGGGATGGACGTATTTTCTGTGTTTGAGAAAATGAAAGAGATAGCCGAAGATGTGCGGAAACATTCGGAACCCTGGTTTGTCGAGATTCGCACCTATCGCTACCGGGGACATTCTATGTCGGATCCGCAAAAGTATAGAACCAAAGAAGAATTAGAAGAGTATCAAAGCATAGACCCAATTGAACGTCTAAAGTCGTATATGCTTCAGGAGAAGTTGTTCAAACAGTCAGATATCGATTCCATTGAAGAGGGCGTTGAGAAGGAAGTGCTGGCTGCGGTTAGTTTTGCAGATGAGTCTCCATTCCCCGAGGAATCCGAGTTATATACCGACATGTTTGTTGAAGACAATCCTTATTTTCACGTATAAAAAAATAAATTACGATGGCAGTTTTACAATTTAGAGAAGCAATTAAGCACGCGATTGATGAGGAAATGTCTCGTGATGAACGAGTTTTCATTATGGGCGAGGAAGTTGCCGAGTATAATGGTGCATATAAAGTAACCGAAGGTTTGTTAGATAAATATGGGTATTGGCGTGTAATTGACACTCCCATCTCTGAACTGGGTTTTGCTGGGCTTGGAGTTGGGGCCGCTATGAATGGTCTTAGACCGATCGTTGAATTTATGACCTTTAACTTTGCAGTACTTGCTGCAGATCAGATAATAAATCATGCAACTAAGGTAAAATACATGACGGGTGGTCAAGCCGATTGCCCTATTGTTTTTCGTGGCCCAAATGCCTCAGCTGGACAATTAGGAGCGACTCACTCGGTGGCCTATGATTCTATGTATGCTCAATTCCCAGGACTAAAAGTTATCTATGTTTCAGAGCCTAACGATGCAAAAGGACTTATGAAATCAGCCATAAGAGATCATAATCCTGTTCTTTTTATGGAGTCAGAGCAAATGTATGGGTTAAAGGGAGAAGTTTCTGATGAAGAAGATTTCATCATACCCATTGGGAAAGGAAAAATTAAACGAGAAGGATCTGATGTAACCCTTGTTGCACATGGGAAGATGTATCACTTTGCTGTTAAAGCTGCAAATGAATTGGCAAAAGATGGAATTGAATGTGAAATCATTGATCCAAGAACAGTTAAACCTTTGGATTTAAAATTAATAGTACAATCGGTCAAAAAAACCAATCGTTGTGTAGTCATTGATGAAGCACATCCATTTGCTGGTCTAGCTGCTGAAATTGGTTTTTTAATTCAACGTGAAGCATTTGATTATCTTGATGCACCGGTATTACGAGTCTGTTTACCAGATGTAAATGCACCATTTTCAAAACCCTTATTCGATGCGTGGCTGCCGAGTCCAAAAAATATTATTGACGCCGTTAAACAGGTGAGCTATTAACATAAACATTGCAAATAATTAAGCTATGGCCATTAAGATTGAAATGCCAAAACTCAGTGATACCATGGAAGAAGGGGTAATCTCCAAATGGAATGTCAACGAAGGGGATGAGGTATCAGCTGGTGACATCATCGCTGAAGTAGAAACCGATAAAGCAACTATGGATGTGGAAGTATTCGATCCTGGTACAGTTTTGAGGATTGTGCCAGGTGAAGGAGATGCGGTACCGTTGGGTGGGCTTATTGCTATCATCGGTGAAGCAGATGAAGATATATCATCTTTGCTAGAAGACACTTTTACTGCCACTGCTGATTCTATTATTACATCTAAACAAGATAAAGCCACAACTAATGAAGAAACAGTCGACACCCCAGCTTATATTGTTGCCTCACCATCAGAGGACGGCCGAATTAAGGCTAGCCCGTTGGCCAAGAAAATCGCTGCGGATAAAGGAGTAGATTTAAATAGCATTGTTGGCTCTGGACCTGATGGAAGAATAGTTAAAAAAGACGTTGAAACTGCTCAAAGCATCACAACTAGTACCTTGACCCGTCCAGGTGCGCCAGAGCCAATTCCGGAATCGACAATCAAAAGTTTCTCTTCGCTAGCTTCACAAGAGGTTAAAGTAACCCAAATGCGTAAGGTAATTGCAAAACGCCTCTCTGAAAGTAAGTTTAGCAACCCGCACTTTTATGAGACGATAGATATAGATATGAAAGCTGCGATTGAGGCCAGAATGCAGCTAAAGGATAAAATGGACATTAAAGTTAGCTTTAATGATGTAGTTGTAAAAGCATCAGCAATTGCATTATCGAGACATCAGGCAATCAATAGTTCTTGGATGGGGGATACGATCATAGAGCATGGCGATGTGCACATTGCAGTAGCTGTAGCCATTGAAGAAGGCTTAATGACACCAGTAATTAGACATGTAGATAAAAAAGGTCTGATTCAAATATCCTCCGAAACACGCGAGCTTGCAAGTTTGGCAAGAGATCGAAAGTTAGCATCTGAGCAAATGGAGGGAAGTACATTTACCATCAGTAACTTGGGTATGTTTGGGATAGAAGAATTTACTGCTATCATCAATCCTCCCAATGCTTGTATTCTAGCAGTTGGTGCCATAAGAGACGTTCCTGTGGTAGATAATGGTGCATTGGTGCCTGGTAAGCGTATGAAAGTTACCTTATCTAGTGATCATCGCATTGTGGATGGTGCCAAAGCTGCAGATTTCTTAAACACTCTACGCTCACTTATCGAAAATCCACTCTCGATGTTACTCTAAACTGATATGCTAAAAGGCGTTATACTTGCAGGTGGTACGGGGTCGCGTTTATACCCGCTAACTAAGGTAACTAACAAGCATTTGTTACCTGTAGGCAATAAACCAATGATTTTTCACCCCATTGAAAAGCTTACGGGACTCGGCATTCAAGACATATTAATTGTCACAGGTACAGAACACATGGGTGACGTAGTGAACTTATTAGGATCCGGTGCTGGGTACAATTGCCGATTCACCTACAAAGTTCAGGATCAAGCAGGAGGAATTGCTCAGGCCTTAGGTTTAGCTGAGAACTTTGCTGGTAATGATCCTATTGTGGTTATTTTAGGTGATAACATTTTTGAGGATAATTTAAAGGAAGCCGCAAGCACATATTTGGGTGAAGGAGCAATGATACTGCTTAAACAGGTTCCAGATCCTCAACGATATGGAGTGGCCATACTTGATGGTGATGTAGTTACCGAAATACAGGAAAAACCGGTAGCTCCAACTACCTCGTATGCGGTTACCGGTATCTACTTTTATGACGCAAAGGTTTTTTCAGTCATCCGTAATCTAAAACCCTCTAAACGTGGTGAATTAGAAATTACCGATGTGAATAATCACTATATTCAACAAAAGCAGATGAAAAGTGCGTTGTTAGAGGGGTGGTGGACCGATGCGGGTACCCCAGATTCATATCGGTTAGCTAATCAATTGACCATGGAGTAATGAAGTTTCTTATAACGGGTGCAGGCGGGCAACTTGGTAGAGGATGGCAAAGGAGTCTTGAAAGTCACCCTATTGATGAATTTATTGCACTCAACAGGCAAGAGCTAGATATTTGTAATTCAGAGACTATAAGAAAAGTTTTTACTGAATATAAACCTGATGTGTGTATAAATACTGCGGCCTATACGCATGTAGACAAGGCCGAAAAGGAACATGATGAGGCTTATAGAGGAAACGTATTAGGGCCTCAATTACTGGCAGAAGCCTGTGCCCAGAGAGGAATCCGACTTGTACATTATTCTACTGATTATGTTTTCTCGGGTAAACTATCTGATCGGGAAATATATAATAATGGTTATCCTGAAGAGGCCCCAACCAATCCGGTTAATCAATACGGGGCTAGTAAATTGGCAGGTGAAAAAGTGGTAGTATCTGCCTTACCTTCCGCACTTATTGCCCGAGTCTCCTGGCTGTGTGGTTTGGATGGTAATAATTTTATTAAAAGCATCATTCATGGGGCTAAAAGTTTTGGTCAACTTAAGGTAGTTAACGATCAATTTGGGATACCTAGCTTTGTGCCTTACATTATTGAACAGACCCGTTTCTTATTACATTCTAGAAACTCAGGATTGTATCATTTAGGAAGTAAAGGATGTATTACTTGGTATGATTTCGCAAAAAAAATTATTGAGTATGCTCAACTTAATGTACCTATTGAGGCTGTAGATTGTTCTACATTCCCAACCCAAGCCCAGCGTCCTTATTTTTCCAAGCTTTCTACAAGTAAATTAGAAGCAACAGGAATGTCCGTACCTTCTTGGGAAATTGGTTGTAAAACCTTAGTATCAGATTTAATTAAAGCATAACGGTTAGGTGTATGAGAATTCATGAAACTACGTTATCGGGCGTTAAAGTATTAGAATTAAAGCTCTATGAAGACAACCGTGGTTATTTTAAAGAAATACATCGTAATGCTTGGTCTGATGATTTAGGGCTAGTTAGTGATTTTGTTCAGGATAATATTTCTATGTCTTATCAAGGTACTATTAGGGGGCTACATTATCAAAAAGAAAAGCCACAGGCTAAGCTAATTCAGTGTATTAGCGGCTGTATACTAGATGTCGCAGTTGATTTGAGAAAAAAATCCTCGACCTTTGGTCAGTATTATTCGACAGTTTTATCCGAAAAAAATCATAAACAATTGTATATCCCTGAGGGATTTGCACATGGTTTTTCTGTGTTAAGTGAGCAAGCTATTGTCCATTATAAATGTTCTCGATATCACGATAATGCCTCTGAGCGTGGTATCCGCTGGGATGACCCACTAATTCACATTGACTGGGAAATAAGTAAGCCCATACTATCTGAGAAAGATCGACGTTTACCACTTTTTTCATCACTTAAAGAAGAAGATATATTTTTATGAAACTAATAATAACGGGTGGGGCAGGATTCATTGGTTCAAATTTAATACTTCACTTGTGTGAGAAATATCCTGAGTGGACTATTTGTAATATAGATAAACTAACCTATGCGTCGGACCGAAATTATTTAAATCCAATTAAGCATTCTGAGCGATATCACTTCAAAAAGCTTGATCTATTAGATAGACTAGCGACTCAAGACGTGGTAAATAGCTTTAGACCCAATGCAGTAATACATTTAGCAGCCGAATCACATGTAGACAATTCTATTCAGGGGCCTGAACCATTTATACAATCCAATGTGGTGGGTACCTTTAATATTTTGGAAGTATGCAGGCAGCTTTGGATGCAAGAGCCGGAAGAATTTCCCAACGCACGTTTTCTACATGTCTCAACCGATGAAGTCTATGGAGAACTAAAGGAGGATGGCTATTTTACAGAGCAGACTCCCTATGCTCCAAATTCACCTTATTCAGCTTCAAAAGCCGCTAGTGATTTTATTGTTCGTTCATATTTTCAAACGTATGGGATGAATGTAGTAACAACTAATTGTTCGAATAACTACGGGCCACATCAACATGATGAGAAATTAATACCTACAGTAATCCGATGTGCAATGCAGCTCAAAGAAATTCCTGTTTATGGAAAGGGTGAAAATATTCGAGACTGGTTATTTGTTACAGATCATTGTATTGCCATTGAACAGGTTTTTGAAACGGGTAAAGCTGGTGAAACCTACAATATTGGGGGGAATAATGAATGGAAAAATATCGAATTGGTTCATAAGATTTGTGATATCCTAAACAAACATATAGCCAAAGGTCCTGAGGGCGACTATAATAATCTGATTTCATTTGTTACAGACCGTTTAGGTCATGATTTTCGCTATGCCATCGATGCATCAAAAATTAAGAATGAGTTGGGGTGGGAGCCAAATCCTAATTTCGATGGCATGTTAGAGGAAACGGTATTGTGGTATATAAACAAATATAAATCACTACTTAAAATCACTGTAAATTCATAAAAGTATGTCTAAAAAAAAATATTGGCTATGTAAGTCAGAGCCGGATAATTACAATATCGAGGAATTAGAAGCCGATGAGATAACTCCATGGGATGGGGTTCGTAACTATGGAGCTCGAAATTACATGAGAGATGGAATGAGTATTGGAGATTTATGTTTCTTTTATCATTCGAATCAAAAACCACCAGCTATTGTAGGCATTATGGAAGTTTGTAGTGACGCTTATCCTGACGCCTTACAATTTGATCCAGAATCGAAGTATTTTGATGAAAAAAGTTCAGAAGCTGAACCTCGTTGGATTAACGTAGACATGCGATTTGTAGAAAAATTTACTCATCCAATAACACGTGATCAGCTTAAGGAAGAGAATGAATTATCGTCAATGGAATTATTTCGATTGGGTAGGTATTCCATTACTGCGGTAAGCAAGGAAGAGTGGGAAACAATACTGACTTTGAAGAACGGTTCTTAGTGGTTAATTTAGGCTGATTATAAATACCACATGATGCCCCAAAAAGCTAAAGAACTACATTTAAGAACCAAAGGTATTCTTCCTATACAAAAACTTAAATTATTAAGTAAGGCAGGTGTTATTAGCAGCGATGATGCCTATCCAATCACAGAGGATCAATACCAACCTAACTCTATAGATTTGCGTTTAGGTGAGGTAGCTTACAGGG
>CESW01095401.1_pt1 | contig 11081 bp, 20 predicted proteins | sample 531171 | NCBI WGS metagenome assembly CESW01 (sample SAMEA2621859, study PRJEB7988) | marine metagenome | biome: marine biome (ENVO:00000447); feature: surface water layer (ENVO:00002042); material: "saline water (ENVO:00002010), including plankton (ENVO:xxxxxxxx)" | depth 5 m
GCCCATTTATGGCGCAAGCCAAACATTTTTAATGTAAAATAAATTATATACCTAATTGGACACCCCCCGCGGTAATAGTTTGGCCTCCGCGTTGATTTTCATTATATTTAAATAATGATGAAATAAAAAAGTAACATATTGATCATAGGGCCCACTCGGTAAAATACGGCGCCATAAAACAATAGTATTATACCCATGATAAACAGCTGATGCTGTTTGGTATACCAATCCAACCTATGTCATAACCAGTTGTTGCTCCTGAATGTGGGATAAGGGAGTTTTTATTTAAAAACAGTTATATGAAAAATAGAGCAGAATTAATTTTTATTATGGTAGTAGGAGTAATTATAGGTGCTGGAAGCATGTACATTTATTTTAACTTATGATAATGGGAGAAAAAACAAAACAAAAACCAACCAAACGTAAGGGCAGAAAAAAAGGATCCAGAACTAGATATTGTCTAATTCAAGATGAGTTATTAAATGGATATGAAATACATGTTGATGAATCTAATCATTGCTTCTTATTAGTTGATAGTGAAACGAATGTAACTGAAGGTTATTATACCTCATTACCATATGTTTTGAAACGTGTATTGAAAGAAAAATATGTCCCAGGAGGTAAGAATGGAGAGGTTTATACTTTAAATGAGTACATCACACAAATGAATAAATTAGGTAATGCAATGGCAAAGCTTTTAATACCTGCCCACCACCAATTTATGCCTGGTTTAGATAAACGCAATTAATACGTGGTATTCACACACATAGCTGTGGTTATCACCACTACTTAATTATGTGTGTAGTGTTAGCGTATTTGTAGTATAGTACCCTGGTAATAGAGGCCTCGTATTACTGCACTTACAAAGGCTAAAATACTTATTTAATTAGCGTAACTTACGTATCACAACTATATTGTGTATCTTATTATAAATGTAAAATATTATTGTATTACGCGTGTTACAACTTAGTTGTGGAGCTATAGTATATCCAACATAACATTGTGTGTACGTACGTATGTAGTACTTGGTACGTAATACCCATGTATGCTGATATCCATAGATACGTGTATATTACACAAAAAGAAGTAGATGTATTTATGGATCTTAAACGATCTTTACACATCGATGCATATATACAAATATATACCATTTTCCCATTTTGCCCCACAGCCACAAAATCCAAAAATATCAAATCTCTTCTTTTAATAAAATTTTTGGTATCAACAAAAGTATATACTATGTATTGTTATGGATATTGATATTTTACTTGAGATACAAATAATATGCCTAACATATTGTATGTGGAGGCTATACAAATATTTAAATGAAAAAGGTTAAAAACAGAGCCAAGCTTCATCCACCATCACATATAATTCAGAATAAATAAAGGTAATCACATACGTGTATTCTGGAAATATCAAATAATTTTAAATCAGAATAAACACTACTATTTGTTTTTTATTAATTGTGTTTCTCCTATATTAGGTTTGGTTTTATTTTGGGATTGTGTGTTATGGATTGTATATACATATTTATATAGGTAGTAATGGTAAGGAAGAAAGGTTTACTTTTATGTGAGAATATTTGGCCTTCCAATTTTTCTTCATTATATTTATATCAAAATAAAGGTTATCATTACAACTTACATATCAATTGGAATTTTATTCATGTTTATTATTGAAGTTTTTAATAATAAGCTAAATGATGAGACATTTAATTGGTTTGAAAGAATTGTAGGTATTTTTGTTTGGCCTATTATTATATTTTTTGCAATTAAAAATTATTTAAAATAAAAGTTATGAAAGAATTTGATGATTTAGTTAAAACATTTTTATATTTTTGTTTAGGACTATTCTTAATATTATTAGTATCATCTATAACATCTTGTACAAAACAAGAAACAATCCATCAAACACCATGTAATGGCAATTGTGATACTTATTATACTGTAGTTTATGAAAATCAAGAAATTATATCTAATAATGGTTATTATGAAATACCTTGGAATGGTTTAAATTATTTTCAGATTAGAGGTCAACTAACACCACTCAATGATCAATATGTTATTAATGATGTTCCTTTAATTGAAGCTAAATTTGATTCAGATTATTGGGTTGTATTTGATTCTATTATGTTTCAAACTCCAATGTATTCATATTTAGGATGGTTTAATAGTAATACATTAAATACACCTATACCATTTGGAAATTATACTTACACTTTAAATGATTTAATTAATTTACATCCACCTACTAATATTGTAGGTTATCAAATCCCAAAACATTTTTGTACTGATTGTCCATATGCTCCTACTTTAGTGGGGTCATATTCAAAATACACATATAATCCAACTCAAAATATTTTCTTAGATAATGAAATGATTGGAGATACTATTAATGTTTTTATAGAAACTGTTTTTAATACAGAAGGTGGAGTTTGGTATCATGGACATGATGCACCAGTTCCAAAAGAAACAATCACAAATCAAATAAAAATTATAGTAATATAAATTATGAAAAAAAAGAAAAAGAAAGAAAAGTTAAAGTATAGTTTTAAAACAATAGAACATTACCCAGCAACTAAACATTGTCATTACAGTGGATTACCATCACCTAGTGCTTATGAAAAAAAGAAGAAATAAATGAGTGAAAAAACAGGTAATACAGAAAAATTAAAAAATGATTTTATTGATTCTAAACTTTTAGAAGTATATTTACCTAGATTAGATAATTGGTATAGAGTTACTTGTAGAGATTTTAGATCATTTGATGGTAAAAGAAGAGTACAAGGAGAAAATTATGAAGGTCCTTTATATGCTTATGGTACTAATCGCTTAGTTAAATTTAATAATACTTCTACTATTATGGGTAGTGAAGTACTAAATGAAAGAAACAAACGTTCACAAAAATTAAGATGAAAAAGATATTAGAAAATAAAAATAGTGAAATGCTTGAAATTTTTGGTTGGATTGAGTCAATCAATAGCATTAGTGATATTAGAGGTGGTAAACCAGTTTTGAGATTTAATTTTAATATAGAAATACCTCAAAATGAAGATAATATATTAAAAGATAGGGTTGAAAATTATATAAGATTTATGTTTGGAGATGGAGAAATGGATTGGAGAGATAACCAAGAACTTGAATTTATAAAAAATGAAAAATGATAGAGAGATTAACATTAGAAGAAACTAAAAAATATTTTAATAAGGAAGAGGATTTCACTGATGCTCCTGTTAGATTTTATTCTATTGAACCTCAAAGTGATGGATGGGATCAAGTAAATTATTATACAGAAAGGAAAAAGAATATTTATAAAAATAGAGGAAAAGGTGATCAGTGGGTATATATATTATCAAGTAATAATAATAGATATTATAAAATAGGATATACTAAAAATGAACCAGAGATAAGAGCTAAACAAATTTCATCAGCTACTGGTGTTGCTCATCCTTATAGAGTTGAATTTGCTTTTCAATGTTTTAATGGTGAAGCTTTAGAACATGAAGTTCACCGTAAATTAGAACATTACCGTGTAAATCACAGCAGAGAATTTTTTGATGTATCATTAAATGAAGCAAAAGAAGTTATTGTTAATTTAGGAGAAAATTATAAGTAATGAGAGATATAAAAAAAGAATTATTAGAAATTAAAGGAGGAGATTTTCCTAAATGGTATTCTTCTTTATCTAAATTAGAAAAATTAGAATATGAAAAGGCTTTAAATGAATTAAGTGAAAAATTTAAAAATTTGAGTGAATGATAGAGTTTGTAGTTTTATCAATCGCTATAATACTACTTTATTTATTCTTACCCATTGTTGTAATTTTTTATATTATAAAATACCTTTTAACAGGAAATAAAAGAGAACTTAAAGTATGGTTTTATAGAAGTGCTAGAGAAATTGATGTTTTTGCTAATGTTGTTGGGTCTGATTTATTTAATGCTATTTTTATAGTAGACCAAGGTTATAAATTTGGAAATCCTAAAGAAACTATATCATCAGTATTAGGTAAAAATCAACGAGATAAAACATTATCCTTAGCAGGTGATGGATTGCGTCGTATATTAGATTTAATTGATGAAAATCATTGTTTAAACTCCATTAATAGTGAGGTAACTAACACTAAAAAAGACATATCTAAGTAATATAAATTTTTCATATTTGATAATTTAGTTATATATTTGAAACTAAAACATTATGAAAAAAATAATATTCATTTTTGCTTTAAGTTTTATGTCATGCCAAAAATATGAAACTATAAGTCAACCTTTAGATTATAAAAAGTATCAAAGTTCAATAGATACAACTTTTAATTATTTAGAAGATATTAAAGACTGGGAGGGTGTTAATAAAATCTTTGAAGAATAATTTTACCATTTTGACCATAAATTTCCCATTTCCCTTTCCTAATGCCATTATTATAAAACATTTTAGCTCTTAATATAGAATTATTATCCCATACAAACCAATTTCCATGTTTTTGTCCTATATTATTGAATCCACATTCAGCTAGTTTTACTCCTTCTTCAGAATAAAAAACCCAATCACCAATTCTTTTACCATTATTAAAAAGACCTTTTTCTTTTAATTGGCCATTTTCATAATAAACTTTAATTGGTTCATTTGTATTTGGATTATAATCAAAAAATACATTTTGAGAATATAAAGAAGTTGATAAAAATATAGCTAATATTGTAATTAAATGTTTCATGTCAATAAATATACGTAATATTAACGTAATAGGCAAGCTATATATGACGTTTTTTACCTTTCTTAACCCTTCCTGTACAGGAGCTTGGCTCCCGTAAAGTAGGATGTTATATTTAGGTATAATTAAAAAAATAAAAAGTTATGTTAGATTTTGAAAAAAGTGAGTATTTAAATGAAAAAGAGTTAAGAGAAGTATGTCCAGTTATTTTTGCTGAAAAAGCATCAGCAGAAGTATCAAAACATTACACTCATATTCCAACTAGTAAAGTTATAAATGATATGGCAACATTAGGTTGGAAAGTTGTTGATGCTAAAGCTGTTAAAGCTAGAAAAAATAGCACTAAAGGTTATCAAAAACATTTAGTAGTATTTAGAAATCCAGATGTTGTAATTAATGGTAAAGATGGAGACACAGTTTTTCCACAAGTACTATTAACAAATAGTCATGATGGTAAAAATGCATTTACATTTACAGCAGGTTTATTTAGAATGATTTGTGAAAATGGATTGGTTGTTTCAGACACACAATTTGAAGATGTTAAAATGAGACATATGGGTTATTCATTTGAAGAGTTACAAGGTAAAATTAAGGAAATGGTTGAAAAATTACCTTTAACTGTTGAATCAATGAATAAAATGCAGGAAACTGAATTAAATGAAGAAAAAGCAGTTGAATTTGCTAAAAAAGCTTTAACAGCTCGTTTCAATGAAAAAGAAATGAAAAGAATTAAAATTGATATTAAAGATATCTTAAAACCAGTTAGAGTTGAAGATAATGGAAAAGATTTATGGTCAATATTTAATGTTGTTCAAGAAAAAATCATTGAAGGAGATTTTGAATATATGGCAGCTGGTAAGACTAGAAAAGCTAGACAAATCAAAAATTTCAAACAAGATCAAAAAGTTAATAAAGAATTATTTGAATTAGCTTTAGAGTATGTAAATTAAAAATAAATACTTTAACAATTAAATAAGCTCCTATATGGAGCTTTTTTTAACTAAAAAAACTATTTTAAACTAGTTTAAAACACTAATTTCATATTTATAATCATAAACATTGATTATGGAAGAATACATTGAAATTATAGAACAAGCTATAAAATATAATACAAATGAACTTGAAAATAATTCAGATCAATATTCAATGAGTGAAATTTTTTATATAAGAGGGTACACTCAATCTCTTAAAGATGTTTTAACTGATTTAAAAAATAGTAATAATGATGTTGCTAAATTTTATACTTTAAGAAAATTCAATTTAAACTAAATTTGTCTCCCTAATTTTTTTTTTACATATTTATAATCAATGATAGACATTGATAAAATATTTGGTATGTTTGGTAAAGGAGATTCTGATGATAGATATCCTGAGCCTTCTAAAAAAGAAATAGAAGGAATACTTGGATTTGAAGAATTCAGGACTACCCCTACTTATCATTTAAAAATGTTTCAAAAAGTTGTTTTAAATCATATGTCATTTCAAAAGAAATTAATTAAATTATTTAGTGAATCTGATCCTGAAATAGGTGATTTTGGTGATTTAGAGGAGGCAGGTCAACATATGGCTTTTTATAGAGGTTGGGATTATTTAAAAATGACTAATTTAGATAAAGAAATATGGAGAGATTGTGTAAGAATTCAAGATCCTAAAAGATTAAAAAAAGCATTAAATCTAACAATAAATTTCTTTGAATCTATAGAAGAATATGAAAAATGCGCCTTTATTCAAAAAATTCAAACTTTCCTAGAAGATAATTTGGCTCCCAGAAGTTAACATGTTATATTATAGATACGGGTTTAAAAAATAACCTAAACTATAAGAAAAAAAGAGATAAGAGAGAAAATACTCTCACTGTTTTTATTAAATAAAAGTAAATATGAGAAATAAAGAATTAACGTTACGTAGACTTCAAAAACTAGAAGGGATATTTAAAAAATTAGATATGGAGATTCATAGAGGTGGATCAAGAGACTCTATTAATTCTACTCAGAGAGATATTACAGAATTAATTCAAGATATAAAAGATATTGTAGAAAGAGAAAATGACTAATATGAATTTATCAGCAGAACACATTCAGGCAAATTGGGAAATATTCTTAACTAATATTGAAGAACATATATCATCTCCTAGAAAAGAAAAATTATTAGCATTTTATAAAAAACATGAAGAAGAGTTTATGTTAATGCCTGCTTCTCATAAAAAAGCTTACCATAATGCATTCCCAGGTGGATATGTTGATCATGTTAATCGTGTTGTAGGTGGTGCTTTAGCTATAAATAAAGTATGGGAAGAATTTGGGGCAGAACAAAATTACACTGTTGAAGAACTTGTATTCTCAGCTTTAAATCATGATTTAGGTAAGTTAGGAGATGAAGATAATTACTCTCATATACCTTCTCAAGATGAATGGAGGAAAAAGAATTTAGGTGAAATGTATAAATTTAATGATGCTTTACCTTTTATGTCAGTACCAGAACGTGGTATTAAGCTTTTAGTAGATAATGATATTAAATTAACTCAAAATGAATGGTTAGCAATTCGTCTACATGATGGATTATATGATCAAGCTAATGAACCATATTTAAAAGCATTTATGCCAGAATTAAAACCAAGAACATCTTTAATTTATATAATACATCAGGCTGATTTAATGGCAGCACGTATTGAATTTGAAAAAGAATGGTTACCTAAATTTGGTAAAAAAGATAAAAAAGAAAATAATTATAAAGTAAAAACTAATTTAAAAACAAAAGCTCTTGGAACAATTAAGAGTAAAGGTTTAAAAAATATGTTAGATAGTTTATGATTGAAATAATTACTATATCATCTTTATCTGTTTTAGTTGTGGTTTTAGGATTCACAACTATTAATCTTCTTAAAAAAAATGAAAAACAAGAAGATATTCTTATAGAATATTTAAATTATTTAGATAAATTATCTCGTACAATTGAAGCATCTGATAAAAAATTAAAAGAAATAGATGAAAAAGGTACATTTAAATCTGATGATGAAGTAGGCTATTTCTTTAAATCTATTCAGTCTATCCAATCAATTCTCAACGACTTTAAAGTCAAAAAAATTAAGTAATCGTGCCTAAAAAAAGAAGACCTAAGAGTAAAAACTACTTTACTCAAGATACTGAAGATGCTATAGTTAGGTATAATAATAGTGATGACCCTGAATTAAAAAGTAAAATTTATGGTGATGAAATTCATTACCCATTTTTTAAACTAACAGAGAATATTATTCATACTTTTAAATTTTACTATACAGAAGTAGATAAAATAGAACATTTACAACATGAAATTATAACATTCTTATTATCTAAAATTCATCTATTTGACCCTAGTAGAGGGGCTAAAGCATATTCATATTTTGGTACTATAGTTAAAAGATGGCTTATATTATATAATAATAAAAATTATAAAAAACGTATTGATAAAGCCCCAGTTGAAGATTTATATAAAGATGAAAAATACTCTTACAATATAGAAGGAGATAAAGGAATTGAAAAACTATCTTATTTTATAGATAGATATATTAAATATATTGAAGATAATTTTGATAAATTTTTCCCTAAAGGTAATGATGCTCAAATAGCAGATGCTATATTAGAATTATTTAGAAAAAGAGAGAGTATTGAAATTTTTAATAAAAAAGCACTTTACATTTACATTAGAGAAATAATGGCTACTAATGGTTTAGAGGTTAAAACACCTAAAATTACTAAAATAGCTAATAGATTATATAATTTATTTAAAGATAATTATATATATTTTTTAGATACAGGTTATGTAGAATTTCAAGAAGATTAGATATCTATATTTATTACCAATAAAACTTATTAACTATGAGTCATTTAGATAAAAAAGTATTTGGGAAAAAATCCTACTCTGATCTCTTGAAAGAGATATATGATAATCAAAAGAAAAAAGAAAAACAAATTAGTGCTTTAATTAGTGAATTAAAACCATTAATTAGTGATATAGGTGATGCTACAATGATTGTACCACTTATAAAAGAATACATGGAATTAGGCATTAAAAATGATGAAGCACTTATAAAAGTAGCCACTATTTTTCAACGTATATTTGCAAATGAAGGTAATGAAGATAATGGATTTGGTATATCTGAAGAAGAAAAAGAACAATTACTCTCAGAGATAGAAAAATTACAACTCCCACCTAAAAAAGAAGAAGATTAATGCTTAGAGAAAGATCTAATAAATTAGAATACCCATCAGGATTACATTCATTATTATCTAATGTTAATAAAAAATTAATAATAGGTAGAGTTACAGATATTATTTTAAATGATCAACATCCAAAATTTGAAAAATATGGGGGATGGTCAAGTATAGGAACTATATTTTTTGAAGAAGATGATTTTCCTGGCTCTAATAAACAATTACCAGCTAAGCCCTTTATACCTCAATATTCAGCATATCCTTTAGTTAATGAATTAGTTTTACTATTTTTATTACCAACTAAAAATATAGGAAGAAATACTTCTTCTAAATCTTTTTATTATATTAACATGATTGGAATTTGGAATAGCCCACATCATAATGCTTATCCAAACCCAATTACTCCACAAAATCCTCCATCACAAAATAAAGATTATTTTCAAACAGACGCTGGATCTCCTATTAGAAAAACAGATTATAACTCTGAAATCAAAGATGGAAATAGTATAAGACTAAATAGTGATAAAAATATTTCACAAGATACTTTTATAGAAAGAAATAATATTCATCCATTATTACCTTTTGCAGGTGATATAATATATGAAGGTAGATGGGGTAATAGTATTAGATTTGGTAGTACTGCTAAATCATTAAAATCCAATTTTAGAGTTACAGATCAAAATCCATACTTGAATAATTGGTCAAAGGTGGGTAAAAATGGAGATCCTATTATAATTTTAAGAAATGGACAAAATCCTCAATCATCTGATGAGGGTTGGACATCTATTACTGAGGATATAAACTATGATAAATCATCTATATATTTAACATCAAATCAACAAATTCCAATCTCAGCTGCTAGTGTTAAATATAATTCATACACTGAGCCTTGGGGTGAAATTCCATCATCACCATCATCATATACAGGAAATCAAGTAATAATATCATCAGGACGTTTACTTTTTAATTCAAAAAAAGATCATATATTATTAAGTTCTCAAAGAACTATAAGTTTTGGAGCTTTAAAAGGTTTTAATTTTGATACTAAAGCAAATTTTGTTGTTGATGTTGGTACTCATATTAAACTAGGTAGTAAAGAAGCTTCTCAACCTTTAATTTTAGGTGATAAATTTTTATTTGATTTAAATAAAGTAATGGATCAATTATCATTTTTATGTAAAATGTTACAATCAGATACAATATGGCCTGCTGGTGTGTCAGCACCAAAAGCTAATGTAATAGGAGCTGCTGTAGCTTGTGAAAGTTTAATTACTACTTTTCAAAATAGAATAGAATCTTATAAATCAAAAACAACATTTGCTGAATAATGCCTAGTAAAGAAAATATTAATGTTATATTAATGACTGGGATAACTAACCTTGTTAGTTCTAATGATCAAGCTCAATTATTTTTAGATGGATATGGTGAAGATGAAGGATTACTATATTTTGGCCATACAGAAATACAAAAACTATTATCTTCAATAATTAAATATCCAAATGCTCCTATTGTTTTATATAGTGCTGCTGGAAAATATGCTTTACAAGTAGCTAAAGCTGTTAATGATAAATCTAAAATATTTATTATAGAACCTTGGGTTGCTAGTGATAATAGATTAAAAAGTGCTATCAATGCAATAAAAAGTGGAATCCCAAGTACCAATTATCAAATTGGCCCAGCAGATTTTAGAGGAGCTGGTGTACCTAATGCATCACAAACTCCTAATGGACTTGATCATTTTCAATCTTTAACTTATGCTGGACAAATTGTAAGATCTAAATACCCACCTAATCCCCCAAAACCTTCAATCCAATCAATATTATTCACTGGAAAAGTAATAGATTCTTCAACTAAAGAAGAGTTACCTAATGCTAATATACCTATAAGCCAAAATGGAGAATTCACAGGTAAAGGTTTAACTACAGATTTTGATGGATTAATCTCTTCATCTCAAGATTTAGCAGTTGGTACATATGAACTTAAAATATCATATGCTGGTTATGTAGATTCATTTATAACAAAACAAGTAACAGCTACAACAAAAGAAATAAACCTTAATGTTATAGAACTTGATGAAGATGATGAATTATTAAAAGAAGTTGAAGTAATAGCAGAATCTTTTAAAGGAACTGTAATAGATAAAAATTCAAAAAACCCAATACCTGGAGCTCGTATACAATC
>CESW01056520.1_pt1 | contig 11076 bp, 10 predicted proteins | sample 531171 | NCBI WGS metagenome assembly CESW01 (sample SAMEA2621859, study PRJEB7988) | marine metagenome | biome: marine biome (ENVO:00000447); feature: surface water layer (ENVO:00002042); material: "saline water (ENVO:00002010), including plankton (ENVO:xxxxxxxx)" | depth 5 m
TTTAATTTTAGTCTAAAAAAAGCGGGTATGTGTTTTTTACTAAAGTTGTTAGCGAGTGGTTGCATTCCAAGGTCTAAAAATGTTTTTTTCATGTTTCGTAAAAAAAATTTTCTATTTTTTCTATCGTTTTATAATTAAAATCATTTTTTTCAAAATTTTTTTGTTGAGTAATTAATAAATCATTTATTTGATTGGAGTATTTTAAAAAAAAAGAAATTTTATCTTCCATATCATTTAATGATACGAAACAAGTTTTATCTAATAAATCTTTAAAAATCTCTTTACTATCTTTATTGATAGATTGAAATAACAACCCTCCACTTTCAATTATTTTACAGCTTCTCGGATAAATGCACTTTTCACTATTTTTACTTCCAAAATCAATACATATATTTCCTCTATAAAGATTTTCTGAATATTTATCATAATAATTTGACTCTAATGCATTTGAATAAATTTTCTTCCAGTTTGACCCAACTAACACAAATTTATCTTTAAGTGTGTTAATTAATACTTGAACAAGTTCAGACCTTATAAGTGATTTTATATCAACATAAAATCTATGTCCATTTTCATTATTTATATCTATAATTTTTTTCCAAAATTTTATATTGTCGACTAATGAGAGATCGTTTAGGATCATTTCTTTATTTTCTTTCCAAATTTTTAAAGAATTTTCATCCTCAACTTTTTTATTTTCAGAAATGTAAACAAATTTATAATCATGATTCATTTTATTTGAATAAATATTAGTGGGAAAAAAGGTAAGTAATTTAGACTCATCTGTAAATAAGGAACTGGCTGAGACAAAATTATTTTTATATATTTTATATTTACTGGGTATTTTATTTGTTGTCCCGCCCATCCACAAATTTATAGAATTTGACTCTCTATAAAGATAATCAAGACCATCGCAAGAAATAAAAATTATTTTTTTTGATTTAAAAAAAAAATATAAAAATTTACCTAAAAGGTAAAGTATTGGTCCTGAAAAATCTAATACACGTACATTCTTAATCTTTTTAATTGAAAGGAAGTTGTTAAGGGTTTTTTGTCTAAATCGTCGCTTAAAAATAAATATTAAATATTTCATAAAAAGTTAGTCTTTTTCAAAAGAAAATAGGGTTCTACCAGATTTACTAACAATTTTTTCTGAGGTTATTTTTGTTTTTTTCGATAAAAATTTTTTAAAATTTTCTAAGTTATAATTTGGAAAAATATCACCTTTTAACTTTATCATTGACTGAATTGTAACATCATTTTTTGGCACGAATTCAATAATACCTTTTGGAGCAAGAGATATTATCCAACTTACCACATCTTCTAATGGTATATTTTTTGCTATTGCTAAATGGTGTTCAAAAGCTAGAGCTAATACAGAGTCGAAGTTTAATCTTTCCATAAAACCTTTTCTTTCCTTTTGATTCCAACCAATATCAGAACTAGGATTCGAAACATCAAAATATAAAGGTAAAAAATTTAATCTTTCTTTTTTTGAGATCAAATAAGCCTCATCAATTGCATTTAGATCGTAATCTAAGCCAACTACATTATTACATCCTAATTGAATTGCTAGTTTAGAATATTCTCCATTGTTACAGCCTAAATCTAAAACTCTATCAAATTTATTTTTATTAAAATAACTAGAAATAAATTCATATTTATTTTTCTTTTCTTCTTCATTATAAGTATTTTTCCTTGAATATTCACCCCAAACACTTACTTCTTTTTTTGGTTTTAAACTATCTATAAAATTAATTAAATTTGTTAAAATAGATAAATAATAATTTTTTTTTAACTTTTTATTTTTTGTTATTTTTAAATCTTCACTTTTTTTATATTTTTTCTCAAAATAATTTAATAGAAAAATGTTATAAAAAATATTCCATGAAAACATATGTCTAAATTTAAGTAGTTTTGATAACTCACCAGTATCAATTCCTTCTAAATTACCTTTAAACCAGTTGTTATAATCAATTCCTAATTTTGATTTTAGAACAAGTGGATTTAAAAAACTTTCACAAAATTGCTTATGACCTGTCCAAAATTCACCTTCTGAATATTCTTTAATAGACATAATATCTATAAAAGTTGGTGAATAATTAATAAATTGAACATTGTAACTACATGCATCTATTAATGTTGCATTATTTCTAAGAAGATTTATGTGCAAATTAAGATGATGTAAAGCCGCATCTTTTAATCTATAAAAACTCCATTCGTAAGGGTAAGTAATATAATCAATTTTTTTATGCTTAAAGACCTTAATATCTTCATTAGTTTCTAATTCCAATAGTTTTAATTCTTCTCTATCAGCTTCTTTTGTATCAATTAAATACTTAGCGATTGATTTATTTTGTAAAATTTTTTTAATGAAATCGAATTTTTTAAATCCGTTTGAATATACAACTCTATAAACAGAGTCATTTGAATAAGCTACTCTTGCATCAGGATCTCTAAATGATCCATGATCAATTGTCAGTTTTTTCATCTTTATTATTTTTCTTAAATAATTTTAAGAAAAAATTTTTTACTTTAGTCCAATAATATAAAACTCCAGCGGACAAAGCTGCTAAAAATCCAATTATTGCCTGTAGAATAAAACTACCAGTGCCAGGATCTAAATAAGCATATGCGTTAGTAACAATTAAAAAAATCGCTATAATGTTATAAAATAAATATATAAAAAAAATTTTCACTTTTGGATGAGTATATCAAAAATTAAGAATTTCAATAAGTATTTTAAAGAACTCATTTTAGTATTTGTTCTTTTATCATTAAGTTTAATTCCATGGATTGAGTTTATTAATACAAACTTAAATGAATTAGATTTCATATTTAATGATAACCTTATTATTTTGTTAATTTTATATTTTTTTTTTGTATTTTTGGCTTACTTAATATTAAAATTTTCAACTCATTTTCAAAGATACTCATTGATTACATTTGTTTCAATTTCAATATGGATTTTTTTTCAACACAGTTTTTTAAAAAATAGTATTAATTTTTTTTTTCAAAAGATACATTTAGATAATGATTATTCGTCTGAAATTGCATTAATTCTTATAATATCTCTCATTTGTTTGTTTTTTTTTCTTATTAAAAAAAAAATTTTTTTTACTCATTTTTTTTTCCTTTTTTTAACCTTTAATCTTTTTTACTCTTCCATTGAATTTACAACAAAATCTAATTCACAAGATAGAAATATTCGATTTGAAAAATATAATGATAAAAATTTAACTTATGATATTAAAAGACCAAATATTTATTTCTTTATACTTGATGCAATGATGCCATTGAATGAATTTAAAGATTTCTATAAACAAGATTTGCGTAATTTTGAAAATTTTTATACTCAAAAAAATTACATATACTACACAGATACTAAAAATTTTTATCCAAATACAACAGATGTTTTGACATCATTATTTGTTTTAGATGAAATTTTTGTTAAAAAAGAAAATTTTGAGGATAACAATCTAAAACCAAATATTTATAAAAAGTTTCCAACTCTTTTACGTGAAAGATATAATCCAAAATTGATTTCTGAACTAAATGGATTAGGATATCAATTTAAATGGATAGGTAATAGTTATGCCGCTTGTTCAAAATATAATTATAGATATTGTCTATTTGATAAAAAAGAGGAGTACATTGACTTATATCTTCTTCAAGCATTTTTAGAAAAAACACCTTTGTTACAAATTTTTAATAAATTTACTGAGACAAATATAATACAAAAATATTTAAAAATAAATCAACGTGGTGATGCAATTGGAAAACTAAAAACATTTATGATTTCAAATAAAGATTTTATTGAGACAAAATCAACTTTTTACTTTATTCATCATATGCATCCACACTGGCCTTATAAACAAGACAATAATTGTAATTATAAAAATTTTCCTGGTAACACAAATTTTGAAGGATATAAAAATTCTTATTTTTGTGTAACCAAAAAAATCACTAAAATTATAAATGTAATTGAAAATTTAGATGAAAATGCAATGGTAATTTTTCAATCAGATCACAGTTGGGAAATGTCCAAAATTTCAGAATCAAAATATGGAAATAGAAGACAAATTTTTAATTTAGTTAAAAATAATATTCACTGTAATAAAACTATGACGGAGGGGCTTAATAATATTCAAATGGCAAAATATTTGATTGGCTGTTTAAAACAAAATTAATTTTACTTGCTTGACATTAATTAGTTTGACTAAATATACTGTATTAAAAAAAATTTTAAATTTATCAATAAAATTTTATTACTAATAGAAATTATTTATATATTTTATTTAAACTTTTTTTCAATTTTTTTTTATATTCAATCAATTTTTCTTTATTTATTTTCGCTGATTTTGTTTTAAAACTTATCGCCAATCCAATTCTGTCTTGATTTGATATATTTTTAGAACTTCCATGTATTATTTCACAGTGATGAAACAAAACATCTCCAGCACTCATTGTTGGAAAGATTTTTTTAAAAGATAAGTTATTCATTATATTATCACTAATTTTTTGTGAAGATCCTTTCATAAAAGACATTTCATGATTTATAGTTCCTAAAATGTGAGATCCTTTTAAATAACAAAGACCACCATTTTTTTTTGATGCAGGTGAACAGGCTATCCATACATTCAAGGCTTTTGACTCTTTTATATTCCAATAAAAATTATCTTGATGAAAAGGAGCTTTAAGACCCTTTTTTTTTGGCTTTAAAAAAAATTCTATATTTCTCATTGTAACCTTTTCATCAAATATTTTTTCTACAATTTTGGTTATTTTTGAATTTTTACAAATTTTGATAATCGCTCCTTTTTTTCGAAATCCGTTGATATTATGAATAGAATTAAATTTTCCATTTGAAGAAAGATGATAAAATTGTTTACTTCTTTTAAGAGCTAATTTTTTTATTTCTTCAAGATCTATAAATATTTCAGCAATTTTTTTTTTACTTAAAACATTTTTTACAACAACAAAACCATGCTCAAAAAAAGATTTTTTAATTGTATTATGATGCATAAAGTTTAATAATGTATACATTTATTATTATCAATACTAAATATTTCTATACTTATGAATGTAATTGCTGTTATCCCTGCAAGAAAAGGATCCAAGTCAGTTAAAAATAAAAATATCATTAAAATTAATAAAAAACCTTTAGTAGAATATACTTTTACTGAAGTTCAAAAATCTATTTTAAAAAAAAGTTTTTTACTAACTGACTCTAAAAATATAAAAAGAATTGCTAAAAGATATGGGATAAATTGTAGTTATATTAGACCAAAGAAGCTATCACAAGATAAGACATCTTTATTAGATAATTTAACTCATTTTTATAAATGGCTTAATATTGAAAAAATAAACTTCGATTATTTTTTAATTTTACAACCAACTTCTCCTGCGCGATCATTTATAGACATAAATTCAGTAATTAAAATTTTAAAAAAAACGAAACCAGACTCTTTATTTAGTGTTAATTCTTCCACCGAACATCCTTATGAAAGTATAAAATTAAAGAAACATAATTGGTCTTATGTTTTACCTAAAGCAAAAAAATTTTATAGAAGACAGGATTTTGATTTTAATTCATTTTTTATTAATGGAGCAATTTATGCTATTCATAAAAAAACTATAGAAAAGAAAAAATTAATAGGAGAAAAGCATATTGCATATAAGATGCCTAAAATACGATCTTTTGATATAAATGACTATGAGGATATAGAAATAATTAAGAAGATTTTAAAATGAACAAAATAATTTGGAGTGGCAGATCTCATAACTATAATGACAATGAGGTAAAATATCTTACAAATGTTATTAAAACAGCAGATCCATTAACAAACGGTAAAGAGTTAAGTATTTTTGAAAAAGACCTTAAAAAATACTTAAAAGTAAAAAATGTTTTTGCAACCTCTTCGGCAGCATCATCGTTAGAAATAATATCATTATTGTTAAATTTAAAAAAAAACGATGAAATAATTATTCCTGCCCACACTTACTGTGCTAGTGCAATTTCATTCGCTAGAAATGGTGCTAAAATAATTTGGGCTGATATAGATTTTGATACAAGGGTAATTTCAGAGAAAGACATAATAAAAAAAATAAACAAAAACACAAAAGCAATAGTTATTGTCCATTTGTATGGATTCGTGTTTAATGTTTTAAAACTAAAAAGAAAGATAAATAAAAAAATAAAGATTGTTGAAGATTGTGCCCAAGCTTTTGGAGCGGAGATAAATTCAAAAAAAGCAGGTACTTTAGGAGATTTTTCTTGTTTTTCTTTTCATGCCCAAAAAAATTTGACGACTTTAGGTGAGGGAGGAGCAATATATGTAAAGCAAGACAAACTAGCAAAAAAAGTTCCAGGGTTAAGACATAATGGTCATGCGCCATATTCAAAAAGAAAACATTATTGGAAACCTGCGATGGGAAACCTAATTGAAGATTTACCCCATGCATGGCCACACAAATTTACACTAACTGAAATACAAAGTGCAGCAGGGCACTTAATGCTTAAAAGAATTGACAAATTAAATGCTGATAGAATAAATCGAGCAAAAAAATTTATTAAGAATATAAAATATAAAAAAGATTTAGCTTTCCATAGTAATTTTGATAATAAACGTCATGTTTATCATTTATTAGTTGCTTATTGCTCTTCATTAAAATTAAGAGATTTTCTAATAACAGAACTTTACATAGAACATAAAATACAATGTGCAGTGCAATATTACCCATTATATAAATATCCTTTATTTTCAAAAAAGGGTCTTAAAAAAGCTAACTGTCCCAATACTGAAAAATTTTTTAATAATATGATATCATTTCCATTTCATCACTGGATGCCAGCAAAAGATTTAGATAGAATTATATCTGTAACGAATAAATTAATCAAAAAATTCAAGAAAAATGAAAAGAAAAAAAATTATAAAAGAATTAAATCAATTACTTATAAAAAATAAAAAATTTATATCAGATTTTTGGCTCTATGGTTCAATTGATGATGAGTTGTCAGATTTAGATATAATTTGCCTATATAAAAAGAAACCTATTCAAATAAGATTTTCTAAATTTTTGAGGCAAAAAATTGATGATGGCACTATAATTTTTGTTCAGGAAAAAAAATCAAAAAATATTTTTCTATTTGAAAAATTAGATATATTTTCAATTAAATACGGGAAAAAAATTATAGAAAAAATTTCACCTAATATAAAACCTCTAAGGTATCTAACTTCTTTTTTAGAAAGGTACTATGAAAGAAGAGCTTTGTTAGGAAAAATAAAAAATATCACTCCTAGAACATTAAGATTAATAAAATCAACAATTTTTTCTTATCAAAGTTTTTTAAAATTTTGTAAAAATAAAAAAATTAAATTAACACATAATTTATTTAACTTTAATGAATATAGAATTGTAAGAAAGAAATATTTATCCAATAAATTAAATGATATTTATTTTGAAAAATACTTAAAAAAATTTAAATTACGCGATAATATCTTTTATAATCAATCTTTATTTATTTTAGATAACTATTATAAATTCAATAGAAGTTATTACCTCAGCTATAATTTTAATAAATACACAAAATACTCATTTAAAAAGAGTAAAAACTGCATAATTGTTCCTAAAATATTAGCTTACATATATAAAATTTATTCCTCTGAAAATGTTTTATTGTCTAAAAAAATTAAAAAGGATTTTAATTCAGATATTAAAATAGATAACAATCATAATATTCTAAATAATTATTTAAAAATAAAATTAGGGTTTTTAAATTCAACCTATAAAGATCTGAAAAAACAAAAATTTAAATCGGGCCTATATAGGCTTAGTTGGTATTTAAATTAATTAATTTTCTTCAAACAATAATTAATTGTATATAAACAATTATTAAAATAATTTTTACCTAAATATTTAATCAACTTTTTATTTAAACTAATATTATTTTCATAGAAATGTGACCAATTGCTTCTTAAGTACTCATGTTTTTTTATAAAATTTACTACTTTTAAGTCTTTAATAATGAGATAAAATTTTTTAAATGATTTTTTTTTGTGTGAGCTTTTTCCTTTTGCATCGAGAAACAAAATAGGGATATTTAAAATAAAACCAATATGCACAAATAATTGTTTTAAAGTTTTTTCATTTTCCTTCAGTGGAATAGATAATTTTTTATTATCAAAAACATGATGATCGTAACATTTGTTTCTTATGCCATTTTTTAAGTAGTTTTTTCTACCCAAAAGAATCTCTTTTGATAAATTTTTCTTTTTTTTTAATAACTTATGAACAGAAAAAATTGAAGGTTCAAAAATACTCAAACTTTTTCCTCTTAAAGCCTCTATAGGCAAATAACCTGGTAAAAAATTTTTTAAATCAAATTCTGAAAATAAGATTATTCCATGATGTTGAAATTTAGAAAATTTTAATACGCTTTTGTAAAAGATTTTTAAAATCTCTCTTAATCTAATTAATTTTTTTTGATTTTGCATAATTTCATCTTTAATAACTCCAACAGAGTCAAAATCACTCCAGTTTTTCATATAATCATTTGTAGCTAAACTTCCTTGAATTAAAAAATGATTAAAATAGATGTAAATTTTTTTTTTAGTTAAATAATTGATTGAATTAAAAATTTTTTTTTTAAATTTTAGGTCTTTGTCAGTTACATAATCCTTTAAAGATATTTTTTTGGTTTTAAAAAAAGTTTTCTTTTTCTTTTCCTTAAGATTTGTTAATGAAGAATATTCTGCAATTAATTGATTTGTATCAATAATTATTTTTTCTTTAGACTGTTTTTGATATAAGATATTTTTAATATCAAAATACCAATTTAGTTTTTTATTAAAAATTTCTTGATTTCCATAATGTACCTTGTTAAATAAATCACTATAGTGCATCTCTTAAAATATATATAAAATAAATATTGATAATTTGAACTTCTTTTTTAGACACTTATTTCTTATTAGAGTTTTTTTAAACAAAATAATTGTACCATTTTTTGTGAAATTTAAAATGTATAACCTATTAACTCTATTATTAATTTTTAACCTCTCCAAAATAAAAGAGATATTACCTAAAAATAAAATAAAATACAAAGTTCTCGTTTTGACAAAAAGTGTTGGAATAGATGATTTAATATCTAGTCAAAAAAAATATAATAAAAATATCTTATACTTAACATTTCCTAGATATTTTTTGAAAATTATATTTGAAACTATAATTCAAAATCATCAAGAATTAACAGATGAAAAATATGTATCTAATAATAAATATACAAACAAATCAATAAAGGAATATAACAATTTTTTAATCTCATTTTTTAAAATATTTATAAAAAAATACCCATTTGATTTATTTATAGGTTTCAATTTTCTTTATGTTGCAGAACGAGAACTGCATGATGTCAGTGAAAAATTAAAAATTCCATTTTTGTTATTATTTAAAGAATGCGTAGTAACCAAAACTCAATTTAATTATCAAAATTATACTTGGAAAAAAAATAAGGAAAAGTTTAAGGGTTCAAAAATTGCCGTTTACTCAAAATTTGCAAAACAATATTTGTCTCGTGCAAAAATTGCTAATAAAAATAACATTGATATTGTTGGGTGCTCAAGATTGGCTACAAGCTTTTCTTATAAAAAGATATTACCAAAAAACATGATTGTTTATTATGCAATAGAAAAGTATAGAGGTTTGCCTAATCGTTATTGTAAAACTCAAAGTAAAAATTTTTTTAAGAATTTAAAGGATTACAAATCTTATGATAAAAAATTTAATTGGGAGTCATCACATATTAAAATTTTAAAAATTTTAAAAACTTTTGCAATTAATAATCCCGATATTGAAATAATTATTAAAACAAAAACTGGTGAAAAATATAATCAAAATGATTTTAAGAATTTACCTCACAACATAAAAGTTATTCATGAAGGGGCTGGACATGCACTTTTAAAAGAAACAAAGGTTGTGATTGGTTGGAACTCAACAATTATCTTAGAGGCTATTGCTGCTAATCGTTTCATTTTGTTGCCCTATTTTCACAAAGTTAATAAACTTTTAAAAAAAAATGAACTTGATTTAAAACTTAATACAAGAAATTATGGATATTCTGAAAAAGATTTTTATAAGAAGCTACAAAATTTTATAGAGAAGAAATATTGTTTTAACAAAACTAATAATAGTCATAAATCGTTAGAATACTATCTTGGAAACTCAAAAAATAATTCTGAAGCAAAATTAAATAAATTTATTACAAAAAATATTTAATTATTTCCAATATTTAAATTTTTTTAACATTTCTTTTTCTTCTTTAGAAATTGTTTTTCTACCATTTCCCAATGTAGCAAAAGATTTTTTTAATATTTTGGTTAAATTTATCATTCCATCACTAGATAATGAGGCTGCTTGATCTGTTCCCCACATAGTTCGATCAAGAGTTATGTGTCTCTCTATGTAATTGGCTCCAAGAAAATATGCAAAAATACTGGGTGAAACAGTTTTTTCATGACCACTATAACCCACATCACATTTAAATTTTTCTTTTAATGTTAATATCATATTTAAATTCAATTTTTCTTCTGCACATGGATATTCAGAAACACAATGCATTAACACAAATTTACATTTATTTTTTTTAAAAATATTAATTGATTTTTGGATATCCATAATCGAGCTCATACCAGTAGAAATAAATGTTAATTTTTTTTCTTTTGCTATTTCTTTCAAAAGATCAAGGTTAGTTAACATTGGTGAAGCAACTTTGTTATATTTTGATTTAAATTTTTTTAAAAAATTAAGGCTGTCTATATCCCATGCTGATGCAAACCATATAATTTTCAATTTTTTACAGTGTCTATGTATCTCTCTATATTCTTTTAGGCCAAATTCTATTTTTTTTTTATAAGCTAAATATGTTATGTCACCCCAAGGAGTATTTCTAATTCTTAATTTTTGACTTTCGGGAGTAGAAATATCAGGATTTCTTTTTTGAAATTTTACGGCATCGAAACCAGAACTTTTTGCTATGTCAATCAATTTTTTTGCTAATTTGACCGAGCCATTATGATT
>CESW01148683.1_pt1 | contig 11070 bp, 3 predicted proteins | sample 531171 | NCBI WGS metagenome assembly CESW01 (sample SAMEA2621859, study PRJEB7988) | marine metagenome | biome: marine biome (ENVO:00000447); feature: surface water layer (ENVO:00002042); material: "saline water (ENVO:00002010), including plankton (ENVO:xxxxxxxx)" | depth 5 m
CCTTTCAGCCTGAATAGTTCAGACTTTATTAACTCTGGTGATGCGTTGATTGAGCTAAGTGTGACCATGAGTAATGGGGATGCAGGGACCGAGGCCTTTGTGGATTATGTGCGCGTGACTAGTACTCGGGCACAATATGCCGATAACGGTGAAATATCCATGTTCGCGCCCACTGACGCCGATGGGCAGACAGTGCGCTCGTTTACCGTCTCTGGGTTTACAGCTCAACCGCAAGTCTTGGAGGTCTCTAACCCGGTTGAACCCGTTACGGTCCCAATTACCAATAGCTTTGGAACCGGTGTCACGGCGACGCATACCTTTCAACATGGCAGCGAAACCTCGGATCGCTATTGGATACAAAACGGGTATTACAGGCCGTTCATGGGGCGAAAAGTAGAAAATCAAAACCTACGCGGTCTCAGTGGATACCCAAATTATATAGTCGTTACCGCCCCTATCTTTTTACCTTATGCGCAGGAGCTGGCTCAATACCGCTCCGATCAAGGTCTAGATGTATTGGTCGTGACTCAAGAGCAAATTTTTAATGAATTCTCGGGTGGGGTAGCCGATCCGTCCACCATTCGTGATTTCCTTAAATATCTTTGGAATCGTGCCTTAGCACAAGGTCAGCAACTACCAAAACATCTTTTGCTATTTGGCGACGCTACTTTCGACACCAAAAATATTAAAAATGGTTTCACCAACTACGTAATTACCTTTCAAAGCAGTGAATCTATCCATCGAACCAATAGTTATGGTACCGACGATTATTTTGCTTATATGGATGATGGAGAGGGGCTTTTTGGCTCTTCGGATCGGGTCGATCTAGGAGTAGGACGTATTTCGGCACAAACTCGTAGCGAAGCTCGCATTGCCTTGGATAAAATCTACCGTTACGAAGACCCTGCCAATGCCGGAGAATGGCAAAACCTCTTCACTTTTGCCGGAGACGATGATTTCCCAGAGCCCAACCGAAATCGAGATTTACATGTACTCAATGCCGATGGAACCGCTATCCGTATGAATCTGGACGAACCCGGTGCTCGCCTGAAGAAAATTTATCTATTTGCCTATCCTGAAGAAATTACTGCGGCCGGGCGTCAACTCCCCGCGGCCACTCAGGATCTTATCGATACCTTTAACCGGGGCATGTTGGTGTTCAATTATTCTGGACATGGTAACGCCCAAACTCTGACTGATGAAGAGCTTTTTCTCTCAGATTATATCCCCCAACTTAATAACCGAAATAAGTTAGCCCTGGTGGTTACGGCTACCTGTCAATTTGGTCGCTACGACGATATTGATGCCCAATCAGGAGCTGAAAAATTGGTATTGGCCGATAACGGTGGAGCCATTGCGAGCTTTACAACCACGCGGGTAGTGTATACCTCTTCGAGCACCTCCGCCTTGAATTTCGGATTAAATATCGCCCTCTCTCAAAAAATGCTAGAGCGAGATACCGATGGGCGTCCACTCCGGCTGGGTGATATTTTTCTACGCACCAAAAACACTTCTATTGGCAATGAACTTAATGCGCGAAAGTTCATCCTGCTGGGAGATCCGGCCTTGCGATTAGCTCTGCCTGACCGAAAAGGGAGCTTCACACACATCAACCAGGTAAAATTAGATACCCTAAGCGATCCACTGAGCTTACGTGCGCTGGATACGGTTGAGTTGGAGGGTGAGATTCTCTTACCTAATGGGCAGCGCCATAGCAGTTTTAATGGCGAGGCGGTTTTCACTTTGTTCGATGCTAAACGCCGAGTGAGCATTCCTCAGGATAGAGAATGGATATCTAATTATGGGTGCTATTTGAATCGCGGAACCGAGCTTGAATGTACCTATGAAGTCGAAAGTGATGTATTATTTCGGGGGAAAGCCGAAGTACAGAATGGGCGTTTTTCTACCCAATTCATTTTACCTAAAGATATGAGTTTTTCACCTGAGTCTTCTCGTATGCTTGTGTTTGCTAAGAGTTCGGAGGAGACGGCCGGGGGTTCTTATACCAAGCTTCGTTTTTCTGGAGTGAATCCCGATGCCGTTAATGACGGGCAGGGCCCGCAAATGGATCTCTATTTGAACGACCCTTCATTTTTTAACGGCAGTTTGATGAACTCTAACCCTACGGTATTTGTAGAATTAAGCGACAGTTCGGGGATAAACACCACGGGTACCGGTATTGGCCACGAAATTATTGCCACACTCGATACCCAACCCCCACGTGAGTTCGTTTTAAATGACTTTTATGAAGGAGAACTTAATGACTTTACAAAGGGACGCATAGAATATCCATTAGAGGATATTCCTGAAGGTACCTACATCCTTAAAGTTCGAGCATGGGATGTACATAATAATCCATCGGAACAGAGTATTGCTTTTGAGGTACAATCCGATGAGGATTTGGTGATCCGTGATTTATACAACTACCCAAATCCAATGAATAATTTTACACAGTTCGTTTTCGAACACAATCAGCAAGGAAACCCTTTAGACGTGAGTATCCGAATCTATACTCTCGCCGGGGCCCCTGTACAACAAATACAAGAAACAATAATAGGAAACAGTTCATATGCCAGTATCCCATGGGATGGCCGTGACCGGGATTTTGATCGCCTGGGTAACGGTACTTATGTTTATGTGCTTAGGGTATCAACAGAAACTCCCGAAGGCCGAAAAACAATCGAACAAATTGAAAAATTAGTGGTTATTCGCTAAATGCAATTTACTGAATCGAAATATACCGAATCGCTACTTGTCGAATCGCTAATTGCAAAACAAGTATTCTACACGTAAAAAATCATATTTAATGAACCAGACTCATTATATTCCCAAATCGAATTTTGTGAGAATTATATACACTATGAAAAAATCATTGTTTTCAACACGTTTTTTAGAGTTTTCCATGAGCTTATTTTTGCTAGTGGGCTTATCTTATACTACTCAAGCTCAGGTGGCTATCACCGCTGTCCCTTTTTTACAAATTGAACCCGATTCTCGTGGCGCTGCCATGGGAAATACCGGAGTGGCAATCGCCGATAACGCATCGGCTATATTTTGGAACCCTGCTGGCTTGGCTTTTCAGCAAGGCAACCAAGCGAGTATAACCCACTCAAACTGGCTTGCTAACTTTAATGTGGATGATTTATTCTATGATTATTTGGTAGGTAAATATAATGTGGAAGGAATTGGAACCATCGGAGCTCATCTGACCTATCTAAACCTTGGAGAACAGATTCAAACTAACGAAGACAGTCCCGATATCATCTCTAAATTCAACTCCTATGAATTGGCTCTTGGGCTTTCCTACGGTTTTGAGGTGAACAAAAATCTCGCCTTGGGTACCAGTCTCCGGCTCATCTACTCTTCTCTGGCCTCCGGAACTACGGTAAGTCAGCAGAAGGTAAACCCAGGAAACAGTATTGGCGTTGATTTGGCGCTATTGTACAAAACCAATCCCCTTATCTTGGGTGAAAACAAAGCTCGTTTCTCAGCCGGTTTTAACCTCTCCAACATAGGGCCTGGCATGCAATACACCGACAATGCCCAAAAAGATCCGTTACCAACAACGTTGCGCGCTGGTTTTGCTCTCGAATTCGATCTTGACCCAGAAGGATACAACAGCATTACCCTTGCAACCGATATCTCTAAAATTATGGCCCGTAAAAAAGAAGTTATCTCCACCCAAGCTGGGGTATCCGATACCTCATATGTTGCTGCTGGTGCCATTGAAGCTTTATTTAGCTCATGGGACACCTTTCAACGATTCGACGGTCAGGAATATGTAGATGTGAGTTTATTTCAGCAGTTAATGTTTGGCGCTGGTTTGGAATATTGGTACAACGATCTTTTTGCTCTGCGCAGTGGATTCTATTACGAGGATCCCAACAACGGCGACCGTAAATACATCACCTTTGGTGCTGGACTCCGCTACAACGCCTTTGGTATCGACTTTAGTTACATCAAGACCCTTGAATCGGATCACCCCTTGGCGAATACGCTCCGCTTTAGTGTGCTCCTGAACTTTTAATCGCCATGCTGCCAAATCGCTGGCCTTATTCAAGTAGTTTGTCTGGTTGTTCCAGCATTGTAATACTCTGTTTCTTGCTATGCCTAGAAATCCTGGGTACTTCAGGGCTCACTGCGCAGGTCATTCGACCCGCTGTCGGACAAATTGATTTGATTGCAGTGCGAGTAGAATTTTTGTCCGATACTTCTGAGCTAACCTCCGGAACAGGGGTATTTGGCCCTTACGGCTTCGATGGTTTGGATTACCTAGCCCGTCAAGAGGATCCGCGCATTGATCCACTTCCCCATGATCAATCCTATTTTGAGGCTCATCTTGAATTTGCCCGTAATTATTACCTCAAAGCATCCGATGGGCAGTTAGAGTTAGACTATCAGGTACTTCCTGAGGTGGTACAACTTGATAATCCTATGTCGTTTTATTCACCCATTGGCGAAGAATTCACCTTGGAAAAGATAGCGGTTTTGCTGGAGCATGTGTGGGCCAAAGTAGATGAATTCGGGCAGTTCGATGCCACCGGATTGGATCCTGCAAAGACTGCTTTCGTTATTTTCCACGCAGGAGTTGGTCGGGATATTGAGTTAACCGGTACCAGTCTAGACATTACTCCCTATGATTTACCCTCCATTTATTTGAAGCAAGATCAACTCGCTAGCTTATTGAATGAACCCACTTTTGAAGGATTTTCTATGAATAATGGAGCCTTTCACGTAAATAACTCGATGATTATTCCGCGGACTCAAAGCCGCCGGGGAGAGGATATTGGAGGAAATGAAGTTGTCTTTCCGCTATCGATTAATGGTCTGCTTTGCGCCTCTATTGGAAGCCATCTAGGTCTGCCTGATTTATTTAATACATCGGATGGTTCTCCTGCTATTGGACGATTTGGACTTATGGACGGTGCTGGCTTTTTTTCCTATAACGGTCTCATACCTCCAGAGCCCTCGGCTTGGGAAAAGGCTACACTAGGTTGGATAGAACCGTTGAACATCACCGAATCGGCAGGTGCATTGAAAAGCAAGGGTAGCATTGGCCCCTTCACTTTATCCCCTGCTTCTATGGATAGGAATGCCAATCACCCACAACTCTACCGATGGGATATTTCAAGTAGCGAATATTTCATGATTGAGTACCGCCAACGGGACCTAAACGCAGGCGGAGTCGAGCTTACCATCCGTCAACCCGATGGAGGACGAGTATACCAGCAATTTACCAACTACGATACTGATTTTATTTATCAATATGCGGGGTTTGATACCTTATTATCTGCTGGAACACTACTAAATGTAAGTAATTTTGATTGGAGTTTACCAGGCGGGCTGGATCTTGGTCCTGATGAAAAAGAAGGCACCGAAGACGATCGTGAACTCAATGGCGGACTACTTATTTGGCACATTGATGATGGGGTTATTCAACGCGCTTTTAACGCACAAGCTCAAGGGATCGATCGTGGAGTAAATGAAGATCCGTATTATCGGGGGGTAGATCTGGAAGAGGCTGATGGGGCTCAGGATATTGGTTTGGATGCTGGGTTATTGGATAATTCACCTAGCTTTGGCTATGCCTATGACTTTTGGTGGGAAGGCAATAACTATCGGGTCGTAACCGAAAATGGCAGTATTAACCTGAATCCTAACAACGAATTTGGCCCAGAAACATATCCAAATAATTCAAGCAATGTAGGTACCCCGCAATTTTTTGAGCTCTATGATATACAAGCCACCGGGGCGACTGCTCAGTTTTCTATTCGTTATGCCGCTCCTGAAGACAACGAAGCCCGCCTAGCAGTGAACATTCAAGATTTTCTTCCGAATGGTTTAACTTCGGATGATGGGTATTATCCTTCTTATCCTCTTTCGGTTGGACGAGTCATTGTTGGTGCACAAGGAGTTAATGCATTAGGCGGGTATGTAGATACTCCTTCTGACACGTTAGTAGTAGTGCAAGCAGAGAAAATACTTCAGCTGCTAAGCTTGAACGATTTAAAGACCAAGCAGGATATAACCACTGAAGATTGGATACAGCTTGCGGACATGGAAGGATCGGTGCAGCCGGTTTTAGAAGACCGGATAATTACCGGCGAGCGTAGGGATAATGATTCACAATTGCGTATTCGATCCTGGAACTATACCCCTGGAGATGATAGCTTGGTGCAACGATGGGAACAAACCATAAACTCGGAATTAAGTGGTATTGGCTTTGGGGAACAGCTAGGCTACCTGAGCAGTACCGGTGGCGCAGAGCGGACTATTTTACTTGAATTATTAGGCATACAAATGGATATGGAAGGACAGATTACAGGCAGCAATTGGCTAACAGAAACAGCCTTGATTGAGCTTAAAAATTCTGAGGATATGCTAGCCGGATGGTTTCAAGGGCGGTGGAATAACGATGAGATTAAAGTTGATGGATGGAGCGTAGATGAAATTTTGGCTCTGGAACAAAGTGGATTATTAGGCACTGCAGAAGCTGTCCAATGGATTCCCTTAGCCCAAGGTGAATCAGTACGTCTTCTCCGAATTAGTGAAAGCGAAGTGGGGTTATTTGACCCCAATGCAGCTAATGTTTATACCTTATTATATAGTACCCAGTCTAGAGAAGTAGCCGCTTTATGGCCAGCAATCTCCAAAAAAGGACAGGTTTTTCGAGTTAATAACAGCCATAATACCCTCGAAGGATACTATCTAAATGGAGCTGTGTTGGATTACTTTCCACTTCCTGCTCCCGACTCGGTACGCTGGGCAGGCAGTCCTCTGTTGGCCGATCTTGACGGGGATGGGGAGCAAAATCTGCTTATGGTTGGGCAAAATCCTTATGCCACCATGCTCTATGGCTATACCCTTGAAGCTAAACCTTTGCAGAGATTTCCTTTACTGATAGGTACCGGTGGTTTTAACTCGGATGTTTCAGGTAGTTTGGATGTGGATCAAGGTTCGCAGATACACGAACACGGGATAGTCGGATCTTTTGTAACGGCCATAGCGCCTTCGGGAGAATTATCCATTTGGGAATTTCCGAACATGGGCAGTGCCGACTGGCCTTCTCGAATGGGGCCTTGGGGTTGGAATCGGGCGCATCAAACCGAGGAAGAATTGAACTCGCCTAGAGGCGGAGATGAACAATCGGTGTTGATAGGCTCGGAAACCTATAACTGGCCTAACCCAGCCAGAGATCGGACGATGTTGCGCTTTCAAACCTCCGGGGCTGGGCAGGTTCAGATTCAGATTATAGACCTTGGTGGTCAAATAATTTATGAGCTGCAGGTTCAAAGTAAAGGAGTTAGTCCTGAAGAAATTGAAATTGATACCTCTCAATGGCCCTCGGGTGCGTATATTGCATTAGTTAAGGTAGCTGTTGCTGGTAAAACAAGTAGTAAACTAGTCAAAATAGCCGTCGCCAAATAAGGTGTTCCATTAATCCGTGCACAAATCATTTCTCCATATCACCAGCTTATTTCTCGCTCTCCTCGGGAACAGCCTGCTGGGCAGTTCTTACTTCGGTAATTCGACGGTGTTCGCTCAGACCAATCCTATGTACTACGATTACTCGTACAATCATTTGGACTGGTTTACCATGGAAAGTGAGCATTTTACGGTGCATTTCCAGGAGGGTAACGATCGCAGTGCACAGGTGGTGTCCCGAATTGCTGAAGAGATTTATGGACCCATCACCGAGTTGTATGAGCACGAGCCTGATGAAAAAGTCAGTATTGTACTCAAGGACAGAGAAGACTATTCCAATGGGGCCGCCTACTTTTTTGACAACAAAATCGATATTTGGATTCCTGCCTTGGATGCTCCCCTACGTGGTACGCACAACTGGATGCGTAATGTGATCACTCACGAATTTACCCATATAATTCAGATACAGGTTGGCCTTAAGCGAGAACGGCGTACACCTGCGGCCTATCTACAATGGTTATCATACGAAAAAGTACGCCGACCCGATGTGCTTTATGGATTTCCTAATGGGATTGCCTCCTTGCCTTTTGCCTCGCTCAACATACCCGCCTGGCTGGCTGAAGGAACTGCACAGTATCAACGCAAGGAATTAAGCTATGATAAATGGGATGCTCATCGAGATATGGTTTTACGTAACCGAGTACTTTCAGACAGCTATCTTAATCTACCGGAAATGGGTACTTTTACTTCCAAGACGTCCATTGAACGAGAAACTGTTTACAATCAGGGTTTTGCCTTTACTCGGTACATGGCCGAACGCTTCGGAGAGGTTGTTCTCAAAGACATAAGTCTGGCCTTGGGTCAAGATCAGGTGTTCGATGTGGCAGAAGCCATCGGGACAGCCACCGGCATTCCGGGGGAACAGGTTTTTGAGGATTGGATTAGCCGTTTGAAAGAAGAGTATTCGGTGGTAGAATCCCAAGTTAACAAATCACCATGGGCCGCGGATAGCGCAGAGGTTTGGCCGGTTGAAAGCGGTGGATTTTTTAATTTTTTCCCACGTATCCACCCTGAATCGGGTACGATTGCCTATGTTTCTAATCGCGAACGAGCAACTTCACGAATGTCGCTCTATATCCGTAAACTAGATGCGTTGGGTGAGGAACAAGATGCTTTAAACTTGGGTACTAATTCAGGTCTGGGTGCGGCGAGGCAGATTGTTGATAACATGAATGAGCCAAGCTTTCGACCAGCGATTACTGGTCATGCCCACATGCACGAATTAGAACCCCAGGTAAACTATATAAATACGTCATTTGATTGGAGCCCATCTGATAAACAACTCGTTTACGCTGTAAACAAGTACAACAGGTATGGCGAGGATTATCGAGACCTTTTCATCCACGATATTACCAGCAAAACAGACATTCGCTTAAGCCAGTCTGCCCGAGCAGAATCACCAGCATGGCACCCACAAGGTCATGGATTGCTTGCAGTGCAACAATCTAAAGGAACTCAAAATCTGGTTTGGATATCTTTACCTGATTCAGCTTATTGGAATGAACAAGTCGCCCAAGCAGTCGAATCAAATAGCCCTGAAATCATACTGGATAAGTGGGAAAAATGGACCTCCTTTGAAGATGGACAAACCATCTTTAGCCCTGTTTGGCATCCCAATGGTCAAAGAGTATATGGTGCTTACGCTTATTTAGGTGAACGGCAACTCTTTAGTTTTGATCCTGAGGAAGATGCATTTTACGCATTAACCGACGCTTCTTTTGATCTGCGAGATCCCTATGTAGATGCCTCTGGTTCATACTTGTATTTCAGCGCCGCTCCAAATGGTCGGTTTAACATTTATAGGGTAGTTCTCAATTCGAAAGGTTTTCCTATTCCAGATCGTATGGAACAGCTCACCGATGTAATTGGAGGTGCATTTATGCCGGTTGTGTACAATGACCGACTCTATTATTCCGAATACATAGCCAACGGATATAGGCTACGGTCTCGTCCCATTCGCGCTGTTTCGATCTCAGAAAATGAGTTGGGCTTTAATTGGTTTGGGTATAATGAAACTAGCCAAGAACCCAATACTCAGCTTATTCAACCAGCAAGGGTCCCAGATACTCAAGGCAGCCTGTCTACCATTGCAGCACTGAACTACTTTGATGATTCGGACCTTACTACTATCCCAGAAGTAGCGTGGGCCTACGTCGACACGGGTTCTTTTTCATTTGATCTACCTACTATAGGGCAACCCGATGAACGGTCTCTACGCCGCTACACCGACACCTATACTCAAACCTCTTTCTTCCCTCTTATTCGCCTCGACAATTACACTCAACTCAATGGCCGTAACGGACAGCTTCTAAAAGCAGGTCAATTGGGTGATTTAGGTCAAAATTTGTGGCGTGATATGAAACCAGGGGTGTATATGGCTTCTCGTGATGTTATCGATCGCCTATCGATATTTGGTGGAATTATGGTTGGTTTAGGCTCTAAAAGTGCTAGCACCATTGGTGAATTTTTTCAGCCGAATCGTATTATTGAACTAGATCGAGACATCTTTTTCCAGGCAGAATATCGTGGACTCCCTTTCATTCAGCGTAGTTGGTCCCCTACTGTATCTATCGAAATATTTAACCTTCACCGCAATGTAGACGACGGGCTTTCCATTACCGAATACCCCTGCACCTCCTGCCTACCCGATACCGCTCGAGTCGATATTGGCTATGAAATTTGGCAGGCTGATGTATACCTTAGGTCAAAATTATCCCGTTATAGTCTTCTTGAACTTGGAGTAGGCTATTCTCCTTATCGCGTGAGTACCGATAACTTTTATTCTAGGGAACTAAAAGCCTTCATAACTGGATCATCTTCCGAATACTTCAAAGGGACAACCCTATCAGCTGCTTATAGCTTTAATTATTACAGCTACAGTACCGATTCCGATATTGCTCCACTGGGCTTCAAAGGGTATCTACGCTATCAGTATCAACCCTCAAAGCTCTTGGAAGAGTACGAAATAAAAGAGGGTTCACTGGTCCCCATCTTTAAAAATTCGCGTAACCACTCTACCGAACTACACCTTCGTTATGGATTTCGCACCTTCGGACAGCAGGCTTTTCAGGCCAGAGTTCGTGGATTTAGTTATTTCAACAACCCCAAGGATTCCTTTTATACCGACTATGTGGGTGGATTCTTAGGGCTACGGAGCTATCCATTTTTTGCCATAGGTGGAAGCACGACGGCCATGACCTCTCTTAGCTGGTTTGTGCCCATCCGCAAAAAAATAAACCGTCAAATTGGTCCCTATACCTTTGACAAAATGTATGCTAGGCTCTTTTTTGAAACGGGCAACGGCTGGTATTTAGGAGACTCCAACAACGTACCTGACATAATTGATAGCGGGCCTCGCCTCAAAAGTGGAATCGGCGGCGAGCTTCGAATTGCAACATCTGCCTATTATCTATTCCCCATTAAGTTCTTTGTTAGTGGAGCCTATGGATTCGATCGATTCTCGGTCGAACTTCCGAACGATTTTGTGACCCCTGCAACAGGGAATCGAGTCAATTACGGGGGTGAACTATTGTTTCACTTTGGCTTAACCTTTGATTTTGAATTGTTGTGATCCGCAAGTGGATA
>CESW01137408.1_pt1 | contig 11055 bp, 9 predicted proteins | sample 531171 | NCBI WGS metagenome assembly CESW01 (sample SAMEA2621859, study PRJEB7988) | marine metagenome | biome: marine biome (ENVO:00000447); feature: surface water layer (ENVO:00002042); material: "saline water (ENVO:00002010), including plankton (ENVO:xxxxxxxx)" | depth 5 m
TAGTCTAGGAGGTAAAATGCTTGTTAATACAACACGTACAATGAGTTTAGTGAAATAGTCTGTTTAGTAAAATCCATACTCTGCAAATATGAAAAACTAGGAGAACCATGCGTGTACATACCAGGCCGCGACAAGGATATATAAAAGAAAGCTAAAAGATGAGAGGTATTTAATTTTCATAACTTGCTTATACTCTTTTTCAGAGCCAATGAGTCCATTGAGAATACTGTTAGTTATTGTAAAACCCATGGTGGCGACAATAAAAAAGAAAAGAGCGAGTCTAGAATTGATGGGCCATATACAACCACTCACAAGTAGTGTCCCAAAAGCATACATAATGAAATAAAAGGTACGCACACCTTTTACCCCAATCTGTAAGGCGAGTGTAAGATCCCCCCGCTTACTGTCTTCATCTAGCTGAAATAACTGTGATATAGGATATAGGCTCACAAGTATACTTGCAACCCCAAATGCTGCTAAGGCCGAATGCAACGATAATAAAATCCCACTACCTGCGAAGTAACCCATAAAAAATCCATTGGTTCCAGTACTCAAAAAAATCACTATTAAACTGAGATATGGGTGCCCTTTCCACCGGAGTACAGGACTAGAATAGGCCCAAAAAAGGAATAAACTAAGCGAATAAACTCCAAAACTAGCCATTGGTAAAATAGTTAAACAAATATCATGTATGAGAATTGGAGCTGGTAAGACCATCATTAAAAACGAAGCCCAACGCATCCAGGGTCGCATGGGTGGCGGATTTTTTAAACCACCAATAGGCCCGTTATCTTTATCCCAATATGAATTAAATACTGTAGCACCTCCATATAAACCTAAATGCCAGAGAAAAAAATATTTTTTGAAAAGCCCCAAATCTGGTGCAGATATAAATATAATAGACAAACCATAAGCACCTGACAGAAGTAGAGTTTGGTAATGCCATCTCAAATGTGCAATAAAATGTATTACTTGCCTGAACAAAGTATTGAACTAGAGATTTGAAATACTATAAGGGATAAATAAAATATTGTACTGGTATTCATATTGCGATAATTAGCAAGTATAATCTTAATTGATTCTTCCATTTTCTTATCTTTATACATGCAAAAAAACCACATACAATGTACCAAGGCCATAGAGCTATTGGAAATTGAAAATGCACTTACATTTGAGGAGTGGACTCAAAGAAAAAAAATTCATGAACAGCGCACAGATACTCTATTATCAGAATATCTGGATAATCGATCTCGACACCAAAAACAACCTGTTCTCGATTTCTTATTTGAATATTACCACTTTCGACCTAGCAAACTAAGAAATTGGTCTCCTGGACTAGGAAAAACTCTCGCATTGAATTCTAACCTACAAACTTTTACCATTAAAAACGGTGCCCATGAGGCCAATGATTTTCATCTACCATCCCTTCGTGAGCTTTGTTTAACTCAAGATATAGCCTATTTAGATCCTAATTATTTTTCCGAAAAAAGACTTGGTTCGTTAGAATGGGTTATCAAGTTATTACACAATACTCAGGGTAAAAAACCCCAATTTGGTTGCTTTGGACTACATGAGTGGGCGATGGTGTACTGTTCCAAAGAACCTAGACACAACCAAGTACCTCTAAGGTTTAGTCGAGAAAAGATCGCAGAAATTGTAGATAGCCATCATCTATTATGTACTCACTTTGATGCTTTCCGTTTTTTCACCCCTTCTGCCAAACCCCTTAATAGGAATTCACTCAGTCGACAAGCATTTGCCAAATTCGAACAACCAGGCTGCATTCATACTAACATGGATGTCTATAAATGGGCCTATAAATTTTACCCTTGGATATCTAGCGAACTTATTCTAGATGCCTTTAAACTCGCATATCAAGCTCGGCATATAGATATGAGGGCAAGTCCTTATGATTTAGGTTATTTGGGACTCAAACCTATTAAAATCGAAACAGAAAAAGGAAAAAAAGAGTATAGAGCAGCACAAGAAATCTTGTCATTAGAAGCAAAAAAAGTTCGATCCCATCTTATTGCTGAGCTCGAATTACTCTGGGATATACTTTCCCCTGGTAGATGCAGCTATGAGTCTAACTAATAAATCTAAAAGCCTATTTATTATATGCAAGAGAAATCAAATAATTTGCTTGCGGAGCCTAGCAACTGGCTCATTTAACTGCTCTCGGTATTTACTAACCGTTCTTCTAGCCACTACATACCCTTCTAGCTTAAGGGCATCGGATAGAGCCTGATCACTCATAGGGTTTTTCTTATCTTCATGCTCAATTATTTTCTTAAGAAGATTCTTAATTTCTCGATTAGAAACTTCTTCTCCTGATTCGGTGACTAAGCCTTCATTAAAGAAATATTTTAGTTCATATACCCCAGAATGTGTTTGTACATATTTCCCATTAACTACTCTCGAAATAGTAGAAATATCCATCCCTATACGTTCGGCGATATCTTTCAGAATCATAGGACGTAAGGCTTCGCCATATTTAAAAAAATCTTCCTGCAAAGCGACGATGGTTTTCATGGTGTTCATGAGGGTTCGTTGTCGCTGTATTATTGACTCAATAAACCATTGAGCTGAATCTAATTTAGTTTTTAAAAACTGTTGAGTTTGAGGATCTGGACCTTCGGCTTTAGCCTTTATGTTGGACCACATACTCTCATAATCTGGTGAAATCCGCAATTGTGGTGCATTCCGCTGATTTAATTTAATGACAAATTCACCTGTACTGGATGCGTTATGGTCATTAGATTGCCAGTAGACTTCAAAATCTGGATCGATATACTGGTTATTGTGTCTATCCTCATTTTGAAAAGCACCTGGCTTAGGATCCATACGCCTTATGGCATTGAAAGCCGCCTTTAGTTCTTCCTCTGACACTTCAAAGCGACTCATAATCTTCTCAAAATGCTTTTTTTCAAATAAATTCCACGCATCTTTAACAATACGTATAGCTAATTCTTTGCCTGGCATATCGGTATTAGAATGACCAAGTTGAATCTGCAAACAATCTTGTAAGTCTATGGAGGCAATGCCTAGTGGATCTAACCGTTGTATTTTTTGACGAACCACTTCCACATCTTCCTCGTCTACGTACACCCCATGATTAAAAGCTATATTATCTGCTATTGCTATAGCTTCTCTTCTAAAATAACCGTCTTCATCCAAAGACCCTAAGATTTGATCCGCAATCAATTGCTCATCCTCAGCTAAATGTAATAGACTAACCTGCTGCTCCAAATCTTCTAGCAAGGTAGAATGATATGGATCCGGTATATCACCAAACTCTTCATGTCTTGCATTAGCATACGTATAACTCTCACCGTCATATTCCGTATTGTCTCTAAAAGTATCCCAATCCACCTTTTGTTCCTCCAGACTTTCTAATCCATTCTCTGATGATTGAGTCATTCCATCCGAAAAATCTATATCAGGACTATCTGGGGAAGAGGATTCTAAGGTTTCCTGATCGGAACGATCCCAATCTTCTTCACTTTGAACTTGCTCCAAAATTGGGTTTGTTTCAAGTTCTTCTTTTATTCGCTGCTCTAAACCTTGTGTGGTTAGCTGAAGGAGTTTAATATACTGTAATTGCTGTGGAGAGAGCTTTTGCTGCATTCCCTGCTGTAGTCGTTGCCCTAAATTTTGTTGATTCCTTAGCATTTACTTTATGATAGATTTTGACCCTTGATATGTTCTCGATTTTTATGAGGTATTTATTATGTTTTAGTCCCCTTATCAGCCTCTCCAATATATTTTTTTTTGGTTAATTCACCACTATTTAATTCATTTCTAGCCTCTTTTGAATACTCTTCTTTCATTGATCGGATATGTTCACAAGCAGCAATAAATTCTTTATACCAAGATTCACCATACCTCCGAATCAATGGTTTTTTTAAAAAATCTGCAAGGTAGATCCCCTCCTTTTCTGCCCTCTCGCAAGCAACCGAACATAGTGTAGGAATATACTCGTAATTAATCCATTCTATACCACCAACCTTTTTTATACGTAAAGGATACAGATGACAACTAATAGGCTTTTCCCAGCCGAATTTACCCTCGTAAAACGCATTTTGTATTGCACAAGTAGCGACTCCGGTGTCTGTATACTGTACAAAGACACATTCACCTGAGGGAACACAAGTTAACTCAAACTTTTGGTCTCCTGATTCCTGTACCAACCCTTTAGTTGAGACTGTATTTCTAGCCTCCGCACTAATTCTTTCTTTGAGCTGAGAATAGGCCTTTTTAAGCACTATTACCTCTTTTTTGGAAACAGGTGCACCTGCATCCCCTACCACACAACAGGCTCCCTTACACCGAGAAATATCACAGGCGAACCGCACATGGGCTATATCATCAGATAACAATGTATGTTGAATCAGGAACATAATGAAATATACGAACTCGTTTTACTATCCTTTTTATTATTTTACAAAGACAAATATTAGTTATTAATAACACGTTTATGTGTTCCAATTTTTCCGGTTTATCATCTATTAAAAACCAATTAGATTCAACGACCATATCAAACATCCAAAAATGGCTTGATGGTACCTATAACTCAGCCACTAAGGAACAAATAATTAAATGGATAGAACATAAAAAGATTGAAGAGCTTACTGAATGTTTTTATAAAGACTTAGAATTTGGCACAGGTGGACTCCGTGGTATTATGGGAGTGGGCAGTAATCGTGTTAACAAATATACCTTTGGCACTGCTACTCAAGGCTTAAGTAATTTTCTAAACAAAACCTACCCAAACCGACAAATTAAAGTTGTCATTGCCTATGATTGCAGGAATAATTCTGATACTCTTGCACAAATAGTTGCCGATGTATTCTCAGCAAATGGAATCAAAGTATACTTTTTTGAATCCCTACGGCCTACTCCAGAACTTTCTTATGCAGTGCGACGCTTAGGTTGCCAGAGTGGAGTGGTTCTAACGGCCTCTCATAATCCCAAAGAGTATAATGGCTTTAAAGCTTATGGAGCAGATGGAGGGCAATTAGTGGCCCCATATGATCGTGAAGTAATGGAAGAAGTACGTTTGATTAGCTCAATTAATGAAGTGCGTTTCACACCAAATCCTGAGCTCATTCAACCTATAGGGGAAGAAGTAGATACTCCCTACATAGATGAATTAGCTCAGTTATCCCTTTCCAAAGAAGCCCTCAAGCGTCAACATGACCTAAGTATTATTTACTCACCCATTCACGGCACAGGTGGAGTCTTGATACCTTCTGCTTTAGATGCTTTTGGGTTTACTAATGTTTGGTTGGTCGAGGAACAAATGGTTGTAGATGGCAACTTCCCGACTGTTATTTATCCCAATCCTGAGGAGCGAGAAGCACTCTCTATGGCCATAGAAACGGCTAAAAAACATGAGGCAGAGTTGGTTATGGCAACAGATCCAGATGCCGATCGAATTGGCATAGCCGTTAAAAATACCGAGGGAAATTGGGTTCTTCTCAACGGGAATATGACGGGTAGTTTACTAGTTGGATATATGCTCGAAGCGTGGAAAAATACCAAAGGCTTTGCAGGTAATGAATACATCGTAAAAACCATAGTGACCACTCAACTTATGGACGCGATTGCCGCCCATTACGGCGTAAAATGCTATAATACTCTAACTGGTTTCAAGTTTATTGGCTCGCTAATGACGTCATTGGAAGGTAAAGAGCAATTTATAGTTGGTGGGGAAGAGAGCTATGGCTATTTGGTTGGCGATCACGTTCGCGACAAGGATGCAGTAGTCTCGGCTGCCATGATCGCTGAAATGGCTGCTTATTATAAGGACCAGGGCTCTAGTTTGTATGAGGCTTTAATAAACTTATATCTTGAGCATGGTTTTTATAAGGAACGGTTGGTTTCTGTAACTAAAAAAGGGAAGGCAGGAACCAGAGAAATTCAGGCTATGATGGCTGGATTTCGAACATCACCTCCCTTTCATCTTGGCGGTTCAAGGGTGATAGAAGTGAAAGACTACATAAGTGGCGAGGCTAAAAATCTATTGGATCATTCAGTTGAACGTATGAATTTTCCCTGCTCCAATGTGCTGCAGTTTATAACCGAGGATGGCTCTGTTGTATCCGCACGTCCTTCAGGCACCGAGCCTAAGATTAAGTTTTATTGCTCGGTGAATACCCAACTGGTGAATGCTTCAGATTTACGGCGAATCGAGGGGATATTGGAGCAACGGGTTGATACGATCCTTTCAGATCTAGGTGTCTAAAGATTTATCACATTGTTTTCACAATAATAAAAACATGTGTAGTATTAGTCTATGAAGGTATCTACACGTTAATGAATAGCCCTGTTACCGAGTCAATCAATAGATTATAAGGCAACTAGTTTTGCGAGGTTTTTCATTTTGACTAAACTGCTTGATTTGTTTGGGTTTGCATATGAGAAGGGTATAGATTTAGCTACTTTCTGAGCTCTCTTGCTCTCTTGTATGTTGTATCGCCTTCCAAAGTACTTCTCTTAACTCATCTAGGCCAAAACCAGTAACCGACGAAATAGGAATAACGGGAATATCTGTAGGTAAACGCAAATCTTTTTTTAGCTTAAATTCTTGTTTAATATCCATTTTGGATAACGTAATTATCTTGGGCTTATCCAAAAGATCTTTACGATAGGCTTTTAATTCACTTAATAATGCTTCGTATTCGTAACAGATATCTGATTCAACACTCAACACAAACAAAAGTACATTATTACGTTCAATGTGTCGTAGAAATTGAGCACCCAATCCTTTACCCTTATGCGCTTGTTCAATAATACCAGGTATGTCTGCCATAACAAAACTACGGTAATCCGAAAAACTCACCACACCTAAATTCGGTTCCAAGGTGGTAAATGGATATTCCGCAATCTTGGGTCTAGCCTCAGATAAAACCGACAATAAAGTGCTTTTGCCTGCATTGGGGAAACCCACCAAGCCTACATCGGCAATGAGTTTTAACTCCAGCTCAATAGTTCGCTCTTCACCCTCTTTACCTCTTTGAGCGTAAGTTGGGCTTTGTCTGGTAGAACTTTTAAAGTGCCAATTTCCTAAACCACCTTTACCACCTTTTGCGACAATTAACTCTTGCCCTTCCTCGGTAATTTCACCAACTCGTTCTCTAGAATCTGCATCGAATGCAATGGTTCCCAATGGCACTTCCAAACGTATATCCGCACCTGAAGACCCAGTTTTTCGACTCCCTGCTCCATTCTCGCCTCTATTCGATTTGATAAACTTTTTATATCGTAAATCCAGCAACGTGTTTAATTGATGCCTACCCACTAACACTACATCTCCTCCTTTGCCGCCGTCACCTCCATCAGGGCCTCCTTTGGGAACATACTTTTCTCGTCTGAAGTGAGCTGAACCATCTCCACCTTTTCCCGCAGTGATGTAAATTTTGGCGTAATCTGCAAATCTCATGGTAGATTGATTAGTAAGGTCTGTGCCTATTATTGAAGCTAGTTGTTGATATACCTAGCTGCTAAGAAAATTGAGCAATTAAGAAGCTTTAAACCCAAGTAGCTCAAAGAGCTCAGTAAGTTTATTTTTCATATCCTTTCGAGATATGATGAAATCTAGAAATCCATGATCTAGTAAATATTCTGAAGTTTGAAACCCGTCAGGTAAGTCACGACCAATGGTTTGACGTATCACACGTGGACCTGCAAAACCGATTAAAGCTCCGGGTTCAGCAATATTAAAATCTCCTAGCATTGCATAACTAGCAGTAACTCCACCTGTTGTTGGATTGGTCATATAAGATACGTAAGGGACGCCTACCTTCGATAATTGAGCTAACTTGGCCGATGTTTTAGCCATTTGCATTAAACTTAGTACACTTTCCATCATCCTAGCACCCCCAGTTTGGGAAATAATGATAAGGGGTATTTTTTTCTCACGGGCATAATCGATAGCAACACCTAAGCGCTCACCCACTACGGACCCCATACTCCCTCCAATAAAACTAAAATCCATACAGCCAACAACAATGGAGATACCATTCATAGCTCCTGTTCCAATTCGAACAGCGTCTGAGAGCCCTGTTTTTTTCTGACTTTGTTCAAGTCGGTCTTTGTATTTCTTACGATCAGTAAAACCCAATGGATCCGTTGGTAGGATATCTGCTCCTAATTCGGTGTATCTCCCTTCAAATAGGATATCGAAATACTTTTTTGAGCCTACTTTAAAATGATAATTGCTTACAGGATCTACATATAAATGATGCTCAAGTTCTCTTTTGTGGATCATCTCACCCGTGGATGGAACTTTTATCCAAACACCTTCCGGCATTTCTTTTGGGGTTGCCGTTTGAATGTTATTGCCTTTGCGTTTAAACCAAGCCATAATGTTCTGTACAATTTAATTGTATAAAAATAGAAAATATTGGTGTCAATAGTGAACTAAAAGCAAGCTGTTTAAACTACCCTATATAACATTGATAGCTATGAATGGGTAGAGGTGAATATGTGAGTATTATTAACCTGGTTATTGCCCAGATAATAAGGTTCTAACCTATCGATCGTGACAGCTTCTAGACCTATTTTTGAGGGTAAACGTAGTAAGGTAAGTAGATTTCTGGCGTGAAAGAACTCCCTTCGCTCTTCAATTTCTATTTGTATTGGATTGGATTTTGCCTGGATGAAATTAGCCCAGCTTGCCCCCACTAAGAATGATTTATCATTAAAATGTAATTCCGAGACGATAGTTGAATTTGCTACTCTCTTTGGCTCTGCTAATATCTGCAGCCCAAATTGTTCCAAAGCGAAAGGTTGGTAGTAACTGAAGCCTCCCCGCGCATCAATAACTACATGAAGGACTACTCCTGTTGATTGAGCTCCAATAAAGCTAGCTCGAAGGAACGCTGGATCAGATAGGTTTATTGAATCTATGGGACATGTTAAGGCTGAATGGCCTATAATCGACCACTCTTCTTGTTCTTTAAAAACCGAACAGGCAATACAGGCTAAGGTAGAGGCTGCCCAAAGCTCCACTTTTCGGTTAAAAAATATTCCTCTAAGCGCGCTCCCTGCAATTCTAAGACCGGTATACGAGCCAGGACCATTACTAATAATTACTTTTTGCAGTGATCTCATCCCTTGCTCAACCGTTCCAGAAGCCTCCTCTAAGAGTTCACCAATGTATAACACCAATTTTTTTGAATGTTCTGCTCGTCCGTCAGTCCATCGATCAATAATGCGCCCTGATTCGGTTTGTAAGCTAACAGAACATACTGAAGAACTACTTTCTATAGCTAAAATCATAGGTGCAAATCTTACATTTCTAAGAGTGGTTGAACAAAGGCCTTCGATTCGATCACGAATTGCCAATTGCCTCTATATTGTGACCACCTTCCAATAAACTCTACTGGGATACTGTCTGGTGTATTCGCTGATTCACCAATGTTTTGATAGATGAGCTCCTCAGCAAAATCACCAATATTAAAAGCCGGCGCATACACGTCAATTTCGGTTCCCATAACCCCAATTTTTCCGTCTATACTTAATTGGCCTTCAAGCTTAAAATACTGATCATAGTAGCGCATTTTACGAAACGCATCCCCTGTCTCAAATGCTTGAGAATCCAGCAACTCTCTAGGTCGCATATATTCTACAGCAATAGGCTGCCATAGCTGGTCGTCTTGTGAACTATATGGACCTTCAGAGATCTCTTGAGCTTTGGTTATGAGCATGGATAAGGGTAGATGATCTGAATATCCACTGCCCGTACCAAATGAAGACCATCGCTTAGGCATGCCCGAGACTGAATAGGTATTAAATCCAAAATCATCAACCTTAAAACTTTGATTTACATAAGAAAGCCCTTTGTCATCGTACATTCCATTGGAAATAATGAGCTGCATTAAAGTCCCCCAATATCCGCGATAGGTATCTGATCCACGCTCATCTATAGGCCATTCGTACCAAAGATTGTACCATTGTGGTCGCATTTCTCGAGCGGCATTTACCACAGAAACTTCATCACCCTGAACCTTCATGATATCCTGCAAAGCAGTTTCAGCGAATCCATACCTATATTTTTGATTGTAGTCGGCATTAAAATCACCCGCAAGTACCAAATCGGCCATAGGATCTTCTTTAAAAAGTTCGGTTACTCTGGCCTCCAGCACCTTTGCATTACCAACTCGTATCTTCTCCATTTCTTCGCTACTAGCCCCCGATTTCCAATGGTTAACAAAAACTCCCAGCTCGTCTCCATCCAGATCAATCCAAACCTCCAAAATTGGGCGGGCACGTTTCGTCATATGTATACGGGTTTTTTCGCGTAAAATCGGATATTTAGAATAAACTACATTTTTCTGCACACTTTCTGGCTCCCCAGAAGCCCGAAGGTTTGGCTCGCCTACTTCCAACTCATAAGGCCCTAATAGAGCATCCTGCATTCCTTTTAGTAAAAGCCACTCAGAGGGTAGTTGCGCAACTTTTTCGTCAAATTCTTGATTGAGCATTCGCTGGAGGGTGGTGTGGGCGTATTGTCCTAAAAAATCAGCAGGATCAACAAACCCATGGTCTCCTGGTGTATGATCACTTTCCAGTTCTACTAAGGTGACAATATCAGGTCCATCGCCGTTTTCATATGCTTTTATCACTTCAATAATATGACTAATTTTTGTATAAACGTCAGCAGTTGAGTATTGAGAATTTCCTTGCCTATCGGTTGGTAGATAGTCAGAATAAACGGCCACACCATCTGCATCAAACAAATTTTCAACATTATAGGTCGCCAAGCTATAATTAGTTGATGCGCTTTGAGCACGTGGGTTTGATTGTCTGCTTTGGATAGTAAAAATGAGCAGCAGAATAAACAGCAAGATGGATTGTTTGGGCATATCGATAGGCAGTTTCATTTGTTTCTAACTCACTTTAGGGTATTAATATGCAATAGTCCTTTGTTGACAATAGCCATTGCACGACCGGTCATCTTCCTATTTAAATAAGGTGAATTATGAGACTTTGAACGTACATTTTTATCATCAAAAACCCACTGCTCATCGGTATTAAAGATGGTTAAAT